>Ga0307510_10005462_pt1 | contig 15146 bp, 13 predicted proteins | sample 12_EM_MG_FD_207224 | JGI IMG/M metagenome (GOLD analysis project Ga0307510, IMG submission 207224) | Populus trichocarpa ectomycorrhiza microbial communities from riparian zone in the Pacific Northwest, United States - 12_EM | ecosystem: Host-associated > Plants > Roots > Unclassified | place...
TATTCACTACCCTGCTAGTCTGCTTCCCCTGCATGTTCCCTTTCACTGAAAATTCATGCCATAGCGGCTTCCATGTGTTTTGATATAATGACTTCAAACAAATTTACTTGCAGCTGTCTTCCAAAGCCGCATGGAAATTGGTCCATCAAAACCATTCAGAATTGAACAAAGAATTTCATAGATTTTGACAAAGTCAAGGCTTGACCTTGTTCCAAACAGGAAACACAATTGGTAAAAGAATCTTAACTGGCCGGTTACTGTTACTGCCTCAAGTAGTGAACTAGGGTTCTCCGTTGCATCCCTAACACGTTAGGGAGAGCACTAACATAACATGGTTGCCATCACCTTGCTAAACACCATTTACAGTGTAGGCTGTGAGGCCTGGATAGAAGAACAGAAGTCTCCTGATGGAACTCAGTTTTGTTTCAACTCCCAGAAAGGAGAGAAACAAAAGGAAACGAAAATAAAGAAAGAAAAGAACTGATACCACAAACAGAAAGAATTAACTTTGATTGACTGATTGAACAGGGAAAAAAACAGGTATCATACAAGTATGGATACAAGGCTCTCTCCCTCCAAAATGACCTACCTCTCTCTCCCCTCTTTGTTTATAAAATTTATCTGCTTTTCAGACTTCCAACATGCTACAAAATTATCTTATGATGCCAAATGCATCGCTTAATTCAATATGAGGACAGCAGGTTTTTTTTATCTGTCACATTACCCGGTGATCTGCTTGCACATGCAAAACTGTGGTGTGGGGATGAGTTTTGAAGGAATTTCATTGGTAGGTATGGAACTCTCAAAAATTTTGGTCCATCACACAGAAAGGACAGAAAACAAGAATTACCAGACAACTTTTCTACTACTCAAGGATTCAAATAAGTTTCCCAACCATCTGTTTGTAGTTTTTCTGCCTTCTTCAAGACATCGTCCCTTGTATCTTCTTGATACTGGCTCATTCTGCAAAACAAATAGGATTACAGTTGAGGAAACCTTCAGTTGTTATCCTGTCACACAAGCACATAAACAGAGGAGAGGGAGAGATAGAACCTTGCCAAAAGGTCGGTATCACCAACACCCAACATCCTTACTGCTAGCAAACCTGCATTTGTGGCATTATTAATTGCCACAGTTGCAACAGGGACTCCCCTTGGCATCTGGATAATAATAGATTAAGGAAGAATTTAATGAAAGACAAATTTAAAAAAATAATGAGCAAATTAAAAAAGAATGAAATAAATGTCAAACACAGGCAATGGATTGTATCTGAGGACATTATTGTTGGACATCAACTTCCTGCAATGAGGGTCAAACTGCAGATTCTGTGTTGGACGACAAATCATCCTCATAACTTCCTGTTTTAAATGGGAACTTGGGTTTATGTTTAATATTTCTATAAACATGTTGTTAAGATCTGCTCTCGTTCTTTTGCCAGCATTATGCTCATAGAGTAACTGAACCTAGGAAACATCAGTGCTAATACCAAACCAAAGAATCTTGCATTTACAAATCCCACAGAAGTCACAAAGAACTATAGCTTCCTTGCAAAGGAGAATCGATTAAAAAAAAATAGCATGTAAAGAATGGAAAAGGGTATGTCTACTTTTCCATGTGCCCATTTTAGGAAATAAGCTAGTAATGGAACTTGGAATGCTAAACTGGAGGTCACTGCTATTTTTGACAATGGACATCCTGAAATTGTTATATTATCTGTGATGAAATAGTGTACCTGTACAATTGATAAGAGTGAATCCATTCCATCCAAAGCAGAAGCACGCACAGGAACACCGATAACAGGCAAGGGGGTCAGCGAAGCTACCATACCTGTAAAGTCAAACCAATGCTTTATTAAGGCCAGTGAGAGTTGACAGGCATAATATTCTATATAAACCATCACATGTATAACTAGCCTGGCAAGTGAGCTGCACCACCAGCACCAGCAATGATGATTTGGATGCCTTGGTCCTGAGCAGACAGCGCATAAGAAAACATCATTTCAGGAGTTCGATGGGCTGATACTATTCTCACCTGCAAGTTACATATTGTTAGCCAAGAAAGTAAGGTATAAATGGAACAAAAGAAACCATTGCTGACGCATTCCAGAAGAAAACTGCAAATTTAAAAAGCAACCTCATGAGGCACTCCAAACACAGTCAAAATCCTTGCAGCATCCTTCATTATAGGAAGATCTGAATCAGAGCCCATAATGATCCCAACACGCGGTTTAACTACATTTTAACAAACATCAGGAACCAAAATAAACTTAAACTGAAAGAACAGATACATCTTAAGTTTAACTGTGAGGTCTTATAATATTTAAGAAGAAAAATGTATGAAACTGATTATAATTGAGCTGAACTATATTCATGAGTTTAGATCCTCCAAAATGAACGATAAGATAAGTCTACTACCTCTAGTACCTATCAACTACTATATCCAGTACCTATCTCCAAGAAATTAGCAAGACATAAATCCAAAAATTGAACTTGTGAATGATGGAAGGTACATTTAATCTCCATTTTAACTTTAAGACAGATACATACTTCATGATGCAACTCATGGAAATTTGCAGTAAGAGAAGGTGAGGAAAACCATACAACTAGAACATGTCATCTAGCCACAAGATCGAGTACAATGATCAAGTCATCATACGAAAACTTACCAGCAGTCTGACTCTCAGAACCTTCTTCCTTCAGCATTGATTTTAACTGTGCTTCCACTATGCCCATTGAAGGGCCGGCAATAGTGATATGGCCCATCTTCCGTTGCTTTCGCATTTCTGCACAATTACTTTACAGTGGAGAAAAAGAGAGAGGGAGAGTAGGAAATCGGGGAAAGTATAGAATTTATGCAAAACTAACCTGGTTTATCATACCAATGGACAGAAGCCCCTTGTATGTTCAATGCTCTTCCAATCAACTGGTGAGCTAAGTGAAAACCAGGCTCACCCTAAAAGCATAAACATTGTCATTAGTCAATTAATTTTTTATTTGAAATATTCTAACAAAACACATAAAATAGCAAAAACAATTGACAACATTTTGATGTAGACTTGTGAAGGAGCTGCCTATTTTTCAGCTAACAAAACGACATGCCCACCCAAACCCCAAAGCTCCTACCCATGCATACAATTGAGAATCCTTTAACATTTGGAATTGAATCAGAGTTCAATGAGCACCAGAAGTCAGCAAATGTTTAGAAAAAAAGATGATTAAATCAGAAGCACATGTCACAGACCAACTCTGAATGACTTCTATTGAGAACTCATCATTAGCTAGGAACTACGAGCCTACTCTTTCAATTTTCAATACATGAAAGATGTTTGACACCTCTAAGTTTCACAACTTGGTTGCATGTTATATTCACAATACCTACCCAAGATCCATAGTTAAATTCAAATCGTGTCCTAACCGTTCTGTTTCCTGAGATTGGCCCACAGTTCTCACAAAATATTGGCATGTGCTTCATGTAAGTTATGTTGTGCAACTGCTTTTGGAATTACCAGAAACACAATAGCAGTCCACACACATTAACATACACATGAACATTTACTATTTGAGTGCATATGCTTGGTTTTATGTGTGCATATGATAAAAGAATGTTCAAACACATGACTTGGAAACCAAAGGACCCCATCAAACTTCTTGCAGAGGTTTCAAAATATTAAACAAATGGAAAAAAATACAAAATTGGAATTGGAGAAGAAAACAATTCACCTCGTCTTCACCCAGTAGATTGTACATGATAGCAGCAGGAGTCTTCATTGATGGATCACCAAGTGGAAGACCCAGAACAGCTCTCAAATGCTGTTCGAATTGTGAGGTATAGCAGGACTCAATTGTGTGATGACCACTATTATGAGGTCTGGGAGCTACTTCATTCAGTACGATCTGTTTAAAAGGGAAAGCATCAACATATTAGTCAAAGACAGCAAGTTCCTGAAATGTATTGTGCAGATAAAATGAAATACACTGAAAAATACAAGTACAACCTGACCATCCTTTGTCAAAAACAACTCCACTGCAAACACACCAGCACCTTCTAATGAGCTAACAGCTTTATGTGCAACATCAGTGGCAAGTTTTCTGATCTTCCATGGTATATCAGCAGGAGCCTTAACCACATGACAAATGTTTTCCCTGCAAGACTCAACGTCTGCAATCAGATGTAAGGAGATGCAACTATACTAATTGATAAACATTATCCAGTCAAATTCATCTGGCAAACTCAAACATTGTTGAAACCAAATGCACTGAAAACCAAAATAGCTACAAAAAAGAGCATGGAAATGCCTTATCTATACCGTACTTGTGAATAGTTTCAACAACAGGGTAGCAAGAAATGGAATTGTCTCTTCCTCTAGCCACAATGACAGCTAGCTCCTTCACAAAGGGTGTCCATTTCTCAACATATAAACCTCGATCAAATCCTCCAAGAGCTGGAAAACATCATGAATATTATATTACAACAAGGAGTAGATCCAGCAGGAACTATTTCTATAAAGAAAAACAAAAATAAGAACTACAAACTAGGCATGAAAAGCAGCAAGGATGAGGAAATTAAAGTGGCCTGTTTCATATGGATTTTACAGCCAAAACCCCCTAAACCCAAATTAAAGGTTAATAACATCTTTGGTTGTTGTTCTCTACAAGACAAATAATAATTATACTATAACTGTGTCCATTCCAGACAAAATGAACAAGACGAGATGAAAAGAGTCTAGTATAAAACATATGATGGATCTTCTCTGGCCATAACATTTGGATCCTTAACATTTTGAATTGCAATTAAGATATGGTGGATACTAAACTGCTGTTAATCAGTAGCACAGTCTAGCACATATGAATACAAGTATAGCATTTCTCAAGCCTAAATTGGATACCAAATTTCCTTAGTAATTGGGCCTCAGTATTGAACATCTCACCATTTACAGCAGAAGAAAGCTCATCTTCACTCTTAGCAACTGCATTCCCACGCCCATCATAAGCTAGCCTTTTGCTCTTGAGCATTAGAGGATAGCCAAATAAGTCGCCTGCTCTCTTGGCACCTTCTAGATCATCAATCTGTACTAGTCATACTTCAATATCAGTTAACTAGAAGATATTAAGCTAATAACAGGTAATGAAAAATGAAGACTGCATGTGGCTTCCTCCAGGGAAATACTACAAACAGCAGCTAACCTGCATAAAGTCAGGAAGGGGAATCCCATGCCGAGAAAAATGAACCTTCTGGAGATACTTATCCTGAAAAATTGAAACATGGATCCATCTAGAAATTTCATCATGGAGCCAAAATCATGTTTGGCTTTGAATTTAAATCCAAACTCCCTATGAAGTAAGTCTAAATGCCAAAGTTGCATATCATTTACAAAATAACATTACCCATCAACTCTGGAAACCAAAAGAGACATACTTGGATAATTCTAATAGTGGAGGCTTTCGGTTGGCAATCAACTCCTTGTTGCTCAAGCTTCTCCATTGTAGCAGCATCAACATGTTCGATCTCCACAGTCAACACTCCACATCTACAACAGCATAATTAACAAAATTAACAAAAAAGACTCAAAAACTCCAATAACAACCAAATTCCACCAAGATTGAACCTTTTTGCGAATTCCTGAACTGTTGCACTATCATCAAAGCTTCCAACCATATGATCATATGCAATCGCACTCGCTGGACAATTAGTCAATGGGTCCAAAACCATGACTTTAATAGCCATTTCTGAAGCTGCTTGGCATAACATACGACCCAATTGCCCACCTCCCAATACCCCAACAATCACCTCGGACACTCCATGAACTGGCAAGTCATCTTTCCTACATTCACCACATTAAACAATCTAATCACTCAACTCCAACAAGATACCAACACAAAACAGCTATTTCTTTTGATTATTTATTTTCTATCAAAACATTTCCATCTGGGCACTCATGCAATGAAAAAAAAAAAGCAAAAAAACACAACCTTGAATAAGACATGCACAACTCAATTCTCTTTCTCTTTCTTTTGCGAAAAAATCAATCTGGGTACTGATAAAATGAGACAAAAAAGCAAAAAGACACAAAATTGGTGCACGGGTACAAACCGGAAAGAAGTATCGTGAGTGTCAGTTGATGCTTGACAAGCCAAGACTGGACTTTGAAACTGTTTTAGCGAAGAGGACTTGGTGTGTTTGTCCATTAATGATAATCTTGTTGAAAGGGAAGAAGAACAAGGCTTGAAACTGAAATCAGATTTTGAAAACAGTAGGAGTTTAGGTACTAGGGTTGTCTGTTGCAGCAGCAGCATCCTGTACCGGAGGAGGGTTTTGTGGTTGGGGTTTTTGCCTGGAACCTGTAACTAGGGAACTAGTAGAGGTTCGAACGTTGGAGTTCTTTTTATTTTATTTTATTTTTTGTTAGTTTTTTTTTCTTTTTTGAAAAGAAAATAATTTATGTTTGGGAATGGTATATATTACATTATTGACCCGCGGTACGTTATACATTAAGATATATTTTTCTTGAATGTAAAAAAATTATTTAGATATTATTAATATATTTTTAGTGAAAAAAAATTATGTGAGATTAAAAAAAAATTAATATTAAGATAACAATTCCAACATGAGTTAACATGTCAATTTTGTGACTCGAGTTATGAGATTATGATAACCTTATAAAAAACAAATCAAAATAAATTATAAAACCTAATTTTTAATCAACTCAATGTTGAAAGATGGAATTAAAAAAAATCAATTAAAAAATTATTTAAAAAATGACTCTAGTTAACCTATCAAAATCATGACTTGAGTCATAAATAACCACATAAAAAAATTAAAATAAATTATGAAGTTCAATTCTCGATCAGTTTAATGTTGAAAGATGAGACTAAAAACTAAAATCAATTATAAAAAAATATAAAAAAAATAAATCAAATCAATTCTCTAATCTCATGACTAATGTTATAAGACCGAGATAACCTCGTATAAAAAAAAAGCGATATGATTTAACCAAGATTAACTTGTTAAATTTACGATTTTGATCAAGAAACTAAGATGATCCCATAAAAAGCAAATAAAAACAAATTATAAAACTCAATTCTCAATTAATCGTATCAGATTTAATATTGAACGATGAAATTTATAAAAAATTTAATTGAAAAATGACACAAAAATTAAGCCAAGTCAATATGGGTTAACTCGTTAGGCATTATTCTCGAGTTATGAGGCCGGGATAAACTCATAGAAATTAATCAAACCGAAATAAATCATGAAACATAATTCTCAATCAAACATAATATTAAATGATGAAATTAGAAAAAAAAAGTCAATTAAAAAAAAGAAATTGAGTCAACTGGATTAACCTACCAAATCCGCAACCCTGGCCATGAGACGGAGACAACCCAGTAAAAACAAATTCAATGTTGAAGGACATGAGATCAAGATAACTTTTTATAAAGAAAATTAAAAAAAAAATGACTTGATTTAACTAGTGTTAAAATACAAAAACCTGCGACCTTGATAATGAGACTAAAATATCCCTATAGAAAACAATCAAAACAGATTATAAAGCTCATTTCCCAACCGATCCAATATTAAATGATAAAATTAGAAAAACAATTCAATTAAAAAAACACAAATATAACCCGAGTCAACTCGAGTTAACCTGTTAAGAACTATTCCATGGTCATGAGACCGGATTAACCCAATAAAAAGCAAATAAAATAAATCATAAAGTCTAATTACCAATTAACAAAATATTAAAGAATAAAATTAAAAAAAAAAGTTAAATAAAAAAAAACCTAACTAGTCGGGTTAACTTGCAATTCATATTATGAGTGAAATATCCCAATAAAAAATAAATTTAATATTAAATAAAAAATATAACATTAATTAAAAAAATAAAAACAGATAAATTTCTTAGTGCCACATCATAACATGGGGGAAATTACTATTCATTGCCACAGTAAATTCTCTAACACACATCAGCCAGCCCTTGGAGGAAGAATCTGAACTGTTGCTTTGATTGTGCTTGAACTGTTGAAGAACTCATTGTTTTAAAAAGGACACTCATGGAGAGATGCTTGCAAGGTTCTTTCCTGACTCGTGAGACCATAAACTTCACAGAGTTGTGGAACAATAATTTAAATTATTAAATAAAATTTTAAGGTATAATTTATATATATTTTTTTTTATTACTACCTTCGCATAACTTTTCCATCTTTGTTTCTTCCATGAACAGAAAATGCCCAGCTTGGCATTGTAATAACAAATACAAATTGGAAAACCTTTTGTTTTGGATCATGATGCCCTGATTTAGAGGGTGTGCGGCTGTACGGTGCAACCATGTTAAATTGACAAACAAATCATATTAACATGTTGATTTTTTTAAAAAAAAAAACTTTTGTATTATTTGAATGGTCAACAATATCCACACAGAAATCAACTATGGTAACTATGCATTCACTAATCACACTCAAAATCAAAAAATAAAGAAGAAACCCCCCATCCAAGCTCATGTTTGAAGGGGGCAGGGGACTGGTAACTTGTGATCACTGCAAACCAAGGAATTATGGGAAATGACAATCAACTATGGTAACTATGCATTCACTAATCACACTCAAAATCAAAAAATATAGAAGAAACCCCCCCTCCAAGCTCATGTTTGAAGGGGGCAGGGGACTGGTAACTTGTGATCACTGCAAACCAAGGAATTATGGGAAATGACACTGCTCTGACATTCAATCCTATGGATTTTGTCCAAAGAGAAAACAACCTTGTGAGACTGTACACTTGATTGCCAATCTTCAATACCATGTTCGGCAATTTTTCTTTACATTCCGGCGTATCGATGTGTCTTTTAGGATAACTAAGCACCTGGTAAATGAAAGCACAAAAGCATGAATGAGCTGCACAATCAGAAGAACTTCGAGGAACTCGGAATCAAATGTCTCTACTGCAAAGGAAGAACTCATTGGAGTACTCACATTTATCATTTGTTGTATACAAAAGCCTTAAGCAGTGATTTGCTCTCTTTGTTGTATCCCGATCTTTCGCAATTCTTTCAGGTGAGAAGCTATCTCCTGAATGAATTGAAGCCCTTCCTCTCCATATCTGATTGAGTTAATGCTGTGCTCAAGGAAATTCTGGTCTGCCTCAAGAGCTTCCACCTTCTGACTTAGATCAGAAACTTCATTTACTAGAGAATTTAGATCAGTTTCTTGAGTGGAACCTAAAGATTTCTCTAGTAAGGGTCCTTGAACAGGCTCATTTCTTCTATCGGTCATTGATAATTTACTCTCTTCTGCCCCACCATTCTGTTCAGCTCCCACTTTGCTATTCAGATCCCTCATGTCATTTTCCTTGTCTCCTGAATATTCACTGTTGATCAACTCTAAGCTTAGTCCATTATTAGAAAATAGATGAAGCTTCCTTTTCAACTTCTTCAAACTTCGTGTGATATACGACTTTTCATCTTCAAAATCAAGAAATGAACTATTCACAGTAATGATATTCTTATCCGCAAGTGACGTGTTCGTTCCTTCAACTTGTTTTTCTTCAGCTGAGTTTCTACTGGTGCTTGCACTATCTTCTGTACATCCAGCTTCAGAGTGATCCGCTCTCGTACCTGTTGCCTTTCTGTCAGAAATTGGTGTCTCAAAGATTGCTTCGTTGGGGAACTTACTCCTATAAAACTCAAGTTCCTCTTCTAGATCTTGGACCTCTTTCTCCTTTTCTGTGAGAAGGTCATTCGTTTTTTGCAATGCTTCCATATCATACTCAGCTTGCTCCTCCATCATTCTTAGGCTCTGCAGAGCTTCCATGTGGAGTGTTGCCTTCTCTTCCTGTATTCGAGTAATCATGGCCATAGCTTGATTTACAGCAATTGTGGATGCGTTCCTTTCTTCCTCCAGTTCTTTGTACAAAGCACTCAGCAATTTCTTATCATGCTCAACCTGCCGTTTTAACCGATCAATGTCACTTTCACCTTCAATTTCACTGACAATACTTCCATCCAAAGATAGACCAGACTCATTTCTTTCTAGCGTGATTCGCTTTTGAAGAATTTGCATTCCTATGATACTAGAAGCATCAGAAGTCTTTACTTCGTCACTGTTAATAGATAATTTAGGACTAATAGGTACTCTGGGACTCATAGGGACTCTAGGACTCATATCATTCAATGACTGCTCTCTAGCAGCAGAGAGTTGTGAGAGTAAAAGCTTCAAATCTTCGCTAAGTCTTGAAGAATCCTTTACAGCCCTTTGTTCAGCAAGAACACCAGACAACTGCCTTCCCCTATTCCCAACAGCTAGCTTATAAGCATCACTGAGATCCAATAAGTTTGCAAATTGCTGACCATTGTCACTAGAACTAGGGTTTATTTCTGAAGCTGTGTCAGTTCTTCTAGCTGGCTGACTTTCTCCCTTGCAGAGATCCTCACCGCCTGTCACAGATGTCTGCCAAGCTTCCTCTTCTCTGGATACACCTGTATAATGTAACAACAAAGCAACGAAAGGTTACCAAAATATGAATTAGCACCATCCACAATAGTTGAGGCCCTTTGTAGTTCTACAAAATGAAATTATCCAAGTGCAACCTTTGCTAATAACAGAAATACCAATAGAAGTCCTGTAGGAGGAGGAGTTCGAACTTACAGCTCTCTTTTAATCCTTGAACAGGAGTTTCTGCTCCATTTGTTGATGGAAGGAAATCAACAAGCGAAATGAGCTCGCTCTCCTGTGAAAGTTTGTCAGGATTTATCCTCTCTGTTGATGGACGAACACTGTCTACTGAAATAATCCTGTTCTCATCTGATGCTTCCGGTGGAGTTTCTTTCGCATTTGATGATTGAGGAACTTCATCTAGAGAAATAATCTCTCTTTCTTTTGATGCTTTTTGAGGGCTGTCACTGGCAATTGGTGATGGAGGAACGTGATCATGGGAAATGAGCTCAGGAGGTGTAGAGGAATCAGCCTTGCAATCAGCTTGTTGCCAATTAAGCTCCTCCAAATCATGCTCAATAGGAACTCTAGATGCTATTGCTGTGACAGTATGCGAGTTGATAGCATCTGATTGCACCTTTGAAGCCAAAATTGAAGGCTCAGGTGAAGAAACTGGATCGATCAGTTTCTCAGTAACAGAATCATCGAGTAGACTGGTAGTGCAAGGTTCTGGCTTCACGTATCCACCTGAAATATCTTCGTGTACAGCATTTTTGCCATCATCATCAGACAACATGACTTCAGATTCAGTATCAGAGTTGAACTTAAGTTCGGTGTACCCTACATGAGATAAATGATCAAACCCACTAGTTTTCTGTCGAGTACTTCTGATGGGTATAGATTGTTTACTCTTCTTCAGGTTGCTGCAGTCATGTTTAATAGCACCTGATAAAGGGACATCAAGATCAGCAGCCCCAGAATCAACTGATATAGCCCGCATCAGCTTTTGGCAATATCCTCTTGGAATCCATGGTTCATTGCAACAAGAACATTGTCTAGCAACTGAACTATGACCATCAAGTAATGAGTCCTGATCTAAAACAAAGCTAGAATCCTCCCCCAACTTCCCCACCAACAACCTATACGTTTCAGCATTGGACTTATTGGTTGTGGCAAATGAGAAAAGGCAATTTTCACACATTCCATGGACATTGACAAGATTATTGTGAGCGTGACAGAAAACTAAGGATGAGATCTCTAACTTATGATTGCCACAGATCAAATCCCAATAATATTTCAACTTTTTAGAGCCCAAAATATGATCCAGTCTTGAGCATAGCAAACACGGGGTTTGCAACTCCCATTGACATGCAAATTTTGTAATTAAATACGAGAATATAGCATTGATGAAGAGCATGCACATTAGCAACCATTCCAAAGCAGCAGATGTCAATGCAGGGCTGATACTCCAGGACCTCTTCTTTGATTTAACAGATGAAACCCCGCTGATAGCCATGCTCCAGCAGGGTTAGAAATTTCTGGAATGAGATGTTGATTAATCAAACGAGAAGCAACACCGACCCTCCCAAAATGCTCAAGAATCCAAAGCAAGATTCGAAACTGCAATCAACCTGAAGAATATTGGAGACCTGAAACTGATAATATGAAAAGGGTTTAAGACCTCATTTTTTCAGTAATTTTTGTGTGTTTGTGAAGCCACATGAAGTCCTGCTTACAATGCAACAAACTGACATTCCGAAGAAAAAACAATCTCGAGATGAAAACATGCAAAAGAACTGCTCGCAGCTAAAATACAATCATTTCACGTAAAGGAGCTATGGAAATTAGAAATCCGATGGCTGTTCAACATCAAAAGTCAATAAACAAGACCTGACTAAAACCTGGGAGAGATTAATTGACCACTTGCTGGATGCACCTCACACAGAACCTAAATTAGAAATTAAACATAGATGCATTCTAATAGGGGGGAAATACCAGAAATTCTTGACATACAGCATCAACTAGAAGTTAATAAACTAAATTCTGAAATTTGAGCACATAAATAGACACACTTCTTGTGAGTTGTGACACATATATAGCCATGAAAAATACAGCATACACCTCTGCCTCAGAAGAAAATCAGAAAATCATTACAAGAAAATGGAAACTCAGTGCTCCAAGAACATCGTAGACATGTTTCCACACAAGCTAGTAGACCAAATTCAAGACAAAAACTTATCAGAATCCAAATCGAACTTTTATACTTTGAAGTAAAAGATCAGTCTTTTTTCCTTTCTTTTGATGATTTGGAAGAAAGTTCCAAATGACAATATACTAATTTGCACTCCTAACCTTAACAAGAAAAGACAAACTCGGTGCTCCAAGAACATTATAGACATGTTTCCACACAGAAGCTAGAAGACCAAATTCAAATTCAAGACAAAAACTTATAATCTGATTCAGAATCCAAATCGATCTTGCATGCTGAGGTAAAAGATCAGTGTTTTTTCCCTTCTTTTGATAATTTGGAAGAAAGTTCTAAATCAATGGAAGACAATACCAACTTGCACTCCTAAACTTGACAAGAAAAGACAAATTCAAAGAAAAAGACACATACCTATGTACCAGGAAAAAAAAGCATGAAAAAATCCAGTTTATGTGCTAAACCAGAGCTAACTAGCCATCTCAATAAAGGAAAAACTTCCCATTTTCACAGCATCAACAACCACAGAACCCCATTTTTAGAACCCAAATTAAGAGCTTACTATAAAAAAAAAAATGAGCCAAAATTAGAAAATGAAAGTACCAAAAGATAGACAGCCAAAGCTAAGAAGCTAAAAGTAAACAATTAGGGCATCAATATCTGAACTTGCAGCATGAATCAGAAATCAAAAGCGATTAATTTAAGATCCACAGCAGATTAAAACGCGGAACAAAAATCTCATAACAAGATTGAAAAGACAAACATAACATAAATTATGATCAAAACAAAAAAACCAAAGTCAAAGTTTAACAAACTGACCTGTTCACGTAAAGAATCCAAGAATTCAGAGCCAGAGAGTCAAATCAAAGAAACAAATCCCATGTAGCAGAAACACAAAGACACAGAAGAAAACAAAAACAAGACAGCTCCTTCTTCTTCTTTTTTAATTCTTGAAGTATTTGGATGTGGATACAACAGTGCACGTTGCCTTCAGATGTAGACAATTTTAAAATGTGTAAAGAGAAAACAAGAGTGGAAATCCACGCCGACCATGAACCTAAAAGTGGGGCTCAGTTGAAAAGAGACAAGAGACCGAAAGTATTGCCCTTTGTAAAAATTAAAGTTGAAAGGAGACTTTTTTGGCATAGGCTTATCAAATAGTAGTACCACAGAAGAGCGAAGATTCCCGCGAAAACTAACTGTCTAAACTGTCTTATTTAGGCTTGTAGTGAGATAGCCTTTACTATAAAAAAATTACCGGTTCTCATGGCGTCACGTCCTTGATATGTACTCCAATTTCTTTCATGGATTTAAGAACATATCTCCGATGTCTGCGGAAGATTATTCACTACTTCTGATGTGGAGTAAGAGATTTAGGAGCTTTTAAATGTTATGATTCTTGTATGATGAAATAGAAATAAAGTTGATAGATTCTGATTATCAACAATTCTTCATTCTCTTAAAGATAATATATAAGTTGTTTAAATAGTAACTAAATTGACTTCCAATAAAATTTTGAATCTTGTCTAGATAAAAAACCTAAAAAAATAAAATAAAAAATTCAAAACAACAACCTTTAGACTTAATTTGAGCATGATCCTAAGCTAGTAGACTAACCTTATAATGATCAAATAAAAATTATAGTTGTTTTTATCAGAAAACTCGTTTAACTTATTAAAACTTTTATTGAAACAAAAATCACTCAATAAATATCTCGTGTTAATATGTTTAAAATAAATATTATTAGGTAATAGATTTGATGAATTTTATATCTCAGAGGATTAGTTTAAATGGTAAGAAGTGGACTAATTTAGTTTTGAGATTTTAAGTCTAAATTCTGCCATTGCTTTTTTTAGATGATATATTTACTTTCAATTAATTTTACTATCTTAAATTTGAGTTATGATATAGGTGTGTTTATATGTGAGCTCATTTGTCATTGTAATAGCTTGTACTTTTCAAAGTATTTTTAAAATTATTGTTTGTCTAAAAAATATCAAATTAAGTTTTTCTTAGGTATTTTTTGATAGTTTTAATATACTGATTTTAAAAATAAAAAAAATCTAAAAAAATTATTTTGTTGCAACTTTTATTAAAAAATACATTTTAAAAAGTATCGTGAACCACAATATCAATCGATCGCATACTAAAAATCACAATATTTTCACAATTGTTCAAGACATTGTTTAATCATAAGGTTTTGATAACTATGATTTCTTTCAATTCAACCCTATGGTTTTCATAAATAGCAATTAAGTCCCTACTATTTTGAATATGGGATAAGGGCCTTCCTACTATTTCATTACAAACTTCTATTAAAGTGAAAATTCTAACATTATGGGCACTGTTGATTGGTTAAGAAGTTTGACTTTGATTGTTAAGTATAATGGAATTGAAGGAAAAGATAAACTTTGTAAAAAAAAAATTACATTTAATTAATTTTCCAATTTGTTACTAAGGAGAGTTTGAATTCAGTTTTTTTTCTTAAAAAAGAAGAAGAAGAAATACAAATATTAATT
>Ga0307510_10005463_pt1 | contig 15145 bp, 15 predicted proteins | sample 12_EM_MG_FD_207224 | JGI IMG/M metagenome (GOLD analysis project Ga0307510, IMG submission 207224) | Populus trichocarpa ectomycorrhiza microbial communities from riparian zone in the Pacific Northwest, United States - 12_EM | ecosystem: Host-associated > Plants > Roots > Unclassified | place...
TTACAGTAAGCAATCAGCTTTGGACAATCAGCCTCTATATTGAAGTTGCCGATGGTTTCATAGGCATAAAACCAGCAATAGAAAGGAAGTAGTGCAACATCAACGTAGCCGAGGGTCTTGCCCCCAAGGTAAGAGAAAAGATGAAGATGAGTAAAAATCCAGCAAAACCTGGTTGACACGTGACCTGGGTGACAAGGTAAAACCCGAATGAAATTCTTTTTTTTTTCAAATGTGTTTTTTCTTCTAGTTAGAGACTCTTTTTTTATATATTTTTTAGTTGGTTATTATTTCTTTTCAAAGTTCACTATATAAATAGTAGAAGAATGTTTTATTTTTTTAATGTGGGATTTGAAACCTTTTAGTATATATATACTCTATGTTCACAAGAAACAAATTATTTTTTCAATGTGGGATTTGATACCCTTTAGTATATATACTCTATGTTTACAAGAAAAAAATTATTTTTTTTTCAATATGGAAAAAAAAACATTTTTGGTTTAAATATTTTAACTTAAAATGATAACATACTAATATAGTATATTTTCAATGTGGGATAAAAAACTTTTTGAAATAATCTTTTAAACTTCATTATTTATAACATATATACCCCTAGGTCGGGTATGATAACTATGATAATTTTAACTTAAATTTTAAGGATAAAAGATTGATTGTGGTTACAAAAAGTATTAGTACTTCTAGCATATTTTACCTTAGGTAAGCTGCATTATGTAGTCTAGATATGGTTTAAAAATTAGAAAGCATGCTTAAACATTTTGGTTGATGATTGACTATAGGTTAAGTAAGAAAATCATTCATATATATCTTGTGTGGGTGGATCAACGAACACTAAAGCCCTTCTTTTTTTTAGATTAATGTGGGTGCCCGGACCAGCTTGTGCGCACCTCGACTAATCTCATGGGCCCTGAAGTTAACGATTATGTAAGCCTCTAGTGATCCTGAGAAGACTCGAACTCGTAATTATTGGAGAGCAAACCCAAGACTTGGCCAGTTAAGCTATTTTTCAGTTTAATCAAAGCCCTTCTTGTTCGAGAGGGAAAGATTTCTTGAATCATTTGACCTGATGTGATGCTGGGAGGAAGAATTTGAGGTAATCTAAGGCAGGTCAGCATTCAATGGAGTTGTTGCGATAGGTGTTAAAGGGGTCATTTAAGTTGTATCTGTTGTTGTTATAGGTGTTGAAGTATTTGAGGGCTCTACCTCAGCCTGCCTAGTCAATTTGATGAGTGTCTCTTTTGAGAAATCATCAAAGACATTCCCAACATAAATGTCACATTTATTAAGAGCAGATCTATAGTCAAATTAAATTAATACCTGAGGTTGGATGGGAAGAACTATTCGTATTGGAGTTATGTGATGAGAAATTTTCTTAAGGGTAAAAAAAGGTGAGGATATGTTAGTGGAACCTATGTGGTACCTAAGAATACTAAAGAAGGGGATGTTGCTTTGATAGATGCATGGGAAGCAAACAATGCAAAGATTATTAGGTGGAATAATAATTCTGTTGAGTATTCTATAGGTACGCAGTTGGCGAAGTATGAGAGAGGAAAGGAGGTTTGGGATCATCTGCAACGGTTATTCACACAATCAAATTTTACAAAACAGTATCAATTAGAGAATGACATACGAGCTCTTCATTACAAGAATATGAGTATTTATGAGTTTTATTCTACTATGACAGATCTTTGGAATCAATTGGCTCTTACAGAATTGACATAACTAAAGGCATGTGGTACCTATATTGAGCGTAGAGAGCAGCAACAATTGGTACAGCTTTTAACATCACTTCGCAGTGATTTGAAGGACTTAGAGGTTCAATTTTGCATTGTTCTCCACTGTCTTCTGTTGACTTTGTTGTCAGTGAGTTATTGGCTGAAGAAATACGTCTTCAATTTTATTATGAAAAGGGAATTCTTTCTGCTTTAAATCTTTCTATACTAGCAGTACCCTCTAAGTCATTCTCAAATCATCAGAATAAGTCTTACACAATGGTTGGCGACGAGTACAGTTTCTGTAAGCAGAAAGGTCATTGAAAGGCTAAGTGTCTTAAATTGAGACAACAAAATTAATCTTGGAAGCCTGGCAGCCAATCACATTCTAATGCTCATAAACCACCTTAGGGTTATAAATCACCACACCACAATACTACAGTAGTAGCTTCATCAAGCTCTATTATTGATCCTAGTACTCTGGCTGCGCAATTTCAGAAGTTTCTCTCCTTACAGCCACAAGCAATGTTTGTTTCTCCTTTTGTAGGTCAGTTGCCTCATAGTTCCTCAGGTATGTCACATTTTAAATGGGTTTTGGATTCTGGTGCTTCACATCATATGTCTCCAGATTCTTCATCCTTTACCTCTATGTCCCTTTCGCCCTCCATTCCTATTATGACTATTGATTGCGCTTCTATGCCCTTAGCAGTTGTTGGTTCTGTTGTCACACCTCATTTGTCTCTCCCTAATATTTATCTTATTCTGAAACTCAAATTGAATCATACTTCTATTGATCAATTATGTGATTCTGGTGATTATTTAGTCATGTTTTCTGGTTCTTTTTGTTGTGTACAGGATCTTCAGTCTTAGAAACTGATTGGGACAGACCGTAGGGAGAATGGACTATATATTTTGGATGAGTTAAAAGTGTCAGTTGTCACTGCTGCTGCTACTACTACTGTTGATTTGTCTTTTTTTTCGTTTGAGTCCTTCATCTTTTAGTTTTTATTTATGGCATTCTCATCTAGGTCATGTTTCGTCTTTCATTTAAGATTTTTGGCATCCATAGGAGCTTTAGGAAATTTGAACACTTGTGATATTTCTGATTGTAGTAGATGTAAACTGGAAAAATTTTCTACTTTACCTTTTAATCGAAGTATTTTTGTTTCTTCTTCACCTTTTGATTTGATTCATTTATTGATAATCATACTCGTTATTGTTGAGTTTATTTAATGAAACAGCGTTCTGAGTTCTATGAGATATAAACAGCCTTTCGAGCTCTTGTGAAAACTCGACATTCTGCTGTAATCAAATGTTTTAGGTGTGATTTGGGTAGGGAATACACTTCTAATAAATTTTGTCAATTGCTTGTCTTAGATGGAACTATTTACCAAACTTCATGTACAGATACTTCTGAGCAAAATGGTGTTGCTAAAAGAAAACATAGGCACATTATTGAAACTACTCATTCTCTCTTGTTGTCTACTTCTGTTCCTAGTGAGTTTTGGGGAGAAGTTGTCCTTACTACCGTAAGCTTGATTAATACAATCACATCTTCTCATAATTCAGGTTTTTCTCCTTTTGAAAAATTATATAGATATGTTCCTGATTATTCCTTCTTTAGAGTGTTTGGTTGTACTTGTTTCGTTCTTCATCCCATGTAGAACGCAGTAAGTTGTCCTCTCGATCTGTTATTTGTGTATTTCTGGGTTATGGTGAAGGTAAAAGGAGGTATTGTTGTTTTGATCCAATAACTCAGAAACTTTATATGTCTCGTCATGTTGTCTTTCTTGAGCATATACCTTTTTTTTATTCCATCTACTACTAGACCTGATATTATTTGTATAGATCCATTTTCTGAGGATTCTGATATTTATCATCTCAGGTTCCTAGTACCTCAAATACCCCTTCCCATGTTCGATCAATTTGTACTCATCATTCTACAGATACTGACAATTTACTCTCTGGCACACCTGAAGCTCCATTCTCATCTACAGCCCCTCAAACTTCTTCTAAGATTGTAGATCCACCTCTATGTCAATCCACACGTATTCGTAAGTCCACAAAACTACCAGATTTTGCTTAGTCTTGTTATTCTTCATCTTTTTCTTCCTTTTTAGCTTCTATGCATTGTCTCTCTGAGCCCTCTTCCTATAAAGAGGCAATTCCTGATCCTCTTTGGCAGCAAGCTATGGATGAGGAACTTTTTACTTTGCGTAAGACAGATACTTGGGATTTGGTTCCTCTACCTCCTAGTAAGAGTGTTGTTGGTTGTCGTTGGGTGTACAAGATCAAGACTAATTCTAATGGGTCCATTGAGCGATATAAAATTAGGTTGGTTGCAAAAGGATACTCTCAACAGTATGGTATGAATTATGAGGAGACATTTGTCCCTGTTGCATAAATGGCTACTATTTGTACTCTTATTGTTGTAGCTTTGGTTCGTCAATGGCATATCTCACAACTTGATGTTAAAAATACCTTCTTGAATGGAGATCTTCAAGTAGAAGTTTATATGGCGTCTCCTCCTAGTGTTTCACATGACTCTGGGTATGTATGTAAGCTCAAAAAAACATTATATAGTCTCAAAACAAGCACCTCGTGCTTAGTTTGAGAAATTTTATGTCGTTATCTCATCTCTTGGATTTGTTTCTAGTAGTCATGACTCTGCTCTTTTTATTAAGTGCACTAATGCAGGTCGTATCATTTTGTCCTTGTATGTTGATGACATGATTATTACTGGTGATGACATTGATGGTATCTTAGTTTTGAAGACAGAGTTGGCTAGACAGTTTGAAATGAAGGATTTGGGTTCTCTTTGATATTTCCTAGGTATTGAAGTAGCTTACTCACCTAGAGGTTACCTTCTTTCTCAGTCAAAATATGTTGCAGATATTTTTGAGCGGGCTAGACTAACTGATAACAAGAATGTAGACACTCCCATTGAAGTTAACTCAAGGTATTCTTCTTTTGATGGTTTACCTTTGACAAGTCCTACTTTATATTGTACTATTGTTGGGAGCTTGGTATACCTCACCATTACTCGTCCAGATATTGCATATGTTGTTCGTGTTGTTAGTCAGTTTGTTACTTCTCCTACTATTGTTCACTGGGCAGCTGTTCTTCGTATGTTGCGATATCTTCAGGGTACAATTTTTCAGAGTCTTTTACTTTCATCCACCTCTTCCTTGGAGCTACATGCATACTCTGATACTGATCATGCTAGTGATCCCACATATCGCAAATCAGTTACTGGTTTTTATATCTTTTTAGGTGATTCTCTTATTTCTTAAAAGAGCAAGTAACAATCTATTGTTTCTCAATCCTCAACCAAAGCAGAATATCATGCTATGACATCTACTACTAAAGAGATTATTTGGTTACGTTGGTTACTTGCGGATATGGAAGTTTCACTGTCTCATCCTACTCCTATGTATTGTGACAACCAAAGTTCTATTAAAATTGCTCACAACTCGGTTTTTCATGAACGAACTAAGCACATTGAGATTAATTGTCATCTTACTCGTCATCATCTCAAGCATGACACCATTACTTTGCCTTTTGTTTCTTCTTCCTTGCAGATTGCAAATTGTTTTACCAAGTCGCGTTCTATTTCTCATTTTTGTTTTCTAGTTAGCAAACTTTCGATGTTTGTAGTTGTCGTATTATGAGTTTGAAGGGAGATGTTAAATAATATATTTATTTTATTTTATTTTATTTATTAAGGGTATAATAGTATTTTTAGCTTAACCTATATATAAGCTCTTTATATTTAGGTTAAATGATGAACTTTTTACTAAAGAGATTATTTGGTTACGTTGGTTACTTGCGGATATGGAAGTTTCACTGTCTCATCCTACTCCTATGTATTGTGACAACCAAAGTTCTATTAAAATTGCTCACAACTCGGTTTTTCATGAACGAACTAAGCACATTGAGATTAATTGTCATCTTACTCGTCATCATCTCAAGCATGACACCATTACTTTGCCTTTTGTTTCTTCTTCCTTGCAGATTGCAAATTGTTTTACCAAGTCGCGTTCTATTTCTCATTTTTGTTTTCTAGTTAGCAAACTTTCGATGTTTGTAGTTGTCGTATTATGAGTTTGAAGGGAGATGTTAAATAATATATTTATTTTATTTTATTTTATTTATTAAGGGTATAATAGTAGTTTTAGCTTAACCTATATATAAGCTCTTTATATTTAGGTTAAATGATGAACTTTTTACGAATAAACCAAAGAAGAATTCTAGCCTCTCTTTTTTACGTTATTTACTTTCTGTTAATTGAATTATTTTAACATATAGATCATGGAAGAAGAAGGAAGCGAAACAACGAGGAAAAAGGCAAATGAGAGCTTGAGGTCCTTGATTACGTAATTTGCTGTCATGATATTTGAATAAATCATCGTCGCGCGGTCAATAAGTCAACTCTAGAAAACTGGACATATTCACCCTTTCTTACTACAAATGCTGGCATTTCCACACTGACAGAGCATAGCTTTTGCAGTCCAAGAAAACAAAGAAGCCTAACTTTACTTCAAGCATCTTCTTTTTCACTTCAAGAATGGCTGGTGATCAAGTAACCCTGTTGGATTTCTGGTCAAGTCCATTTGGTATGAGAGTGAGAATAGCATTGGCTGAAAAGGGTGTAAAGTATGAGTACAGTGAACAAGATTTGAGGAACAAAAGTGATTTGCTTCTTCAAATGAATCCCGTTCACAAGAAAATCCCAGTTCTTGTCCATGATGGGAAACCTGTCTGTGAATCACTTATTATTGTTCAGTATATTGATGAGGTGTGGAAGGATAAGGCTCCTTTGTTGCCTTCTGATCCTCACGAGAGAGCTCAGTCTAGGTTCTGGGCAGATTTTGTTGACAAAAAGGTATGTTTTTTTTGTTCTTAAATGGTTCATCTATTTGGTTTTCGATTTTTTATTGTTTTGAGCTATGACTTGATTAAACCCACTTTGCAATTTGATAAGCTTGGAAGAATTAGAATATTATATCACCAGTACAATTAGCCCTTGAGACTAATATATAAAATCATGGAAGAAATTCGGCATCACATTATGGAATACTGTTCTTGGGCACGAATTCTTTTTTATATAACAAATTAGCCATTAAGGTTTCTGATCATTAATTATTGTCATTCTTGTGAGTTCATGAGAATTAAAGTAGAGTACTAATTTGGCACGATGTTTCTGTACAAGGATTACCTAATTGGTTTGGTCCAACAACCATCAATAAAAATATTGGATTAAAGATAAGATTTTGGACTTAGGTGATGATGCTTTTGTTATATTGGTGGGCAGTCACCTTCAAGTATCCAAAAATATATCATCGATGCTGACATTATAGAGGTTTTCCTATTGGTGAACTTCCCTTGGTTAAAAATAATGCCATGATGAGCCTTCCATCTATTACTTAATTATTAGTCACTTTCAACGCAGCAAAGTAAATAAGACGTTACACACGATCTTAATTTGTTGCTACGTTAGCTGTCTTTGAATTTCGACCCTCTGTAACAGCGATTGGCTAGACAGAAATTGCATGTACTGGTACAACCGTTGACCTCTGTGATTCCAAAAAGTCACTAATTTGTTTTACAATGGTGTGATATGAATCTGTAGATGTATGACTTTGGGAGGAAGATATGGACAACAAAAGGAGAAGATCAGGAGGCAGCCAAGAAGGATTTCATTGACAGCCTCAAGCTCTTGGAAGGAGAGCTTGGAGACAAGCCTTACTTTGGGGGCGAGACCCTCGGCTTCGTTGATGTTGCCCTACTTCCTTTCTATTGCTGGTTTTACGCCTATGAAACCATCGGCAACTTCAATATAGAGGCTGACTGTCCGAAGCTGATTGCATACTGTAAGAGGTGCCTGCAGAAAGAGAGTGTATCCAAGTCTCTTAAAGATCCACATAAAGTCTATGATTTTGTTGTGATGCTGAGGAAGATGTTCGGGCTTGAGTAGTGTGCATCCATAGACAAGGAGGTGTTATTTCCTGTGTTATGTTATACTTATGTTTTGTTTTGTGTGATTTATGTCTCAAGCAAGGCTGGCACGTGGTTGCGCCTGTGATATGTTTGTATTATGAGAGTACTTTGTTGTGCCTGGCTTGGGATTTGCTTTCTCTCAATGTTTATTTACAAATAAAATAATATAAATTATATTTTAAATTTTTAACTAGTAGTTTAAAGTACTGAGTTGAGATGATTCTTTGATATGGTATTAGAGTTTTAATGATCAAGCAGTCACGAATTCGAATCTTATCATACTTATTTATTTGATAAAAATTAAACACGAGATAATATAGGTCTGTGCAAGTTTTAAATCTAAAAGACTTTTACTTGAAAGAGTATGTTAAAGAATAATATAAATTAAGTTATGGAGTTGAGATTATTCTTTGACAGTTCGTTTGCCTTCAAATATAGTTTGCGGGTAAGAATTTAAGTTATTAAACTTAATAATTAAGACTCTAAAATTATTATTATTATTATTATTTAAGTTTTTTAAGTTTTTTCTCTTTATTTGTTTTTTTTTTTTTTTTGTGCATAATGGGAAATTTTTTATTCACTGAAGGGACCAGGTCCATAAATTCAGTAGGCACAAAGATTTTAATACAGCACCTAACCTAACCACATCCTAAAGGCTACAACCATATACAGCTCGAAGAAAAAGAAATTCAGCAATGGCAACCTAGAAGCCATTCCATCAAGATTGATGACAAGGTTTGTCACTATACCCTTACCTTTTTTATGTTTTTGCCTTTGTACACCAAAAAAAAAAAAAAAAAAGAGGTTTTGCCTATTTAATTTATGATATTGTGAAGGATTATTATATTCTTCCATCCAACTCTATTAATTCAATCATTTGTTGAGCCATTAGCAAATGACTCATTGATATAGAAAAAATAATACAAGAAAAAAAAATACAAACAATATAATAATATAATATTATTGAATAGAATCATTTTTTATTTAAAATTTGAAAATCAAACAATATAACAATATAATAATATAATATTATTGAATAGAATATTATTGAAGTCTATAACTACTTAAATAAATCTGAAAATCAACCTAAACAAATTCAAAAATTCATAAAAAACAATAAAAATCCTAAACATACTAAAAAAATAAAATTATTAAACATAATATTTAATTTTATAAAATAATTAGAAAAAAATAAAAACAACTCAAGAAAAATAATTTTCTTTAAAAACCTCATGCATCGGTTTTTCTATGTTAAAAGAAAAATCAACCCTTGAATTTACAATTTTAGATATCAACTCTAAGTTCCTTCATATTAAATTCTACATAAAAAATCAATTAACAATTTAAAGTAATTAATTGCAAATCTCAAACTTCATTTATCAACATGTATTATATCCATAAAACCATTGAACAAAATTACTTTTACAATAATAGTAAACATGTAATTAAGTTGATTAACATAACTTTAATTAATAATTTTATTTTGTTAAGTATCTTTTATATTTTATTTCCACTCAACTTTTAACTTATCAATTAGAACACTTAACTTATCAATGAGAACATTATTGATAACATTATCATTGTTATTGTTTATACTATCATTATCAATATAATTAACAATAAATTAAATATTATAAATTGATAGAGAATATTAATTCACATCTACCTCATCATAAACAGGATTACCAAAATCTTTATAATATTTATCTCAATCAAGAAGTTATCATATCTACTCATGCCTCTGAAAATAAATTCTCAGATTTAACTATGAATTAGTAGTCACTCTCCTCATAATCTTCCAGACTTCTTTTCTTGATCCCTGCCAATCAACAAGATAATCTTCAACTTGCATGTACAATTTTATTATTGCTAGTTGACGAGTTAATTCTTTAATTTGTCTTTATGTCTTTTATCATCAATTTTTAAATGTTTCTTTTTCAAGAATGAACCTCCTCGTCTCCTTTTACACGAGCACATTCTATTTTATGATATTTTTTAATTATGGTTATTCAATATCACATAACAACTAACTACCAGAAATTATTAGGGTCTGATACTAGCTAAAAGCATATGGAAACAACATAAAAAAGACAATAAGCACAATCAATAGAAAATTCTTTCGAATAGTATCACTACACCAAAAATTATAATTTAAATTTTTTATTTCTCAATAATTCACCATACCACCTAATATACCTCTTTAAATAGTTTATAATTTTTAAATAAATTCAAAAATCAACATAAACAAACCATAAAAACTAAAAATAAAAGGAAAAGAACAAAAATTCTAAACAAACTAGGAAAAGTAAAATTATTAAGTATGATTTTTAATTTTTAAAACAAAATAGAAAAAAAATAACTAATAAAAAAATAATTTTCCTTGAAAACCTCACATTTGTTAAATTGTAGAAAATAAAATGTGAGATTTTATTTAAACACCTATACTTTTATTATCATCAATAACGAAGTGACTTGGGTTGGATTTGCGTTGAGAGAGCACAATAGTTTTCTAAAAAAGCATAATTATTGTATTGATTCGTGAATTGGTATGGAAAAGGTTATTGATTTTCATGTCAATCTAAATTAATTAATTTTAATAAATTAATATAATTTTTTTAAAAAAGAAATTCATTGATATGTCCTGGTCAAATTTAATTACGTCAACAGAAGACTAAAAAACTTATATCAACCAAGTTTTAAATTATTAATGTTTTTTTTAATTCAATTTAAAACCTAAATCACATGATATTCTAGGACATCAACGCACTGGAGTTTAATTCTTTGTAAAAATAATTTCAAACTCAGATGATTTTTTATTTTAAAAAAAGAAGAAGGGAAAGGGCATATTTGTCCCCCAACTATCACATGAATACCAATTAAGTTTCTAAACAAAATACATTTTCAATTGAATCCCTCATCTATCAAACATTACCAAATTAACCCTCTATCAAAATTTATGATTTAAATTAATAAAGATAAATTTGAGAGAAAGGACTAATTGAGGACTGCCCAATAGATGGAGGATCCAATTGAGAATTTCTTATTTAGACGCAGTTGAGAATTGGATTGGATGATATAGTTGAAGAATTTCTTTCACTTAGTTGAAGAAGTTTTTGCCGCTTCAACAATGGCTGTAACACTGTTGGATACAAGGGTAAGCCCATTTGGCATGAGAGTGAGAATAGCATTAGAAGAGAAGGGTGTGAAGTATGAGTACAGTGAGCAAGATTTGAGGAACAAGGGTCCTATGCTTCTTCAAATGAACCCAGTTTACAAGAAGGTCCCAGTTCTTATTCACAATGGGAAACCAATCTGTGAGTCTCTTATTGCTGTTCAGTATATTGATGAGGTGTGGAATAACAAGCCTCCTTTGCTGCCCTCTGATCCATACCAGAGAGCTCAATCCAGGTTGTGGGCTGATTTTGTTGACAACAAGGTATGTGTGTGTCTGTCTTTGCTTTCTATTCTTAGTTTTGGTATCTGCTTTTACCTCGTAGACTCCGAAATTATTTGTTGTTGAAAAGGTTAACCATTTTGCTTCGATCTGGCATACGAACTTGTATAAATTATGTGGATTTTTTACCTTATTTTCGCCACATTTAGTCAACTGTGAAGAATTTCACCTATAGGGAGAGTATATTTTTAGGATTAGTCCAGTTGGGTTGATCGAAGGAAATACGACAAATGTATGATAAATTTGATGAAATTCTTTAAACAGGGTCTAGTTTGCAGAAATTACACAAACAAAGAAAGCTAAATTGGGGATTTTCCAATTGAAAAATTCCCAATTTAGCTTCTTTGTTTGTGTAATTTTGACTACAAGGTTTCTTTGTTATTCACTTTACAATGGTTGGATATGAATCTGTAGGTGTATTTTCCTGGGAGGAAGACATGGACAAAGAAAGGACAAGAGCTGGAGGCAGGCAAGAATGATTTAATTGAGTCCCTCAAGTTGTTGGAAGGAGAGCTAGGAGACAAGGCTTATTTTGAAGGTGACAAACTCGGCTATGTGGATATTGCACTTATTCCTTTCTATAGCTGGTTTCATGGCTATGAGACATTTGGTAACTTTAGCATAGAGGCTGAGTGTCCCAAGTTAATTGCTTGGTGTAAGAGGTGCTTGCAGAACGAGAGTGTATCCAGATCTGTTGCAGATCCACAAGAAGTCTATGGTTTTTTGGTGGAGCTGAGAAAGAAGTTAGGGCTTGAATAGATGGAAGGATGTGCATCCACAGGCAAGCTTGTTTGGTTTCTGTTTTTCTGCTTAGTGTAAGCCTACAAGCTTCTATCTGGAAATAATATTGTGGACATGTAGTTGTGACCTGTTTTTGTTCGAATCTGAACTCAATTTTTTGGGCTTATGTTCTCGTTTAAGAATATTTCAAGCTTCAATAAAAGTCATTCAAATGCTTTTAGTTTTACCTACATAATGTTCGAAATTTCTTTTCATACTATAAAACACTATCCAAAATATAACCTTTGCATGTATATTTATTAATATCATCATTTACCCTCTAGTTTAGCATCTTTTTCCATAATTTATCACGACCACATACACTCTGCAGAGGAAGATAGCAAATCTGCTATAAAATCCCGCTTTCTGCTATTAGAAGATTTTAGAATGGAAGAAGGGAATATTAGTGATCTTGTGATACTTTCTTACTCAAACAATGGCAGATGAGGTGACACCATTGAATTTCTGGATAAGCCATAATGGCATGAGAGTCAAATAGCGTTAGCAGAGAAGTGTGTCAAGTATGAGAACAGTGAAGAGGACTTGAGGAACAAGAGTACCCTGCTTCTTCAGATGAATCCAGTTTACAAGAACATTCCTGTTCTCATGGCAATGGAAAATCAGTTTGTCAATCCCTTATTATTGTTCAGTATAAGGACAAGGAAATGCCTTATAATTGGATGTTGTAAGTGCAATGTCGTAGCATTTCAAGCAATTTCTTTTATTACATATGTTTAGCCGAATATCTCTGTGTTATGAAATATCTCACAAAAATGAAATTCTACATAAAAATAAAAGAAAAACAAATAGACAAAAAAACTTTAAACTAAGTCATCCTCAATCATCTTTTGTTGGGTAGAAATCATTCATATGTGAATAATCATATATGTTAATCTTTTTTCTATGTAGAAAATTAAATTTAGTAAATACATTAATTGGGTAAGAAAAGTTACCGGGTTTGATTGAGCCTGAGGAGGATGCTGTCAATGTTGTGGTTGAATTTCGTAGTTGAGGGAAGAAGAAGATGAAGAAAATGCAGAGAAATGGGGCCTGGGCCCCTGAGGTATGAGAAATTGAAGGAAAATGAAGAAAAAGGTGGGCTAACGCAGTGTATATCTAGTTTAGAAAATTAAAAGTGAAAAATGTACTGGTTGGTTGGCTTATTATTTTTAAAAAGAAAAGTTAAATGCGTGTTTAGTGTCGAGTAGCAATTGTTTGTATATAGATTTTTTATTTTTTATTTTTTATTCCTAGTTCTGGGAGTTGCCATGGCACCTGCAGCACTAGTTGTAGGTCTGTGGGGTTCCGATGTGAAAGTCCCGAACCCAACTCATAGAGGATTGGGCTGGGAAGGATCATCTAGGAACCTGCACATGGGCTAGATGAGCTAATATAGTTGAAGACTTGATACTGATGAACAAAGAAAATCACATTTATCTTCCCGAAATCTTGACATCTTTAATATAGTTGAAGACTTGATATTGATGAACAAAGAAAATCAGCTTCAAGATTTATACTTTGTACAGTACCCTTCTCCTAACTCTCTAGTAAATAGAGAGAAGAAAGAAATTTACTAGTGACAAGTTCTTTGCCCTCAACCAGTTGATGGCTGTAACACTGTTGGATACATGGGCACGCCCTTTCGGCATGAGAGTGAGAATAGCATTAGAAGAGAAGGGTGTCAATTATGAGTATACTGAACAGGACTTGAGGAACAAGAGTCCTTTGCTTCTTCAAATGAACCCAGTTTACAAGAAGGTCCCAGTTCTCCTTCACAATGGGAAACCAATCTGTGAGTCTCTTATTGCTGTTGAGTATGTTGATGAGATGTGGAATAACAAGTCTCGTTTGCTGTCTCCTCATCCTTAAAAGAGAGCTCAATCCAGGTTTTGGTCTGATTTTGCTGACAAGAAGGTATGTGTCTAATCTGCATCCTACCTTGCGTATGCTTTCTGCCTGTTGAAAAGGAATCGGTGTAAATTTTTGTGCTCTGTAGTCAACCATCAAATTAGCTGATTGATCCACTTGACAATGGTGGGATATTACTCTGTAGGCGTACCGTTCTGGAAGGAAGACATGGACGGAAAAAGGAGAAGAGAAGGAGGCAGCTAAGAATGATTTCATTGAGTTCATTGAGTCCCTCAAGCTGTTGGAAGGGGAGCTAGGAGACAAGCCTTATTTTGAAGGTGACAAACTCGGTTATGTGGTCCTGTGGATGTTGCACTTATCCCTTTCTATTGCTGGTTTCATGGATACGAGACGTTTGGCAACTTCAGCATAGAGGAGTGCCCCAAGTTGATTGCTTGGTGTAAGAGGTGCATGCAGAAGGAGAGTGTATCCAAATCTCTTGCAGATCCGCAAAAGATCTACATCTTCATGGCGGAGCTCAGAAAGAAGTTTGGGCTTGATCAGTAGATTTATGGAAGGATATGTGCTTCCATATACATGCTTGCTAGTTTCTGGTACTCTGGTTTCTATTTTTCTGCCTAGTATAGCTTCTATTCCAAAATAATTGTTACAAGCACTTGGTTGTGACCTGTTTGTGTTAGAATCTGAACTCGCTTGTTGGGACTAGGATTACTTAAAAAAGGTCCCAAGATAATTCTAAGCCCCAATTGAATACTCTTACTATTGCCAACATAATGTTCTGAATTCCTTTTCAATCCATAAAACATTATCCAAAATATAATGTTTGCATGAATATTTAGTAATATCATTCTCCAGCTTAGTTCTTCCCACTTTATCCCAACCGCACACACTCTGCAGAGGAAGATAGCAAATCTGCTATAAAACTTCGCTTTCTGCTATCAGAAGGACAGCATTTTTAGAAGGGAAGAGGTTAGTATTTGTTGTGATACTTTTTTCCCTTCTTCCACAGTGGCTGATTACGTGACACAGTTGACTGGATAAGCCCTATTGGCATGAGAGTAAGAATTGCACTGACAGAGAAGTATAAGTACAGTGAACAGGACTTGGGCAACGAAAGTGATTTGCTTCTGCGGATGAACCAGTTTACAAGAAGATTCCAGTTCTCATCCACAATGAAAAACATGCTTTTGAATCCCCTATTATTCAATATATTGATGAAGTGTGGAAGGAGCTCCTTCGCTACCTTCTGATCCATATGAAAGAGCCCATTCCATGTTCTCGGCTGATTTTTCTGATCCTTGTATAATTTAAGTTT
>Ga0307510_10005464_pt1 | contig 15144 bp, 9 predicted proteins | sample 12_EM_MG_FD_207224 | JGI IMG/M metagenome (GOLD analysis project Ga0307510, IMG submission 207224) | Populus trichocarpa ectomycorrhiza microbial communities from riparian zone in the Pacific Northwest, United States - 12_EM | ecosystem: Host-associated > Plants > Roots > Unclassified | place...
ATTAAAAGCATTTTTAACCCCTGGTTAGCGCAGGAACCAGTATATTTATAACAGAATTTCAACCGGATGCGTATACTATTGGTCATATTTGCATCGATCATCGTCCTTTCGTCAAAGGCCCAGACAAATTTGCCCGTCTCCCCTTTGGGTTATGCGCAATGGCGGCCCTCACCTGCTTCCCACCTGGTACCCGACAGCAGCAACATCGGTCATAAATGGCAACTGAGCAAATATGGCGGTCTCTCCGCGGGGTATATGTTCTTCGGAGGTGGCGGGACCAGCTTTTTATCCGCGCCGCTCGGGCTACAGCTGAGCCATCCCCTGACCAATAATATCTATGCTTTCGCGGGTGTTTCCGCAGCGCCTGTTCTTTTCAGCGTTAACCGCCTGTATACAGACCCCGTTACCAATCCTGGTTTTCACGCCTACAATCCTTCCGGAGCCTATAAGTTCGGCTATAACTCGAGAGTAGAGATGGGCCTGATGTATGTGAATGATGCGCATACCTTCTCCATATCGGGTAGTGTCGGGGTAGAAAGAGGCAGTTACCCGGTATATCCCGTCTACCGGACCAATAACCCGAGAAAGTAACCAATCACTTCACCGACGACGTCAGCCTGTTAAGCACATTCATACCGACCGTCCTTCCCTGTATCAGCCCGGCATTGATGGAAGGCTGATAATGTATCCCGCCATAAAACCGGGAATTGCCCGCATCCACGCCTATATCCCGGAAGGTTTTAAATGTACGGGCAGGAAAGCCTAAATAGTCATAGGAGTGATCCGTGAAGGGGCCGATATTGCCGTAAAGAACGGTCAGAGCTTCCGAAGCTGCGCCGGAGACAACGGAATGCGCAGATGAATATTCCGGGTGTGCCGGCGTTGGAATAAAAGACAGCCAGGCGGTATCTCCCAACACGTTCCGGATATAAGAGACCGGCCTTAGCAGGTTGTACGTATATTTTGTTGTCATCACACTGATATTGGCGTCGTTCAAACATATTCCCACCAACGCATAGGTCATTGCGGCCTTGTCGAGCTGGGAGTGAGTCTGCATTATCACCTGCTGAATGATGCTCATCCAGTGACCAGGAGTGGTCAGACCCGGTACGTCCCTCCAGAATAAGGCCCAGTTCTTCTGATCCGTTGTCAGCACCTTTGATGCTGAATACAGATCATTGACCATCTGGTAAAAATCAGATTTGGAGTTTGTTGAATAAGGAATGGGCGGACCAGGTTGCGCATGATTGCCGCTGCCCGCGATAATGGGCCGGTCATTTCTCCAGAATGGTCCGATCGGTTTTGCAAACGCCGGCGGAGTCGGTATCCACAGCCCCTCTCCAACGGGCAGCGTATAAGGGAGTAAATTGTTCTCATTGAAGCCATCCGTCTGAGACCAGGCAAATACAGCGTCTGCAATGGCCCGTCCAAAGGTGCCTGACCTGTCGGCTACCCCGGCGGGTAGCAAGCCAAATCCCGATCTTATCGCAGTTTCCAGCGAATCGATAGCAGCCAGATCGACCGGAGTCAAATTGACCGATGTAAAGAAACTTCTGTTGAATTCGGCAAGGGCGGCATTGACACTCAAAGGCCAGTAGTAGCTCCTGTTCCTGTCGGGCCCCGGCAGGCCGGACAATCCATTGTATTTACCCTTCCACGAACGGATCCCCGGGTCTGTCGATTCATAGGCGCAAATCCCTGAATAGGCAAAGGGCCGCGCGAACGCTCCATTGGAGATACCCGTAGCATCCTTATACAACCGTATCTGAAGCGTAAACCATTTATCGATGACACCGGAAGAAAGCAGATCGGCCGGAATAGTGGCCGGCGGACCATCTGCCGATCTCCGGCAACCCACAGCAAAAAGCATGATCAGAACCAGGAGGGAATAGCGTGCCGATCGGCCCGACGGCCAGACTAAGGATGACTTCATAAAATAGTTTTTGGTGTAAATGATTGGTTAGCCTGCGGCACGGAAATTGTAAATATAATCTGCCTCCCCACTTCGAAAAATACCTATTTGTAGGTAGTAGGATATTATCCCTCGATCGCTAACCAGTAAAAACATCGCTTATGAAACAAGAATCATTCGAGCTTGAGTTCAACCGGCTGTTCAAGTCTTTTGAGAATGATGCTTCCCCCAGCCTGCTGGATTTCGAGCTGCGTCCTTCCAAAAATCTCCTGGATTTTTTTCTGATCGGGGACTCGTATTATTTCATACTCAATCATCACAGCTCGACGTTCGAGTTCGTAAGCAAGGAGATCGAAAAAGTGATGGGTTATCATCCATCCGAGATCGATCTGTACTTTATGAACGAACTGATACATCCCGATGACCGGTCGTGGTTCCTGGCTATCGGTACCAGCCTGATCAATTTCTTTTCCCAGCTGCCACCGGAAAAAATAATGAAGTACAAGGTGAGATATGATATCCGCTTCAGGAGAAAGAATGGCGATTATGCCCGGATCCTTTACCAGGGCATTTTACTCGAACACGACGAGAATGGCGGCTTCCTCAGAAGTCTCAGCGTGCATACCGACATCACCTATCTCAAACAGGAAGGTCATCCCGTATTATCCATGATCGGATTGGATGGCGAGCCTTCCTACCGTGATATCATTGCCAAAAACACTTTTGCCGAAAGCAAGGAAGAGCTGACCCGAAGAGAAAAGGAGATCCTGAAACTTTTGATCGAAGGACGGCTAAGCAAGGAGATCAGCAGTATTTTAAGGATCAGCAAACAGACCGTCGACACGCATCGCAAAAACATGCTCCACAAAAAAGGGCTTTGCAATACCAGCGAGCTGATCGGGAAGGCCGTCCGGTACGGATGGGTATAAACAGACCACCTCCTCTGGCGTATTATCGGGTTACCTGGCAGTCCGCCAGCACCGCCGTCAATGCCGCCCCGTAATAAAGGATCAGCGCTATATAGAAGACGAAGAGCAGCACGATCACAAAGGCTCCTGCTGTGCCATAGAGCTTATCAATATTGCTCGAGATCAGCAGCCATCCCAGTATAAATTTTCCAATGGCGAAAAGCACCCCGGTTAATACGGCGCCTTTCAGCGTCACGCGAAACGAAAACCGGCCGTCGGGCAGATAAAGGAAGAGACTGAGGATCCATCCGATGACTATCGGTAGGGAGATCAGCTGCCGCAGGATGAAGAACAACACCGATGCGGTCATCGGGCTCAGCCCGGTAATCGAATGACGCAGACTAACCAGCAGACCTTCCCCGGTGAGATCCACCAGGAACAGAACGCCAGCCAGAACGATCAATCCGATCGAACGCAGTCTCGGGATCAGGCTTGCAGACAGTCTTTCGTCGGCCGGACGCAGGTCCCACAACTGGTTGATAGAGTCTTTTATCACCTTGAAAAGAGTGGTGACCACAAAGAGGAGAAAGATAAATCCGCCGGCAGCGATATACCAATTGGTGGCCAGACGCCGAAATCCACGCGAGATCGTCCTGACCTGCTGCTCGCCGGGGTCGCCAAGTATCCCGGACAGACCTTTGAACAGCTGTTGACTTAGCTGGTGTCTGTCCAGCACCAGACCGAATAGCTGGATCAGGATGATCAGGATAAAAGGCAACGAAAAGCTGGTAAAAAAGGCAGTAGCGCCCGCCATACGCAAGGGATCATTCCGTTTCAGAAGAAGAAAAGCCTTTTTAGCTATTTGCCAGTTCGCCGCATCAATAACCATGGGTTTAAAATTAACACAAAAAGACCCATTAAAAGCACAAAGACCACAGCCGGTATCAACCAGCTCATTTTAGATCCTGTCCGAAACCGCAGCGGTTCCGTATTACCGATAAGGATCATATCTGCCCAATAATAAGGCAGTAAATTCGCTCTTTTGTCCTGGTGTATAAAGAAAAGTTTTGCTTTTTGCAAAGCCTCGTCCTTATTCATTCCCATCGAGATGTATTCATTGAATTTCTCCGAAATGATATAGATCGCCTGTTCATCCGCCACCCATTGCGTTGCCGCGACCGATGGGATCCCCGCAGCCGAAAATCCACGCGCTAAGCTGAAAATACCTTCGCCATTGCGATTCAAACCGACATTTGTCTGGCAGGCGCTGAGCACGATAAGTTTTGCGGCCGGTTTATTTAGCATTTGCAGCTCGGATAGATGGATCACCGAGTCATTCATAAAAAGTACAGGCTCCTCGTCTGAACTATCGGCCCTCGCATGGGTCAGGATGGTTGCCGTATTGTACCAGGCGACCTGCTTCATAAAATTTTGCCGGCTGGCGTCGGTATAAGTAAGAAGCTTTGAATGATGATAAAACTCCGAACAGCTCTTCAGCGCCTGCTCGGATCGCTTCAGATCTGGCAACCCCCTATACGCTGCAAAATCCACCGGCGCTATTCCCAAAAAATCCCCTTTGCCCTCCGTCTTTTCATATTGATTCATCAGGTATCGGGCTGAGTACACATAGCTAAAAGAATAGTCGTTTACAAGAAAACTGGCTTTCGCCGGGTCCTTGCTCAAGGCTTCAAAAGGGATCAGGAAATTATCCTGGCATATTATGACCCTTCCCACAGGCAGATGGAAAGGCTTCACCAGTATATTGTAAAGGTTGTTCGCGCTGACCAGATACGCCGGGAACGAATTGTTCAGCGCGTTCTCATCCGAACAGAATTGTATAAACCGGCTTAAAAGGTTCCCCATGTCCTCCCGGATCTTTATAAACCGGGTCGTATCAGGCCCGATACACAGGGCGAAGCTAAGGGTGTCCTCGATAAAGTAATCGATAAAGGACTGTCCGTGTTTTCCAAGAAATTCCCGTACCGATGCAAGCGATCCCACATTGTCCGCAAACTTATATTGATAATACTGGGGATATGCCTTTTCAAGAGACTTGATAAATTGTTCGAGGTTTGCCCTGGCCTCAAATAGCTGTAGCTGCAGCAGTTTGTGCCCAGCCGAAGTATCGGGAAAACTGCCAAGTTGCTGTTGTAGTTCGACGACGCTGATCTGTAGTCTTTCCAGCTTTGCCGTCCCTTCCTTTGGCAGAAAAGCAGCGGCGCCCAGTTCATTCAGCTTGTCCTGTAGCAATACCGACCGGCTCTTTTCCATAAAGTAAAAGGCCAGCTTGCTATCGTTGGCCAAATAACAGGCTTCCAGCGCATGGAGGAAAAAACCGCGGCTTCTGTTCCTCCAATAGAGCTTGCTTTGCTCCCCTAGTTGCTCATGCCGGACCTCCATCATCAGGGAATCATTGAGCAGGGCCGTCTCCAGACAGGCGGTGAGCAGTCTCTTGTCATGCCGCTGTTTGTACATACCCAGCAGCAATTCTGTTTTAGAATTGAAGAGGCTTTGGATCAGCTCTTTATTACCGATGGGAATAAGCTCTTCGGCAGACGGATTGAGTAAAAAATCCGAGCCCTTGCTTATCTTCAGATAGCTCATGGCCTGCAGCTGAAAGGACATCGCCTTATCGAATTTCGCCTGATAGAAATAATTCCTTCCAAGGTTGAGAGAGACCCTTGCCAGCCTTGTCGAATCGGCTTCTTTTTTTGCGTACCGGATAGCGATCGTGTAACAGTTCTCCGCCCGTTGATAAGACTTCAGGGAATCGCTGTAAAAATTCCCCTGGTCATTATAGTCGCCGGCAACCTGCCCGAACGCCTTTGATTTAATTCTTTCGGTTATACATTTATTAAAAGAAGCGGCTGCAAGAGAAAATTGTCTCTGTTTGGAAAAAACAAAACCCTGCATCTTCAATGCACTGGCCAGATCGAAAGGCTTATTAAGCCTTTCTGCCAGGGATATAGCGATACTGACATCACTAAGCGTGGAAGATAGTTTGCCCTGAAAAAATAAAGACTGAGCCCGCTGGTTCAATAAGAACAGGTAAGAAAGGGAGTCATTTTTTTTTAGAGAAAAGGCAATACCCCGATCGCTTTCCTCGACAGCCTTTTCATAATCTCCCATCCGAAAATAAATATAGGCCCTATCAAGCCTGGAATCCCCGATCACGTTGTACCTGTCGTTCGTGCGACCGGCCAGTACAATGGCGCTATCATAATAAAGTAATGCCTTCTTAAACAGACTCATCCTGTTATAATACACTGCGACATTATACAGGTCGGTAACCGCCATTGTAAGCGATGCCCCATGCGATCCGTCGGTATTGATGTTCAGCGCCCGCAGCGTCAGCCCGATCGCCAGGTTATAATTTCTATTGACCTGGTATTCATAGACGGCTATTTTATGAAGAAGCCTGGCATAAACAGAGTCCTGAGGCAGTCGCAGCGCTTCTGATCTTTGTTTCCAGCTATACAACGTTTGTAGTTTCGCGGCAGGGTTCAACACACTGTTCCTGTCCAGACCGGCCATATTCTCCATAAGCGTATCGTTAGAGAATTGTTGAGCCAGACAGGATAAATGGAACAGGAGAAGGGCGACCACCGCCAGCAGATATCCAGGTTTACTTGGCCGCGGCATCGCCAAAGGTCACTGTCAATTCAGTGTTTTCCGGAATATCAAAGGGGGTATTACAGATTATGAGAGCCTTTGGACGTCCCGTGGGTCCGCTGGTATCGCTCGACCCGGAATCGGAAGCACTCTTCAATGTTGGGACAGGGCATTTCTCGCATTCCAGGACGATCCTTGATCCGGCAGGAACAGGCTTTTTGGTAACAAGCTTATATTTCGGAGTCGGGTTGTTACCGCTGGTATCGTTGGACCCTCCTCCGCCGCTGGTACATGAGCTGACAGGAGCGCTCATAAAAAATAAAATAAATCCGAGCGTTAACGCTCCCAGGCTTTTCATGATGATCTTTTCCATAAGTAAAACAGTTCAGGTGAGATAATTAAGTTACGACATTTCCCCGAGTAGTTGTCGTAATTCTGGTTCTTCAGGGAAACAGACATCAAAAACCCCGGTGGTGACACCACAATCCTCCAATTTGGTGACGAACATTTTCGAACTTCATGGAATTAAAATCAAACACCATGAGCACGATCAAAGTAAAGGACGGCACAGAAATTTATTACAAGGACTGGGGAACCGGGCAACCCATTTTCTTTCATCATGGCTGGCCTTTGACAGGCGACGACTGGGATGGACAAATGATGTTCCTTCTCCAACAGGGATACCGGGTTATTGCGCATGACCGCAGAGGACATGGAAGGTCCACTCAGACCGCCAATGGACATGATATGGATACTTATGCGGCAGATGTGGCGGAGCTTACAACGGCGTTGGATCTTAAGGACGCAGTACATATTGGTCACTCTACCGGTGGCGGAGAAGTGATCCATTATGTCGCAAAACATGGCAAAGGCCGGGTTGCCAAAGCGGTGCTGATCAGCGCGATCACTCCGGTCCTGGGCCAGATCAAAACAAATCCGGAAGGCGTTCCCTTATCCATATTCGATGGGTTACGCGAAGGCACGGCAACCAACCGCGCACAGTTTTACCAGGATTTTACCATCCCCTTTTACGGCTACAATCGTCCCGGCGCAAAAATATCGCAGGGTATCAGGGATAATTGGTGGCGCCAGGGCATGATGGGTTCAGCAATTGCGCATTATGCTTGTGTAAAAGCGCTTTCTGAAACAGATTTTACCGAGGACCTTAAAAGTGTGGATATCCCCGTACTTGTCCTGCATGGAGAAGACGATCAGATCGTTCCCTTTGCCATATCCGCGGTAAAGGCTGTAAAGCTTTTAAAGAATGGAAAGCTTATTTCCTACCCGGGTTTCCCGCATGGAATGCCGGCTACGGAAGGAGCGACGATCAATAAAGATCTTTTGGCCTTTATAAAAGGGTAAGAGATAGTAAATAAACAAGGCCGTCATCATTCGTTGGTGACGGTTTTTTTATGCGGGGGTTTATCGGTATATTAGTCGGCTCTTAACCTTAATCTCTGTTCATTAACCAAATATGAAAAAAATAAGAACCAACTGGCTGCCGCTATATTGCATGCTTGCCCTGGCCACCCCCGCTCTCGCCATTGATACCAAAGACACGCGGATGCTCTCCTCCCAGCCCGCCATCAGCGCCAACCATATCGCTTTTGTTTATGCGGAAGACCTTTGGGTGGCGAATCCCGACGGCTCACAGCCGCGCAGACTTACCGTCGACGAGGGCGTTGAGTCAAACCCGAAATTTTCTCCCGACGGCAAATGGATCGCATTCAGCGCACAATACGATGGCAATACGGATGTCTATATTATACCGGTGGAAGGCGGCGTGCCAAAAAGACTTACCTGGCACCCTGCTGCTGACATCGTCAGGGGTTTCACACCCGATGGCAAGAACATTTTGTTTGCCTCGCAAAGGGCCGTATTTACCCGGCGCTATATGCAATTTTTTACCGTACCGGTGACCGGTGGTAATGAGACACAACTTCAACTGCCCAATGCGTTCGACGGGACCTATTCCCCGGATGGAAAATACATCGCCTATACCCCGCTTGGTGACGCATCTCCTCAGTGGAAGCATTACAGAGGCGGTATGATAAGCCGAATACTTATTTTTTCTTTTGGAGACAAATCGACCATACAGATACCTCAGCCGGAAGGGGGTTGCAACGATATGCAGCCGCTATGGCAGGGGGGTACCATTTACTTCCGCAGCGACAGGAATGGCGAATACAACCTGTTTGCCTACGATATTGCAAGCAAGCAGGTACGACAACTGACGCAGTATACTGACTTTCCCGTAATGGGCACCGGCGCTGCTGATGGAAAGATCGTTTTTGACCAGGCCGGCCATCTTCATTTGTTTAATACTACAACAGCCGCCGACACCAGGCTAACCGTAGGTATCGCAGCAGACCTGCTGGAGCTGAGACCACGTTTTGTAAGAGGCGGCCAGTATATCCGCAACGCCGATATCTCACCGTCGGGTGCAAGGGCAGTGTTCGATTTCAGGGGTGATATCATCACCGCACCTGCCGAAAAAGGTGACTATACCAACATTACACTCACCACGAGCATACATGAAAAATCACCCGCCTGGTCACCGGATGGCAAGTCGATCGCCTATTTCTCAGACGCATCGGGTGAGTATGAGCTGCATATAAAATCACAGGATGGTAAAGGCACGGCAAAGGTCTTCAAACTCAATGGCGCAGGCTTTTATGATCTTCCCAAATGGTCACCGGATGGTAAGAGGATCTGTTTTTCCGACAACTCGCGCAGCCTGTATGTAATCGATGTTGCCAGCGGTGCCGTTACAAAAATAGACAGTGATGAACTATATACACCGGGACCTTTCAGACAGATCTTTGGGGACTGGTCTTATGATTCCAGATGGCTCGTTTATACAAAAGTCACCTCCTCCTTCTTTAAAAGAGTATACCTGTATTCACTGGACAAACAAAGATCATATCCTGTTACAGACGGCCTCAGCGATGCCGGCGAACCGACATTCGACCGCAACGGTAAGTATCTTTACTTTCTTGCTTCAACGGATGCAGGTCCGGTGATCAACTGGTTTGATCAGAGCAATATTGACATGCGTAAAAGCAGCTCGATCTACCTGGTGACGTTGCAGAATAAAACGATATCGCCGTTTGTAAAAGAGAATGATGAGGAAGTCAAGGCCAAGGAAGATACGGCCAAAAAACCGGCAAGCTTATCGATCGATCTGGATGGCCTGGAGAACCGCATAGTTGATCTGCCGGTAAAGGCGGGCAATTATTCACAACTAGGCTTTGCAGGCGATGACCTCCTGTTGTATATTGACAATGGCACAGCTACGGATGGGTCCGGAAAGCTGCATAAATACAACATGAAGAAAAGGACAGATGAAGAAGTGGTGGATATGAATGGATATGTGCTCAGCGCGAGCGGAAAGAAAATGATCTATCTCGCCGGCGACAACTGGTTTATCACCGATGCGGGTGAAAAGCCGGCCCCCGGCAAAGGCATGGTAAATGTAGGCGCTATACAGGTAAAAATTGATCCGGCGGCGGAGTGGGTCGATATTTTTGATGAAGCATGGCGGGTCAACCGCGATTATTTTTACGACCCCGGTATGCATGGCGCCAACTGGTCGGCCATAAAAAAGAAATATGCTGTTTTGCTGCCTGATCTGTCTTGTCGCAGGGACCTGAACGTCGTGTTTCAGATGATGTTCAGCGAGCTGGTGATAGGCCATCATTTTATAACCGATGGCGGCGAAAGATATTTCAACCCCAGGATGGTGAGCGGGGGCTTGCTGGGAGCGGATTATACCATCGAGAACAACCGCTACCGGATCAAAAAGATCTATGGCGGTCTCAACTGGAACCCCAACTTAAAGTCTCCGCTGACAGAGCCGGGTGTCAATGCAAAGACGGGTGACTACCTGCTGGCGGTCAACGGCAGTACTATCACTGCCGACGCCAACCTCTACCAGTATTTTGAGAACACAGCCGGGAAGCTGACCGAACTGACTATTGGGCCCAATGCCAATGGGGATGGCAGCCGCACCGTAAAAGTGGTCCCGATCAACAATGAAACGGACCTGCGTAACCGCGATTGGGTGGAAGGCAATCTGCGTAAAGTTACGGAGGCAACCAACGGGCAGGTGGCTTATGTGTATGTACCCAATACCGCGGGTGAAGGGCACGATTATTTTAAACGGTATTTCTTTCCGCAGGCCAACAGAAAGGCTGTCATTATCGACGAAAGGTTCAATGGCGGCGGATTGCTTGCCGACTATTATATCAATCTTTTGCAGAACCCTTACCAGGCCAACTGGCACATGCGCTACGGCAAAGACTTAAAGTCGCCTACGGCTTCCATCCAGGGACCAAAGGTGATGATCACCGATGAAACAGCGGGCTCCGGCGGCGATATGCTACCCTGGATGTTCCGTAAGTTCAAGGTCGGTACGCTGGTGGGCAAACGCACCTGGGGAGGTCTCGTAGGCATCCTGGGCTTTCCCGAATTTATAGACGGCGGCACCGTGACGGCGCCCAATGTTGGCATCTGGACAAAGGATGGCTTCATCGTGGAGAACGTAGGCGTTGCACCTGACATCGAAGTTGAGCAGACACCCGCCGACGTCATCGCTGGTAAAGATCCGCAGCTGGAAAAAGCCATCGAGGTCGCGTTGAAAGAGCTACAGCAAAATCCACAACCGGATCCCTTGCGGCCACCGTTGCCGGTAAAGGTGAAGAATTAAGGATATCGTGTTTTTACGTGTCAAAATGAATGTTTTAAGGTAACATAGGAACCGACCAAATCCTACATTTGGTCGGCTATGTCTTGCCGTTTTGCGGCAGGGAAAACTTAAACTTCATTCTTTATGAGAAAATCCATCGTTGCAGTATCCATTATCTCCGCCTTTGTCGCCCTGATCCTCTCGAATTGCGAGGGCTCGCCCCCCATCGAAGTGGGAAGTACCCTTGTAGCTCCGATGCCATTCCCGGACAGTTCCGTTACGGGTATCCACTTCCCCACGGATTCCACCGTCATTAACGGTTGGATCAATGATGCCGCCTTCCCTACCCGTTATGACTCCGTGAATATTTACAAACATGCCTGGGGTATCTGGGCAGGTCTGACCGCACCGAGCCCGGAAATAGTGGGAGGACAAAATCTCACGATCTTCGAGACCTGGATGGGTCTCAGCGAGATCCAGATACTTATGTTGCAGCGTGCCCAACCCTGTAAGTCGGGACTTTTTCCGAAGAGAGGCCGCGCTCCCCTTACCCGCCCGCGCCAGTTCGAACATGCCGGGGTCCTGGCCCGGTCGATCAACCTCGAGGCCCGCAAGAGGAGGCTGGAAGGGAAGGACGTGCAGGGAGATTTCTCCGTTGCCAATAACCTCTGGGTTACCGTTAGCTACGACCCGACTATGGCCTGTTACGCTATGGATAACCAACTTTTCAGGCAGTCGGTGATCAACACCTATTACAATCCCAATGGTTATGGTCAGATAAATCCATTCCCCGACTCCTCCATCTTTATCAAGCCCACCTATCTGGAATATCCGGCTAAAGCTGTCATTCTGCAAATGCCTGTATGGCTCAATCCGCCAAACCCTCCCGACTCCCTGAACCTATTCACTCCCCCCGGCCCCGGGTTCCCATTTGTCGTCTATGTCGATACAAAGAATGGACAAGCCAAGAATAAAACACTGGTACCGGTTACGCCAACCTGCAGAGCTCAGGATTCGATCACGGGTGCCACCTGCAATCTCAGCGACTTTATCAACTTCACCGTCGACTCCACGATGGCTGCCTTTATGAATCAGCAGGACAGCATCCAGGGGCTTAGCGGAAACGGTGCCGCCGAGGCCGGCAACCGCGTCTTACTGGTGGCCATGCATGTGGGCACCAAAGAGGTCTCGAACTGGACCTGGCAGACCTTTTTCTGGACCCCTTTGCCCCCCACTCCCGGTGGTCCCAGCTCCAACCTGGCTGCAAGCGTGATGCCTTCTACGGTACAGGGTGCAGCCCGGCATTATGCCGCCAATGCCGCCTATGTCATGACAACGCCCAACAACTCAACCGATGCCGGCGCTGGAAGCATGTTTGGCTACAATCCCTACCTGGAAGGCGGCTTCGGCCCCAGTACCTTCAATATTCCTAATGTTTATCGGCGCGACTTTAAATATGGTATGCAAAGTAATTGTATGACCTGTCATGCTCTGGCTGTGCCTTCCAGTGCCACCGGTTATTCAACCGACCAATTCATCAACTTAAACGATCCGGTCCTGTTCAAAGGCCAGGTAAGATTGGACTTTGCCTGGTCGATCCAGACAGCATTGATCAATGATACAATACCTTATTGGAATTTTACAAAATAGGTGTTTCGCGGTGGCAGCGCTCCGGACGGCGGCGCTGCCATTACATTAATCCACTCTTTTTTGAATCTCTTCTGCGCCGGTGGCCCGGTTCTTTTTTTCTTTTAGCTTGCTGTTGCCAAATTTAACGAGGTAAGACAGCCTGAATTTCCAGGTTTCAAACTGATAGAGCGTATTGGTCGAATAGTTCTGGGCCACATTCTTTACCGTATATACGTTGTTTTCAAACCTGAACATGTTGTTTACGGCAAGACTCAGCTGGGAATCGTTGCTGAATTTTTTCCTGAGTCCCATATTCAAATTATAAAAGGAACCCAATTTTGAGATCCCGTCCAAACTTTCGGAATTATAGAACCCGGTCACCTCGAAGGTATAATTTGTCAGGAAGGTATAGTCCTGGCTAAAGTTGATGGTGTAATAATTTTCCTTCAGCACTTCGTTTTCCTTTGTCGCGAGCTGTCTATGGAAACCAAGCAGGTTCAGGTTCATGTTCCACTGAGAAGTAATCCTTACCGGTATGGTAAGCATAGCGCTGATGGTATTTCTGTAGGCGAGGTTCAGCGAAGTAAAGACCTGCTGATTGGTGCCGGCCAGCACTATCGGTTGAAATCTTGTGATGGCATTGGCCTCGTGTGTATATTCAATGGCAAATAAATATTTCTTGTAGTTCATCCCCAGCTTAATATTGTCACTGACGGCCGGTCTTAACGAAATATTACCCATAAAATAAGTAGACGGATCAAGGAATGTAAAGAAAGGAGCCAGGTCACTAAAAGACGGCCGGGTGATCCTTTTGCCATAGTATAATTGCATACCGATCTTACCGGAGAGCTTCCGGGAAACAAGTACTGTTGGGAATAGTCTGCTGTCGGTATAGTTTAAGAGCTGGCCTTTGCCGTCCAGATCAAGTCTGGTCTGTGAGTACTCATACCTCAGCCCTGCGTTGATACTCGTTTTATCATCCATTTTATAGGTTGCCGATCCATATACAGCGCCTATCTTCTCGTTCAGCGTTGAATTTTTGGTAAATATGCTGTCCGGCACGGGTTGCCCGTCGAACACTCTTGTAAAGAGCACATCATTATCCAATTTTGAAATGATCCCTTTAACGCCTGTTTCCAGCTTTATCCGTTTGCCCAGCGTAGTCGTGTAATCCAGGCTGCTGACAAAGATATTCATGGGCGTCGTTTTGTTCGTCTTAACGAATTCAGTATCTGCGCCGGCTACGTTTTCAGTTTTATACAGGTTATTATAGGTAGTAGTGTTCCTGTCGCTGTAATAGAGATAGTCCTGGTTAAACTCCCAGGAGCTACGATTGCTGATCTGATGGCTTATATTGAGATTGGCAATGATATTTTTTAACCTTCCCCGCTCATGACTGGTTATATCGATAGAAGAAGAGGGATCGATATTGCTGGAACTAAGGCTTCTGTTTCGTGCATCCATATCCCAAAGATTGGAATATCCCGACACAAAGGCTCCGATAACGGTTTTTTTATCAATGTTATAATCTACTCCAACCTTTCCGTTATAATTGGAGCTGACAGGATCCCTGTTATTTATAAAGCTGGAATGTATCGTATCTCCCGGCGAGTAAACAAACCGGTTATTGGTAACGTATTGATACAGATGATCCCGGTTGTAGGAGAAATCTGCATATATATTGGCCTTCTCCGTCCGATGATTCAGATTCAGGCTTAGCCCGGCCTTTTCATGTTTACCATATCCGGCACTGGCAGTAACGCTGCCATTTGTTCCGATATCTGTGTTCCTGGCAATCTGTATATTAATGATCCCACCATTGCTCCCCGCTTCATATTTGGCCGCCGGGTTCGTGATAAGCTCAATTTTTTCTATATTGGCGGCACTCATTCCACCGAGCATTTGCATTAAAGAGCTGGTGGACTGGCGGGATACTTTTCCATTGATCATGACCAGCACTTCATCCTTCCCGTTCAATGCAAGCGAATTATTAACCCGGTTTACCTGTACGCCCGGTGACCTTTCCAGCACTTCCAGGGCAGTACCGCCCGCGCTGGTAACGCTTTTCTGAACATTGATCACAAGCCGGTCGACCTTTTGTTCGTACAGCGGTTTTTGGGCCACCACCACCACTTGCCCCAGCTCTTTTGTTTCCGGCTCCATCTTTATGTCCGGCATTTCGACCGGTGAAGATAATTCTATCCTGTTATAAACGGCTTTAAAGCCTACCGTGTTACACTTGAGCCAGTAGACGCCGCTGCTTAGATCACCCAATGAGTATCTCCCTTTTTCATCGCTGATCCCTCCTTTTACAAGAGAAGAATCTTTTGCAGAAAGGAGCAGAACGCTAACCCCCTGCAAACCGGTGTTGTTATTGTCTATAATCCGGCCGCTGA
>Ga0307510_10005465_pt1 | contig 15144 bp, 14 predicted proteins | sample 12_EM_MG_FD_207224 | JGI IMG/M metagenome (GOLD analysis project Ga0307510, IMG submission 207224) | Populus trichocarpa ectomycorrhiza microbial communities from riparian zone in the Pacific Northwest, United States - 12_EM | ecosystem: Host-associated > Plants > Roots > Unclassified | place...
GGTACTCATAAAATTTGTACTTTTCTACACTAGCCAATTACATCTCACTACCAAGCCTGCCTCTTACTGGCGCGGAGCTAAAAGATCCTAGTGCGGACTTAGCGAATTTCCTCAATTTTTTCGGTACGGTACAGCCCCATTCCAAAAGTTCTCGCACCCTGGCTGGTACCGTGACAAATTTCCATACCAGATGTATTATAGCCCTTCTTGTCACAGTACCAGCCAGGGCGCGAGAACTTTTGGAACGAGGCTGTACTCGAGTACCAGTACCTCCAAGTGATCACTGAAAACAGACATTACGCCTTTACTTTCTTCTCGATCGTGCTTGTCCCAGGCGAAGAAGTACCCAAAAAATCTGGCGCAATCCACTATCTCCTCTAGACCTGAAATCTCCGTCAATCCCTGTTTCAGTCCGGAAATGGTTTAGTTTGGCAGGTTAACAGAATTACGAATCCCGGGTCAGCGAGATCCAACACACTCAGCACACAGGCTTCGCCATGTGTGGAAAACACTACTCCTTCGTACTCGAGCAGGCATTTCTTGTCTTTAAACATGGAGATTAGGGGTCTGGTGGAGATAGTGGATTACACGAGATTTTGCGGTGTCTGAGAACAGGGGTTGAGAACTTCTAGGCACTCAGATACGCATCATTTGCGATATATTTTGTGAATCCCTGTTTTCGGATACTTCTCACCCGGAACAGGGAAGTCCTCCCCACCTATAATACGAGTTTACGAAGTGCCATATCCATTCTAGAACGGTTCCGTGGTTGTGCCGTACGCACACATCACCGGTACTCACCCGCTGGTGATAACTAATCCCTCACATCCCCCAGGGATCGAAGATCTTCCAGACAGCCATGTGCATATCTGGAAGGATATCATAGCCGTTTCAAAACGAACCTTTTTTTCTTGCTTTTCCCATTCTATAATATCCTCCGCTTCCATAGCTACGGCACATAGCGGTGGATATTCGAGTCCTGCCTTCACTGGGCTCGGCGGGACTGAACGAGTAACGAATAGCAATTGCTAACAAGCAATTTCCTGTTACCCTTCTTTGAGTTCATGCCCGTGGTAGTATTTAACTACTAGTGGAGATTTAGATTAGTATTACTATAATTTATTTTAATGTTGATTTGGAAAATTCATTTTGTTGCCTGTCAAATACCGCTGTTAGCCATCTAGTCTTCTCGGTGGAAACGGTGGTCCGGCATTGGTACCGTGCTTTCTTTATTTTTTTCATATCGTACCGAACGGAACACATTACCCGCCGTCATCAGATGCCGGGGGAGGTCCGTAGCCGGGGCACTTGGGGAAGAAATTGCTGTCCGTCTCCAACCGTCAAATGACCTTCAACTACCACTCCTATGAGAATTAAGGCTCTATCAGACGATGAGTAGATAATCCTCCACATATTATAGAGATAAAACAGGAACATCTCAAGTTTTCAGGGAGATATTGGAGTTTAGAAGGAGGTGAGGATTTCGCCAAGCTAGGACTTGCTAACTGCCATTAATTTCCTTGGCAAAGCCCTCTAACAGACATTTGGCCTCCAAAATGGCAACTATTAGCAAAATCAACATGCTGTTACTAAGCTAGAATGAATGTCTTGTGGCACGGTGGCAGATGCAGGTGTGCTGCCATATCTTAGCGAAGAGCATAAATTTTACGTACGATACTCTGCGGTGGTTTGCGATGCGATACGGGTATCATACTATGAAGTGGAAAGCTCTCGCCCACCGTACCCGCATCTCCATTGCGGGCGCACCCGACCAGCAATGCTTTCCACAAACTCCCGATGTCTTTCTTTCTCTCCACATTCCCTCATCATCGATACAAAGCCTCCCTCCCTACTACCTCTTTATAGCGGGCAAGAATCGGACTCGCGGACCACCAATACGAGACAACCTTAGCTCCCGCATGGCTGCCTTCCTTTCCCTTCGATGGATACCGGTATCCGCGCTTCTGGCCTGGCTGTTATCCCTTTGGCCTTCTGAGACAGTCGAATTCGTCGTCCGGCGCGCTCAGGCTGGACTCGGCAACACTTGGCTGAGGCTTAGTCAGAAAACCAGTGCTCAAATGACCCGGCACTCTTAGCGAGCTCAATTATTCCCAGAGAATCACAATACTCAAATCATTCCAGGATAGGCTTAGCGTGCCTGACAACGAATTTGACATACCGTAAAACCCGAAATAATTGAGAATCTCGCTAGGGCGTTGGAGTTGCCTCTCCAGTAAGGCCTGTGTCTCAAGTGAGGGCTGAAGGAGGATCTTCTCAATGTGTTTTGTCCCCTAATCCAAAGCCGGAAATTCTGGACGTCCTGGCGTCATTCTCAATTATTTCGGTTCTTGCGGTATCGGTACTCAGACCTCCCGAGGGATCCCGGTAGCTGCGCTACCGTACCTTGCGGGACCGATGTTTATTGAAAGGAAAACATGTGAGGAAGAGAGAAAGATATCTCACGGACCCAAATCTGTGTCTTTGGGCTTACATCATAAAGTACGGTATCACTCGAATACCGTATGCACGGGCGGGTCGGTGAACGTGCCGGCGTGAGTTGCGATGCCGGTTTGCGCGCCGTGTGAGCATGAATGATGGGACAATGTGCTAGACACCGTGCTGTGAAACCTGGTGAAGCCGGGACCAGGACGTGTTACCTTCGGGCCAGCCGGACAGCAGCTCGGCACAGGGTTTGGCCGAATGATGTCTTATGAAGATCCTTCACCAGCAAAGCCCCTGCTCAACCACCTCAATACGAGTAAAACCTGTTCTTCTTCGGCTTGATATTATGTGAGAGTGGCTTAGTGTTTTTTCTGGAGGTGTACCAGGTCTGGTAGTGATTATCCTCTTTTTTTCTCTTCTTTTTTTGGGGGAGTGTCAAAACCACTGAGTGCAGCGCCAGCAGATAGTGATGGCTGGTGGCGTAAGAAAAAAGTCGTGAATCGGTGGAAAAATTCAATCCAAAATCCAAGCCATTCACCAATGATAACGTACTCATTATCTCTAGCATAACAACTCCCTGTGATAATGATGTCCCTCATTCTCCATTGTCTTACCGGCAGCTTTCCACCTCAATTCCTTTATACCCCTTGATATCAAGCTCCTTATCCCGCTCTCATCTGCGTGTAAAGATAATCCAAAATTTCCAAAACCCTTCTTTATGAGATGTCTCTTCCCTACATGAAACTCATACCAAGTATCTCAAAAACGGTTCGATGTCAAACTCCTCCGACTAACTGACTATCCCCTAACCCCTCCTGCTTCTTCAGAATCCAGAATAGACCTGTCCGTCAACTCTCTAATCATTTCTCTCTACAACCTTATTGATAGAACTCATAGTGGCTGTGCCAGTAGAAGTGCCTCCGTACGAGACGAGGGCAGTTAACCAGCACAGTAGCCCCCCTCCTTTGCTGGAACATCTCCCTGCGCACTAGTGCTTGCGCGTTGCGAGAGAGCCCGGAAATATCGGCGTTTCCTAAACCTAAATAGGGCCAAGATTTCCCGGTGCCTTTTCAGGACTCAAGTACCGGTGGCGGGCGGCAGGCCGGTGTACTGTACCCGGTATAGTACCACATGTGCAGTATGTATGAAATCTTAACCCCCCCCCCCGCATTGTCCCGCATGCTTCCTTCCGGTTCCTTCTCAGTGTTCCCTTCCTTCCCTTCTATCCTCGCTCTAAGAGGGAGCGTTCTTCCGTGGAACAACCCATTCCACCATACAGTAATCTGGGGGGGCGAAGCAAGAAAGGAATTCCCCACAAACTGCAAGTATCCGTAAGCAGCCTCCTCTCCCGTTCGCCCGGCTAAAGGAACCTCGGCTAGTTACTTTGTAATCTTATAGTGCTGCACACGGTAGTTTATCTAATGGTATGCAATCAATCTGTGATCTAGTCATCTGAGAAGTCTACTGGTTCTGTGGCAAGGCTGTAAGAGGAGACCTATTGAAATCTCTGATTTTTTAAATTCACATATTTCTTTATAAAATACATCAAAATCTACTGAGGGGTATCGTGGTGTCTTTTTGCTCCAAAGAATAGTATATACTTTACACTATCATTTCGAGTCCCTTTCCCTTAGCTTCCTCAAGTCGACGCAGTCGAGCACTAAAGAATGTTCGGCAAGCCACCTTTACTAAATGAAGGTCGGGGGTGGCTAATGCCCTGATATATATCCTCGGGACGGACAGATATAGAGCGGTACAAGGGATACAGAGCAGGTTCTAATAAAAACACGCTTATAATATAAGAGCCACAGCGATTGATATCGTTGACTGACTTTTTTCGATTGAAAACTCCCTATCTAAGAAAAATCACACTTAAAATTCGAAGGGGAGAGGTGATTCTTGGCCAGTTCCGATGGTCTAATTGGCTAAGGAACTGGTCCGTACTAATTTGAAGCGGGGACCATCGCAAGTTCGAATCCCCGCCAAGTGGAGTAGTCGGGCATTAAAAATGCCTGGCGAACCACTTTTGTTTTGCTGGATGAGGGTTACGAACTTGAGTGGGTAATGCCCTAATGTCTATCTTGGGGACAGACAGAGGTGTTATACAGAGCGCTATAACTTAAATAATATTATATATTATTACTGTCACCACTCACTTTATTGAGAATTAACCTTCTGTATGGATTACTGGTTCTCTCCTTTCTTTCTTTCACAAACTTTCACAACTTACCTTAGTGTTTGGTAAAACGAACATCTTAAACGTCACCGTGCTAAACGACCCCCAAGAAGCTAGTCAACCTCACCAACTGACCAACCTTTATCCCATAATATAAACCTCACTACTTAACAAACTTCTATCCCAACTTTTCCCAATACCTGCGAAATCCCACCTTTTCCAATCTGGCCATTGCCAAGATAAACAAGCCCGTCCCCTCTAGAAGATAGCAACCCCGAATCCTTGATTGCGAAATTCCCTTCTTGCAACTTGATCATTGCCACTTGTTTTCTGCCAAGAAAGATACTTTTATTCCGTGATTCTTGTTGATTCTTTTCCATTTTTTTATAAAAGGCCTAACTTAGTAGCCAGGGGCAGAAGAACATCTAGGAAAAGTCTAGTTGTCTTCGAGTGACCAAAAAATATAATATACGTGCCTTATGGTGGAATATTGGGCAGGCATCATGGCAGAATTTCTTGTCCACCCCTTGTGGAGACTACGACAGTTTCTTAACTAGATGCTGGTGTATCGTCACAGCTCGCATTAGGTATAGTGCTCGGGATTCGCCTAGGATAGCAGGCTTTTGGTGGGGGGGGCTGCGCCTCTCACTCGCAACCGCAGTGGCCAGCTATGTAGTTCGAGAGCTTCTAAAACCCGGTAAGTTACACCTGAACTTGAAACACACGATAGCATCACTGACGGCAGTATTTGTGGTTTCCATCAGATGACGGTTTTGTACTGTAGGATACTGGGGCTGTATTGGTTAATAGATGTAACTAGGTTTATTCTTCAGGCTGTCTTAGGTGTTTTCGTGGGCGGCTAGCGCAATATGTACTACGCTGCACACCAAACATAAGGGCTCATGCAGCGTGAACATTCTGCGAGATTAGAGTGATCTCGGTAATATCGTAGGAGTAAAGGGCCTTGGAGCACTTGCCAGTCACTGGTTGGAAGTGCCTCGAGGGGTAATTTGGGCTAGCCTTCATTTTATGGTGAGACTCTCGAGTTGCCAAACAAAGCACACTAGGCAAATTAGGCAGCGGTTTACGTCGGTTGTGCTCTGTTGGGCTATTAGCTTGGCAGTCTCTGGCTGAGGGATAGAGGCGGTTAGGAATGCTGAGTTGTGTAATACTTGAGCTACCGTGTAGCTGTAGCTTTTATGATAGAGGAGGGAGGGAGGGAGGGTTGATTATCGAAAGCAGAATACACCCGATAACATAATATTTTCGAGACGGGTACTGGCATATGATGTAGGTTAATGGGTACCACCGACGGTAGTTGGCGGGTGCATGCCAGCTTGTGTAGTAGTAGTACCGATACAATAGAAGATGGTGTCGTGGAGACGAAGTTCGTCCGACACGGGAGGGCGCGGGTTGCTGACTTGGGATTTCTCTGCCCCGTCGCGGTTGGGTTTTTCTAGAGCTTTTGGGTGTTTGTGTTCTTTCTATTTGAGTCCCCCGTAGAGGATCGCCTTGATCATATTATATGGTTCGTGCCACTGAGTGACGCGTTGTGGTAAGCACTGGTAAATAGATCACAAAAACCGGTGTAGTTCCGAAAACAGTTAATATCATAACATTATTATGACCTTAAGTACCTTTTCCCTTCCTTCCCGGATATGGACAACATACCCCGCTGTTTATAAAACAGAAGTGTGGTATTAAGCCACGATCAATAGCCGAGACACAAGTACTGCTCCCGACCAATCAGAAATGTAGGAGCAAAGCGAATCATACCTGGTGATCGAAGCCTTTTACCATTCTTCAGAATAGGAAAATCGGCCAGCAGTCTACTAACAGCCCCCAATCAGCCAGGTGACTTCACCATTGCTCTGGAGATGTGAAGGATACTCGAAAATTCTTCGCACCATTCTATTGGCCAAACACATCACTTAGATGAACATTCTGCAAAGCAGATAATTGTGGCAAATTGTTCCCGGAATCTCACCACTTTGACTCTACTTGGGCTCTCGCGACCAATGGTTTTTCCCATTCACTACACTTATCACAAGCAACCAGCGTTCGTAAGCGGCCAATCCGGCCGGGCTGGACCATGAGCCATAGCCCAGCCCTCAGGGCCTATCTGACCGGGCCTGGTCGGACCGCAGATATCAGCCAGCTTTCGAGTGATAATGTGTGATTACGATTGGAAAGCCACCGCTTTCAACCCTAGCCCTGATGCACAGAATGCCATTTCTGAGTATTAGAAAATGAAGCCGTTAGGTGGCCAAGGATGGCCATGTCTTTACTATTGGGAAGCTGGATTCAACCCTGGCTTCGTACACAGAAATGGCAATCATATTTTGGTTGAAGGAATGTTCGCTAAAGTCAGACTATTTTCTATTCATTTAGGAAAGAAATTGAGTGATAAAGGGAAACCAGAAACCGCCCTATCTCGCTCAGCCCAGGCATCAGAAACCTATCACGACTTTTCTTTATTTCTGTTGCTGCGGCCCCAGCGTAAATAAGAAGCCGATATCGGCAGGTATCTCCAAATATCTATCGGTATCTTCAGATATCTTCCGGCATCTTCATATATCTGCGGGTATCTTGAGATATTCTCAGGCATCTTCAGATCTCAGCTGCCTACAAACAAAATATTCACTAATCTGATGGCATATTCCCCAAGCTTGCCGGCGCTGCTAAGCATCCACGAAGCCTGGCCTGCAAAGCCCAAGTCAATTTCACTTTAACCTGACCGGGCCGGACTCTACATCTGCCGTTTATCTGTAGGCCTGCCTGGTGCTCTGCGAACGCTGGAAGCAATAATTCATTCACCAGCCCATTAGAAATCCCAACGGCTCACCTCTAGGGCCATAGAGTACGATAGTAAACTAACATCCCCGTTCCAACAAGCCTGCGACTTCACTTGCACAGTCAATCGTTCGAGATCTCAATACCAAGAACAACCAGTTATTCAGAGACCCAAGAAGCCTGGCACAGCGCCAATTTCCATAGCGCCTGTCAATCTAGAGTAACAAACCTCTGCACCATCACATCACATCGCCACAAAGTTTACCAGGCATGATACCGCGTCGCAGAGCACGATCTACTGTGCCATCCCAATCATGTTAATCTATCATATCTAAACCCTATCTGCTCTTGATATATTCCACAGAAAACCGATGCCCGCCAAATCGAAAACTGGGAACAGAATGCCCGTGCTGATGGAGTGCCAGCAAGAGGCGTTCTCCACAGCTTGACATGTCGAGGTTTTCGACCAATGTCCGTCGCGGGTCAGGAGGCTTATTCTAAACGGTTTGTGTCCTTACTATTCAAGGCCATGTTAGCATCATCTCGTTTTGGGGAGATATACCAGTTTCAATTTCAACCCATTCGTGCTTTCAGAATCCATCACGGTCCGACCCGACCGGTGGGCTCGGTTCATGAGACCGACAACAATTCTAATGTTGTTTAATTGCCATCATAATCCGATATTATTCAATTGACTCTCTGCCAGGTTGTGTACTGTCGATCAAGCACGTAGGAGGTCTATTGCAGAAACTTCAGCGACAGGGTAAGATATATTTTGCGACAGGCGGCTAGAGACTAGAGCTTGCACTAGAAAAATCGATCGACAGTAGGATTTATCTGAGTAGTGTAGGAAAAGAGGAGGGAGAGGGGAGAGAGAAGAAGGTGGAAAAAACAAGTGTCCGTCTTGCCCAGAGATATTCATCCATAGGTAAAGGAAGCCACTCAAAATCGCTCAGGATTTTTAACGACCCACCAACGGGGATTCTATGAGATAGAGCGCCCGTCCCCTTTGTCCTTATTTTGGCAAACACCCAACTAGTCCCTCCGTTGACTCAATCGCACACAGCCGGTTTGCCGTTAGCACACATACCTGGGGCGTTCTCGCTGAGTCCGAAGGCGAAGAACGAAAGTGCAAAAGCCAAAGATGCAGTCAATATATGCTGAAATTAGATTGTGGGGTTAAAAGTCCTGCAAGGCATGGATCGAGCACTTGGGTGGGTCATTAAAAACTGGAAGCCTATTTCTGTTGATCCTATAATATGCAACTCCCTATACAGACCAGGGTTATGTTTTCCGGTTTTTAATGAGCCCGGAGTAGCTTTGTTTGGAAAATTGGGAATTGGGAATTGGCAGGCGTGTTGTGCGAGGAATGTTGGGGAATTCATGTGAACTATTGCCAGGGACAGGGCGTGAGAACTAGATTATGGGAGGCGTTTACCCGGGTAAGTTGGATGGGCACTGCGTGCATTGCAGCCTGGGAAACATGGTTCTGACAATTGAGTGTGAGTGGGCGAGCAAAGGCGCGGGGAAGGCGAGGTGCTATGGCGCAAGGTTCGCCTACTATACATTGCGGGCACCCGAGAATACGAGCAATTATTCGCTCGCTTTTGTTGGGTTGTGCGGCTTTAAGCCATGGTTCTGAGCATTTTGTATGACAAGTTGGTGCTCACTGTGCCGGGTGCTCGCGCTGCAGGGAAACATTGTGTTCTATATCGGGGCGGTAACTTATCTTGCTGCGGGGCTGTGCAGGACAGGGCTGTCGTTTAATAAACCCTATCCCTAGTAAAACTGGGGAAGTTGCATGAGGCATTGGGCCGGGAAGTGGATTAGAGGGGAAGTGGATAGTGTCAAGATAATGTAATGGGTCTCTTGTGATGGCCCTGAGACTTTCGGAAAGAATAGCCTGCAAATACTGCGAACTCGTATAAAAAAAGGTGGTATCATAATCGGCCCCAAACAATGGACTGATTGATCGAAAGCAAGTGTACGAGTACTCTGCAGCCTTATAATGAGCAGGGAAGTAAATTGGCCCACCTGACAGATAAAGAGGCCTTAACTCTTCAAGCATGTGAGTAAAGGAATCTATGAAAAGGTTTATCAGTTGAGTAGAGAAAGGCTTTCAAGGTTCAAGTTTGCGGTGCACCGATTCTAGGGCATCCTACAGACGTGTCGAATTACACCAGTTTGTGTTCTGAAGGTTAGCTTGTATCTCATGCGCTCCATGGATTCCGTACATTCTACATTCAGGCGTTACTCAGAAGATAGGCTTGAATAAAAAAAAACCAGTAAACTGCTCAATTGGGCAAAACCTACTATTATTGTATTTCTCATAGCTTGGTAGCTACAATTTAGCTGTCCACTTTAGTCATGTATAGTAAGTCTAAGTAGTGGAAAACTATTCTTTAGCTCCAAATCCCTGCGTTCCCTCAAAACATTTGTCTACTCCACTCGCAATGCGAATACAGGCAAATCATCTCAAATCTGCATGCCTGGCTTTTCACAATTCTCAAGATTTTCTAGATGCACCAGAGTACATTCTACGAGATGTATTCCAGATGCAGGATGTTTTTTTCCCTTCAGCTGATGCAAAACTGCATTATTATCCCTTGAACCGTTGAAAGGGTGGAAATTTTGATGTCACCACTCTGAGTGTCATATCTGAGACATAGGTTAATCAGCAAACTTTTGACAATCGCCACAAATTCGAGGACGCATATCATCACTGAAGAGTGCTGAGGGAGCGCCTTAGTAATCTCTGTCTCAGACGTTGAGAAGGGTGGCATAAAATTTCCCCACCTTTTCAGCGGGCCAAGAGATAGTCAGTTGCAATATCATTATCATACTCTATTTAAAAAATCCCTCCCATCACACATCTCAGTATTCTTTGCAACCTTCGGTAGAGGTCTCTTTTTCAACCTATTTGTTGGCTTCGTAGGGGCGTATTACGGATTGAAAATGGTTAAAATCTTGCACAATACAGGTCTTAATTAGTAGGAGCCATACTATCTTATTGATAAATCTCGGACCCAGAAGTGATAAAAAAACTCCCCGCGATCATCAGAATAGAACCTCCGTTCACAAGAACGTCGGTTATTCTCTTGACCTGAAGGAGCTTTGGGTTTTTACTGCTGCTACCCCGATTGCTCTATAGGACATTATTAAATTCTGCTCTCCTTATAATACCTTCCCACGTTTACCCTACGATTTGGGTCCTTATATCGTAACCTAGTGATTCCGGACAGAGGAGTATGATACCTAGCGATTCACAAAGTATTCGGATGAATTAGCGCCAAGATCCGAGAGTATAGGTCTATGCTGGAACATCTTGGCGCCAATTCATCCGAATACTTTACGAATCGCCAAGTATCATGCCTCCGGACGGCCAACGAACCCCAAAAGCAATTCTTTCCCAAAGTTGACAAAAATTGCCCAACCAGGCTGAACCGGTAGAACAACCCAAAAGAACCCAAAGCCACGAAAAAACACAGCAGGATACCGAACCCGCCGCGACAAGAGGAAGAAGAAAACAAGGAAAACCCACTCAACTCCCCCCCTACTCTGTTTTTCTCCCTACACTATGTACCGGTATATTCCAGCAAGCCAACCCACCGCTTACTGGTAAACTACTAGTACAGCCTCCACCGGGAACACAATAGGGCTACAACGACAGACGGACGAGGAACACGAGTGATTATCCCGTTGCCCCGCCTGACGAATCCCCCTCACCGGCATCGGCCGCGAAACGCCCGATTGACCATCCCCCCATCTGTCATCCGGGTGGTGCCGTACTAATACTGTCGTGTCCATAGTGAGGACTGCAGGCTACCTCAGCTACGGTAATCCGGCCCAAGCGTGAACTGGGCGAGCGAACGAAAGGGCAGGCGAAGGCAATCGGCCCACTTCTCATCTCATCATGCCCGAGGGGAAAAAAAGGAAAGAAAGAGAGAAGAAAAAAAGCAAAAATGGATGGAAGTCTGGGCGCCGAATGTGCTTTCAGGTGAATGACACTCGGCACCATTTGCGAGTGAGATGTTGTGAGGCCGCCCCGCGGAACCTGGGGATGGGTTGCGAGGGGCGTTGGTGTGTCCGGCACTATTAGGGGTGGGAGAAAATAAAGTTGCGGCCGGGTCGTTGGGGTGTGATGTGATCGGGTATGATATGGGATGGACGGGAAGTTAGGTATGCGCTTGTGATGGTAAAAGTCCCCCGTGGGGTATCGCGGAGCAGGAAGGGGGAAACAATTGGGGTGCGGTCACTAGGTGATACGTTGTAGGGCTCTATGTACCCGAGCGCGATGCGGTACGGCAGACGTCTTTGTCTAGATCCCGTGCGGGGATGGCAAGGGATAATCGGGACGGAAGGTAGGGTTCTACTGTGGAGAGTGTTCTTTCTTTCGCTTATCATAATCCCGGCTTCGACGACTCTTTCACGCACGCCCCCCATCCATAGATATCCGTTCATTTTATTCATCTCAAGAGGCCACAGGCGAGGGGAGGGAAAAGGATACAACTCTTTATCAACACGAAAGCAAGCGAAAACAATAACACCGGGCATGTGAACATTGACAAGGCTAGGACCCTCCGGATTTGGAATGTTCCCCGAGGAAAATAATGGGGGGAAATGGGGAGAATCTGAGTTTGGGAGTCACTGGGCTACCACAGGGCAATGTATTACTGGTGTTCACATGGTAATCGGTACTTCACCAGTGCTGTTGAATGGAGGGAAGAAAGGGGAGGACGCACAAGCCAAGTCCCAAGTTCCCCAATATCGCCTTCTCCCCAATGCGCCCGGCCGAATGCGACTAATTATCAAATGCCGGATTGGAACTACTTCGCGTTTTTACCAAATTTTTGTCGTCAACACACTCGAACTACTTGCGAAAGAAGTCGGACCTGGTTTAATCTCTGACATTTTCATCAGCACTGATGCCGCTCTCTGACTACTGGTCTCGGGGCTATACTAGCCGTGAAAGCGTGTTTTTCTGGTTCTTTTTTTCTGCTAAATCCTTCAATTGTTTTAGGGCACAATTTCGGTATCCAGCCGCAAGGTTATGAAAGCCCAATATCAGTAGGGTGATATACTGCTCTATTAGATACTGTACGAGACCTTGAGCCGGTGATACGAGGAACGGAGGATAATTGCCCCGCTCTGTATACCAAATGTAAGGGCGACAACGGCATTCTAGGGCTCTCTAAGCTCGTTTTCTCGATGCCCAGGTCAGCGATCCGAGATAGTGCGATTAGAGTCTTTGATAGGAGATTCAACACTTCTTTCACTAAGACGTGAGCAATCTGCTGGTACCCCCATCAGTGTTGTTGGGCCTGGCGATAGAGGGTTTCTGGGAAATACTTAGTTCGCAGAGTCCTTTTTTCAACACTTCAAATTATGGAGGGCAGGAATAGGGGATTTCCCGGACCGTTGAAGTGCAAGGTTTGCTTATTATCACTTATCGCCCGTAAGTGCCTGGTGGCTATTGAAGTTTCACCGTTTATCTGTGTCAACTTTGATGTTTTCTTCGCTGCTTGAGTTGTGCTGTATGATGGGACGTAAGCTCTGTCTGTCGTGAATTCCGTAAACGGAGCGGCAAAATTTGCTCCTAGTGACCGTGCTGGCACCGTCGCTGTTGTTTCCTGAGTGAGCTTCTGGCGTCCCAATTTGCGAAGACTACGGCCGCCATTCCAGAACTGTCGTCTGTGTCGACTAAGGTATCGGAAAGTGGTATCAGGGAATAGGTTTCTGATCAATCGGGTCCCTAGTGAGGATATCTCGTGAAGCTGGCACTAGCTTGGGAGAGTAGAAACAGGTGGTGTTCGTACCTGGATGGGTGCCCTCAGAGTTTGGAGTGTTGTAGCGGAGAATGGCATGTACAGCATGCCTTTGATGATAGAGTACCAGGGTGCAGCCAATGCGGCCCAATTCTCTCACACATCCCGATAGCAGCACTCAGGCTCAGAGACTATGAGGATGCGAAGATTCACTGGCACGTCCAAACCCTGAAGGGTCCACGGCAAAGTGCCTGTAGCCCTCCTGACAAAGGACGGCCTGAAGATAGTCCGCGAGGGTTCTCGCTCATGACCCCATGGATCGGGTCGTATTCCCTAACCACTATTTTCTCAGCCCCAAGAATACCCCCCCGATCACAAGTCCCCCTTCCCTGCCAATCATTACGAGCTCGGAATTTGTAACATCCAACACAACACCAAGGTAGATGCCACCACGTTTTGCTAGTTGTCTATATCATTACCAATTTGGGGAAGAACCCTCTACCCAGAACTTTTTTGTGCTTATGCGGTAGCCCTGCTGAGCTGGCACAGCGGGAGATTAGCAGAACAGCCTACTAATACCAAATATCTGCAGATACGATCGCGAGATGTACGGTACACGGCCGGTATTTTCAATGGGCATATGCAAATGGACGTGGAAAACACAGTCACCTTGCTGTGCAACCCCTTAACACGAGTGATTCCGAAGGAGATGTTTGCACTCATTGGCTTCCAGGAAAAGGAGGGGTCAAGACCCCCAAGGTGATCGGAAATAGCTGCACCTGGGGCCCGAGAAACAAAGTCTCTCGTGCGGATTTGCTCTTCTTTTTTTTTTGCCCACCGGGGGTCTTGAATGGTTCACTCATACAGAAGTAGTTCTCGCTTCTCGACAATTGCCGAAGTTGCTGAACGAGTTTACCGCATTTGACACACATTCTTCACTTCATACCCAATACGTTCGGCGACCCCATTGTCACTGTTCACTTTTCATTCCCCACCGCACTCACCAAGCGTCTAATTGGGTCATTGCATATCACTCGGTCACCCGACTGGCACCTGGGGCACCTTTTGCACTTCAGCCTCACCAACCATGCTTGCCAGTTGCGAACGGTTGCCAGCGAAGGGTCTTTAGCTTCTCTAGAATCGGCCAACAATTTGTAGTAAACTATGAGTGGTTGCCACGCAACATTCCGCACCCAGGCTGAGAAATGGGGTTGACCATTCTGTTTGGTCACAACGCCATATGGCCCAGTGGCTCCCCAGAGGTTGCATATACCGAAGGAGCGACTTCCTGTCGGGATCGTTGAGCATTCTGGCCCTGGGTGGTGCAAGCCCATGCGATTCCGTGACAAATATAACACCGTGCATCACCGACTCACAAAAAGTTCACTTTGGATCCGCTCTTTCCCGGGGCTTGACATTGCCCGAGCCATTGAGGGTGGGATACAAGCGAAACTGTGTTCACGTCGGCGTCGAGAGAGGTGTTGTACCGGTACACGAGTGCCGTAGTAACTACATGTAGCAGCAGCAGGCAAGAGGTATCCGAAAACAGGGATTTTACGGATTTGTTGGGCGCTCAGGTACGCACAGGTCTTTTGCAATACATGCTGTGGTCCCCTGTTTCGGGTACCGGCCCCAGGCCACAAGTACCCGGAAAAAAAACAGGAAGGGTTTACCGGCATTTCGTATGGGCGCTCAGATACACACCGAATATTTGCCCTATATTTCTTTATTCCCTTGTTTTCGGGTACTTGCACCTCCTCGCCTACTGCGAGCGAGCGTTAATCCTAGCCACCTTCCGTCATTCTTCGCTCCATTCCGTCTATATTTGGACCATCTCGAATGAATCTGCACCACGGACGAGGATCGATCCAAAGGCCTTTTTGAGTTTCCATCAAGCTGGCTGTGCAGCATTGGCGAGAGAAATATTATACCCAGTGAACAATTAAAGAGCGCTCAGCGAGAAATAAA
>Ga0307510_10005466_pt1 | contig 15143 bp, 21 predicted proteins | sample 12_EM_MG_FD_207224 | JGI IMG/M metagenome (GOLD analysis project Ga0307510, IMG submission 207224) | Populus trichocarpa ectomycorrhiza microbial communities from riparian zone in the Pacific Northwest, United States - 12_EM | ecosystem: Host-associated > Plants > Roots > Unclassified | place...
GTCCTGTGACACTGCAATGGTGCGGCTATGATGGCAATAATTCGAGCTGTGAGGGAGGGGTGAGAGGACGTGCAAGCAAGCAAGGGGTAAATGATACTCACCTCCTGTCAATGACATTGCAGTTTTGAGCTGGAAGAGTGGGGCAGTGGTGAGGATGGTGTAGGTGTATGAGAGGGGTGCTCGAGCACCGAGGATGCGGGATGTACTGGTGTATGAGGAGGTCGGGTGTCTGAGTTGACGTGGGCACGATGCGGGCAGACAGGGGAACTGGGAGGGAGTGACTCCAACGGTTGCAAATTGAGCTGTAAGGAGAGAGGTGGGCCAAGGTCCTCCCAGGCCATCATGAACTCCTCAAATTTGATGATGGCATGTGACAAAACCGGCGTCAATTCAGATGACACGCTGTGCTGAAAAGTGTGCGGTACCTGTCATTGCGGTGAGTGCCTGTCCTGGGACCTGGGTCGCCACTTACCCTCAATACTTCTTCCAGTCCTTCTAGGACGTCCCAATCCAAATCCGACAGCTTGCAATACGAAAATTCAGCAAGTCTGGTTTGCAAATACTGATCGATGGCCTATGTTAAATGATTAGTGGACCTCTAATGTTAGTTGCTGAGACAAACTAACCAGTCTGAGCTGCCGGAGGCACTGCAGCATCAAATATACCGAATCCCACCTTGTCTTCACATCTCTGAGAAGTTCCACTTGTGGGACGGGAATTGTGGTGCGATCGCCATCCTCGCCCTTTGCGACGAACCAGCCGCGTTCGTTTCCGTCCTTGATGTAGTCCTGAAAACCTTGCCTGCGTTGATCTGAAGAGCAAATAAGTCGGATAATTCATTGAGCGCGTTTGAGGGGGTCGTGTTTGAGGCCAGAAAACCACCGCCTGAGGTTCGAGTTGCCTTGGTCATTGTAGCACTTAGCAGCCAGCTCCAGTTTGTCGATACCGTGAGCTGGATTGCCGTTGCCCTCATCGTCGGAGTCATCATCCAAACCATCGCCAGAGCCATCAGCAGGAATCCCAAGACTGGAGAGATGGCGCTTTTTACTGGACGTCACAGACGCTATGATGTGTGCAGAACATATGTTAATGATGTGGGCATAACAATGGATATGATTGTTCGAAGAACTGAAGTCAATTGTGGCCATTGTCTCGCGTTCGAGAAGTCGAGACTGCAGCTCTCGCATTGCAACTGCATTGTTCTTGGCATTGTCAAGTGTGAAGTGGCCGATCTAAAAAAGAGTTAGCGACATGAGCGAAGAAATATCGTTAGAAGTACATACCTTGAGTGTAACGTCGGCGCGATCCATTAGATGTAGGAGGGTCCTTGCTATATTGATGCCCATGTGCTTCTTCTTAAGACGGTGGAAACCGATCAGCACAGCTCTAAGTCCAAGGCGTCCACTTGAGGCGTTGGCGGCAATCCAATGAGCAGTCAGGGCTAAGTACGACGCCAGGTTGGAGTTTGACCAAATGTCTGACGTAAAACTGATTCGCCCTTTAGATTGCTGATGATCAATGTCAATTTATAGATTTGGAGACAAAACGCTTGAACTTACAGAGAGCTCATGTCTCACGTCCTCGAACAACCTCCGCCAGTAACTAATAATGGCCTCCCTCACCTGATCATGACAAGGGATATCGTGGTTGGAGAGGGTCTCCCAGAGGACCATGCATACTTGCCGGAATTTGGGACATTCCACAACACGAATTGACTGATGACTTGTGAGTGTGTGAAGAAACAAGGCGATAAGACGTACTTGATCATCTGCAACAATAAAATGAACCAAGTACTCCAAGAATACTTGTGGAGAGAATGGGGGGAGAACCTGCCTGATTGCATCGCTTGCATTGTGAGCAGATGCATCGTTCATGTCTGTTGTGCGGGTATAATCCCACTTGTTGTCCACAACTGCCTGGTTGTACTTCTCAGCGTGACGCTTGCGAAGATGGTTCCGGAGGTTTGAGCTTGCGGTCTTCATCCCATAGAAATAATTGGGGAGAGACCTTGGAATCTTGTGCTTATCAACACCATATTTTTCACTGCTAGTTTGTTAGGTGGCGTTTCGATTAGAAAGGCTATGGCTCACCTGCATAAGTTGCAGACCCTCTGCGTTTCCTTGACACCAGTGGAGCTGATGGAATCGATTTTGGTGAAAAAGTGTATTATATCAGCAGCGCCACTAGAACCAAATGGTTGTGGACGATGAAAGGCTGGTGGACCGGAAGTGTCAGACACGTCATCGTCGCCTTCTATTCCTTCAAAGCTGAATTGCTCATCCCCAGGGTCAAGTTGAGTAGTGGCCTTCGTTTTGCTTGGTAAGCGTCAAAGAATGCATCAACGTCAGAGAAACCTACCTTCGATTTGGTTCGAGATGAGGGGGCAGGACGTGCCTTTGAACCGCAAGAGAGATCGTGATCTTTGGCACTGGGCTTCAGGCTACCTGCAGGCCCAGGGGGAGCCTCAGAACCAGACAGTTGTTCAAGGGCCCCTTTTGACTTGTTGGTGGAGCAAGACATGAGCGGGAAGGAGAACGGGAGAAGAAAGGCAGGGTTTGAGGAGCTAAGTCGCATTGACCAAGCAAAGGGAGTTCAGGGATGTCCTGAAGGAGACGAAATGGGCTGCAGTTGCCTAGCTTCTTAACGAAGCCAGACGTGGGGTTTTTATATGCAGAGTAGGGATGGTACCCCACAAGTAAGTCTATGTAAGTAAGAAGAGAAAGGAAAAGACGGACATCTACTGCCGGCGACAGGTCGTGCGGCATCGTATGCGAAGAGAAAGTGGTGTCTGAAGGGTAGAATTGTACTGAATTGTTGTGAGGTGCATGACGCTGAGCGCGAAGGGGACAAGGGGTGAGGAATGGCATGGCGATCATCGATGGTAAGGTCGAAATCTAATGGGGAAAGCGGGGAATGGAGAACAGAGACGCCAGAGTCTAATTTCAAAAGAGGACAGAAAAACGTACAAAATAAACCCAAGTGATCCTATATACAGTGCAAATCCTTCCAAAACTCCTGAGGAGTCAGGTGTCAGCAAGGGGCAGCGTGAGACGGGAACGACAGTGTTTGGAGCTTTTGACATTGGCCGATGCGATGTGGGCGATCCGCCGGTCTTCGGCTGTGAGGACTTGGTGTGCAACGAGCGGGGCAGCTTGATTATTTGAGGAATGGGTTCGATCTGTTGACAACAAGGGCGAAGAATGGGAAGGACAAGTGGGGCAAGGCGTGTTGAGGGTGGGTTCAGAGAAGGTGTTATGTGGTCAAAAATGGCTGATTCCGCGCTAGCGCGCATGCTCTCGTGACACAGGGGCTTGTGGGTTTCAAGATAGGGAGTCATCATGACTCAGTCTTGAGCCATGTGCACGTAGGTTGACATTTTAAGTTACATCAATGTCCAAGTCAAACAGAAGCGAGGACTTGCCAAGGAGGGTGCAGGTAAAATCCATACTGTATTCTGGGCAGCCTGGGCTAGTACACAAGTCTGGTTTTGTAATGTTGAGCATATAGCAGGGTAATGAAAGGAGATAAACAGATGGGGTGCAAGTACTTGAGTAGGAGTGGGCAAGACGATTAAGAACAACGAGATCGCGATAGGCGACAGTGAGCACACCCTACACAAATATACGGCACCAATGACACACGAAAGGTAGGTAACGCAACAACAATAGCAGGTGGACCATGGACAATATGAAAAAAAAAAACTAGCACAAGTGCTTCGCAATCGGCAGCGTAACAAAAATACCATTCCTTTCAGCCATGTCCCTCGATCTCTTTGAGCTGGACCGTGTGGAAGACGCCACATCATTAGGCATCACTGGTAACCCATTCCCCCTTGAGCCCTCTGCTGATCACGGCGAGTAGAATGTCATGCTGGTTTTCGTGATTGGCCTCATCGCCACTCTGCGTCGACTGTGTTGTACTCCCAGTTGCACTCTTGGTCATGGTCCCGTTCTCGATCACGCTGGCAAAGACGCTCTCATCTGCACCCTTGTCCACGCCCTTGGTCGCACTCTTGGCCGCGCTCTCGTCCTTGTCCTCGCCGTCCTCGCCGTCCAAGTCGTCATCCGAGTCGTCCGAGTCGTCATCCGAGTCATCTGAGTCGTTGTCCGAGTCGTCCTTCTCTTCTGTCCCGACAGATGGCACAACCAAACTTGATGTGCGCGGCACCTCCTCGAGTCGTTTGCGGACCATTTGGAACACACCCACAAGCAGCTCCTCCATTTTTGGATTATCAGGCGTGTATAAGTCATTCAGCGCACATGGGTTTCGCATAAAGTCGAGCTTGCCTCTACCCCCACTGGATTGATATACATCGGGGCTCATCATAGAGTTGAGAGTGCTGGAACGAATTTTGATAGACCAGGAAGTTTTCATATAGAGTAGCGTCATCCAGAGCAGGACCCAGAATACGGATTCTAGGTTGTGCTTGGGGGTATGGGGGATGGCGGGGTTTTCAACCAGGTCTGCGGCCATGAATTGCCACGTTCCCTGTTGGAAAGATACGTCAGGACGCAGAAGATATGGGAGTTCAAATATTGTACTTACTGTGCGCATATACCAACGTGTGGTACCGAATTTTGACGGAGGTTTGATGACTTTGCATAGATCCCAGTCGATGAGCAAACCATGTTTGATGTTGAGTTCCGGTTGGTCGATGATCATTATATTGCTGGGGCTCAAGTCGCGGTGGAGAACGCCAATTCAGCAAGCAGCACAGTGAGCTGCTATAGTCAGAATCCATTGCGAAAATGGCGACATTGGTCAACTTACCGTTTACAGCAGCACGTACAGCTGTTACCATTTCCCGGCTATGCCTGAATCCCTGCAACTCTTGGCCGATCATATCTAGAACCAGCCGGTAGTGTCGATGAGGGATGAGTTGTGGCGCGAGAACATGTTGCACAAATTTTCCAACAAATTTATCTGTCCAAGAACAATGAAAGTCATCATCACCAATATCACCCAACATCGAGCAACGAGGGATGTTAGGGACATTTCCCTTGTGGAGCATCTTGTAAACATCACCCTCTGGCGTGATGTCCTTGAGTGAGATGTGCCAGGAATCTTTCAGGATAACACGTTTGTCCCTTTGTACGTCATATGTGATTGACGTTCGAGTCCAGCAACCTGCTGGGATATCAGGTTGGGCACAAGGACCACAGACGATGTAGCGCATTGGTGGCTGCGATTTACAGGAAGATATGGCCATTGAGAAAAGGGTTTTCACATCGGACAACTCCTTGAGTCATTGAGCGCATCGCTCTTCATCCACGTTGGCTTTGAGAACGGTAGTGTCATGGCCACGAATTTGGGGACTTGCATTATCATAGCGGATTAGGAAGTCATAAAGTTGGGGGTCTCTGTCGTAATATATGGGTGCAGTGACGATTGCACCAGCATGGTCCCAGCGAATTAATCTTGCGACATCCTTGGAAATGAGAACGGAGAAGGCGTGCGTGTGGTACTGAGAGCTGAGTACCAGAGTGGCATAAGCAGTGATTTGTCCTGCTGGGATGCGACCCGCAGATGTGGTGCTCATGAGAGGGTTAGCTGATGTTGCTTTGGTTTGCGGCATTGGATCAAGTAAAAACAGGTCAGCAGACGGATTTACTTTGAACTTGATGATGAATTCGACGGCAGATGCATCGAACTCCCGAATGGATATATCCTTGCCTGCAAACACAGAGCAGTCAGGTTGACAGGCAAATGGGAACTTGGTGTATGGTGTGGCGTCTTTCATGCCAGCCGTCTTGACCACTGTTATATTGTTGAGATTTTCAGAAACGATATTGATCTAGAAGGTGATCAGATTGATCGTAAGACGGGAGGGCTGAAACATACGAATTTGTCATATAATTGGTTTTCAGGAAGCGATCCAGTCAAAACAGAGAACCTCCCCTCCTCAAAAGATGTGCAGGGCTGAGATGTGGAGAGTTTATCGAGAGGGAGAAAGGTATCCAGAAACTCTTGCAGGGGCATTGGGCCAACAAAGAAAGGGGCCATTTCGTCCGCCAGCTGTGCATAAATACGATCTCTGTCAGAAAATCTGAGACCAAACCTAAGAGTGCGACTACAGGTATGGACTGGTGTTGATTGTAACGGAGGCGTTTGCGGGGGGGGCGTGCTCATGATGGTTGCTTGCTGGCAGTAGACGGCTGGCGCTCACTCAGCCGGTATCAGCTGGCTCAGTCCGAGCCGGCTGATGTGCAGCTTGGCTTGGCTTGGCTGGAATTGAAACCAACCGCGGCTCTGGCTTTAGCCGAGAATAAGCCCAAGCCACCACAACACTAGGAGGGGGGGCAGGAGCTTGCTTGGTCTTCGACAGTACGAAACCACTTGGACGTGGGTAACACCAACCATTGTGAGCACAGTATAGGTAAAAAAGTGGTGAAATCATATCTTACATTTCCGTAGACCTTGAGGAAAAGTCCGTCAAGGAGTGATGGATTCGAGTCGCAGCGATTGACAGTGTTATCATCGCGGGAATCTGGAACATCTGTGTATTGAAAGGAGTGTCCGATCAGTAGTCCCTTTCTTTGATGGGTTACACAACAAGCGTACGTAGTCGAATGGAGCTATTGTATCAAGCGGAATTAGATGAGATCAGCGTTATTCATTGACAGATTGGGCGGAGAGTTACATGGACCGTTCAAGTCCAAACCGATAAACACCTGTGATGATAAGTCACGACGAGAAATGGGGATGGATAGATGGGGTCTGGCTACGCTTACTACTGGTGGGACCTCAGCAATGGTGGCAAGGAAGAGCCAAATGAGGCCCTTGCAAACCAGCGCATGTCAAGTATCGCGACTTGCAAGAAGCGTGGACAACCCACCTGTCTCCACATCAGACGTCCCAGACCGTAAACGTCGGGTTCATTAAAGCCCAGCCGTAGCAAGCCAATGAGCATGATGAGAAGTAAGGCAATGTCCGTGGTGAGTGTTATGATCATATTGAGTTCCGTGCTGTGGATATTTGTTACCATACAGGGACCCAACCCAGGAATCCACGAAGCATGGATCTGGAAATGAAATGAGATGAGTTTTGAAGGTCCATGCATGATAGTTCAAGTCGAATGAATATCCACCCACGCGACACCTAATACAATCGCATGTTTTGAGTGATTCCAAATTGTACACAAGAGGCGGGATGAGAGGGCTTACTTTGAATCATGAACCCAACATTGGCCGCCCATACGCCAGCCGCGATCACTATCACGGACTTCTTCCTGTTCCATATGGCGATGCTGGCGGTACACATGAGCAAATGACGGTCGCATCGCCAAATTGCAGAGGACCTACATGCGGAGCACAATCAAGAGCGAGGCGGTAGCAATGGTCAAGTACCCAAGGAGCTGAAATCGAAAGATGACAAAAAAGGTGCCAACAGACGTTCATTCTTCCGACCGAGAACAACGGGGGAGAGGCGCGGCGCACTCACAAACTGGAAGACAAACAGGGTCTAAAAACGTGGCTTGTCAGAACGCAGGTGCATATAGGATAGACAATGGACCAAACGTACATCACAATTGTGTCGGGATTCAATAGCAAAGCCCACCAGGCAAAGAATCACGACCATAAGAGTAGACATGCGCGTAACTGAGTAGATCTACAGAAGGGAGCAGATAAGGCAAGACTTCTTGGTCGGGCGACCAAACCCGAAAGGAAATGCGCATCATGACAGACCCATATCGTCCAACGGTAGGGCCGACTCCCTTGGATGGCATTCCACTCGTAGTCAAGAGTGGTGACGAACTCCCAGCTGGAAAGAGGAGGTAGAGTTATTGTTGTTGGACACATTTCGAGCCAGCCCCCCCGGTGATCAGGCAGACTTACAAGTAGAGGCCAGCCAGGGAATGCCAGAGCTTTGTGACTGCTACTGTTCGAAGGACAAATTCAATTTCCTTCTCGTGCTTGTTTGAAGCAGCGTCACGGTACTCACGGAAATCCTCCTCCATTACAATGGGATTTTTGAAGTCAACCATGCTGATGAGCAATTAATGGAATAGAGAAGGACGGGGGGATTCAAACAATGACGCTCCTCAGAAAGTGGACACTGCACGAATATATATATACTTTGAGCTGGACGATACGTCGCTGATGTGCAGGTTAACCTGGGCAAGCACCACTACGGTAGGTCCATCAGAAACCTGTGAGTTTGATCGCGCACTGGATCAGAGTGACTCGGAGGAGGCCTGAAGCCGGCCATTTCATACTTCGAAGCTGCAATGAGACGTTTCGAGGCATTCTACTATTTGCGAGGATCCAAGTGGCAGATCAAGATCATGCCTGCTTCTTTGAAACTGGGCGCGTGCTCCGTCATGGCGTTGCCATGGCTGGTTCAAGGTCGTCTCTGAACGGGGGTCCTGGGGTGAAGATCTCATTCAAAAGAGAGAGGAAGCTTGGCAGACGGGTACTCCAAGCGGGAAGCAGCCGGTCGTGTTGAAATGGTGGATTGCCCGGGTCGCTGACTCGCGGTGCTGAGCACGCGATTGAGACCAGTCAAAACAATTTGGCACTCATTCTCGACCAAGGTGGGTTAGATTGCGCCACTTGCATGCAGCGCTTACAGTCCGTACCAGAAGGGTTGCAACTAGTGTTGCTGCAGAGTTGAGTTAACTCGGAGTTGCCTGGGTTGAGTTACCAGAGTTGCGAACTTGACTCAACCCAGTTGGAAAGAGTTGACTACGGAGTCAACTACAGTTGTTACCACATTTGGTTCGTTACTACCATATTTGGTTCAGAGCCACACTGAACCAAACAATTGTGTGTCGTGTGCTTTTATGATACAACGTCATGACCCGATAAACACCAAATTTCTTACTCCCTTGTCTGTCTAATGCATGAAAAGTCTGTTGTGATGAGTGTCTCACCCAGTGACACCCCTTTGGTGACAAGCATTGTATTCTTTGACCCACAATATTTGACCTTCCATAGGCTTCGATAGGTTTCTTAAACACCGTTGGAACCCCCACTCAACTTGTCACCCGCCTACTATGCAATATCACATTTTTTGATGGAGCTTTTACTCACTCCTATATAGTTGCAATGGCATTTTTTTCAACCCATACATTTTGAGGTGTCCCTCAGCCTTGCAGCACCCACAACCTGAAGATGTCTACCCGGAATTCCCAGCACAGCCGCAAAGCTTTCCCCCATATTCTTGTGATTTCCAACAACAGGAGATGATCACTGACCAGCCTATCGATCCTGGATCCACACAACTGAATGATCCGTTGATTAATGCATCTGGAGCTCAGAATCCCTACAGCATTCCCATTGCGATGGATCAAAGGTTCCTTGTGAACTCGGCAAGCACTTTGTCACAACACCGTCCCCCATACCTTGGCTCTGCTTCTGGCCCACTGACTGGTATCGCTCATGTTCCATATTTTCCGCTGGTGGGCTTCACACAAGGCAACAACTATATTGGCATCCTCAACATCGAATCCCCAACGCATTCAAGGCAAACCAAGAAGAGAAAGCAGGGTGGCGGCACTTCCCCATCCCAGAACTTGAAGCACAAAGGTAAGAATAACATATCGTGCAAGGACGTGTACTGATCAATTCCATGCACATGTTAGCGTCATTGTCAGCTTCATCAAAACCTAGCTCTTGCCCTGCAGTGGGCAGGCAAACTCAGCATGTCAACAGTATGCGGTGTGGCATTGGATTCCCTACGTCTGATACAGCACTTCCAAGTTCATCCGAAGGCCCAGAATGTGTTCCCAATCCACCATCTTCCCTGAATCTCTCAGCACTCTCTGTTTCACCCATGGACTTTCATGCTCACCACTTCACAAAGGGATCCAAGAAGAAGTCTGATGGACGTGCTAAGGATGTATGGATATGGTTCTGGCCTGTCGAGTCAAGGGAATCGCGCACACCACTTGGACTTGATGAACTGATACTAACTCAACGTCCAAAGTCACCCGCTGTTGCATGCCGTCTCTGCTGGCTTACTGAGACCTGGAGGGCTTATAAAATGTGTGACGGAATTGTGACCACACTTCGGAATCACCTGAAGAAGGACCATCCTGAAAGCTATGGAGATTATCTACGGACTAACACATTGGAACTGCAAAAACATAAGGGTGGCCATGTAGATGACTTGGAGCCATTCCACTTGGCCGGCTTTCTTGATTGCCTGATTCGGTGGCTAGTTTCTGATGATCAGGCAAGTAATGCATCCGTATCAACCATTTATACATTGGCTGATGCTGTGATAGTCGATCAATGTCGTTGATAATCCTGACTTCCGCTCAATGATCCTATATCTTGGTATGATGGTTGGCCTCAAAGACACAGATTTCCCACACCAAAGCAAAGCTTTAACTCTGATCAAGACTGAATACGATAGCAAATATCAAAGTCTCAAGATGGATTTAAGGGTGCGTTCACTTTTTCTAGCTATTCTGGACACCAACACTTATTGTATGTATCAGGATGCACTTGGGCGTGTATCGTTGACTTCTGACTTGTGGTCAGACCCTAATCAATGGTCATTCATGGCAGTTCCAGCCCATTGGATGGCAAAAGGAAGGACCAATCAATTGGAACTTCGTTCTGCACTTGTTGCATTCCGGGAAGTCGATGGCAGCCACACAGGAGATAATCTGGGTCAGGTATTATTTGACATTATTCAAGACATCAGAATCACACACAAGGTACGTATGCATTGCAGTTTTGTCTGAGAAATGTGTTTAAACTCTTTATAGATTGGCCAGATCACACTTGATAATGCATCAAATAACAATACAATGATGCAGAAGCTCAAGGCTCTGCTCCATAGCACGAACCAATCAATACAGTTTCATCATATTGGAAATTGCGTCAGGTATTGTGATTTTTCAAGACTATGATATGAATGATAATTGATCGATGCTGGCAGGTGCTTTGCACACATTATCAATATTTCTGTCCAGCATGTCTTAGCAGCACTTAAGAACAAATATAACCTTTTTGAAGACCATCTTTACTTGGACAATGCTGGCTCAAGCCTGGACTCATATGGCGATGCACTTCAAGGGGACCCTGTAGGACGTGTCCGGAAGCTGGTCTCAGATTGCCGAGTTTCTGGTCAACGACATAGTGCGCTCTGTGCCATGATAAGGGATGGAAACAAGATGAATTCGTGGCCGCAGATGATGCTGGACTTCAATAGCCTGGATGCTGGAAAAGAGGGCAGTACACTCCCCAAAGTGCAACTCCTTTGGGACTGTGAAACGCGATGGTCCTCAACATTTCTGATGATCACACATGTTCTTACATTATATCCGGTATGAGATGATCACCTCTCAAGCTATCTGAAAATATGCTAAGGTTTTTCTAGGTGTTGCGTCAATATATCACAGAGTCGGATTCAGAGACTCTTCAGGCACATCTACTATCACCAGAGGAGCGCAAAGTCCTTTGCGATATCTATTTCATTCTACGGCTTCCTCATTGTGCTCAAGAAATCCTGTCATCAGAGCATACACCAACAACGTCCCATGCTATTCCAGTCTATGAAACGCTTATCAAAGGCTGGGAAAGGCTCAAAGGAACGTTACCACACCTTTCTGGGTATATTGAGGTTGGCATCAAGAAAATTCATAAATACCTTTCACTTTCGCGCATGACACAGATATTTGCATTTTCCCTTGGTAAGTAATGATTTATTGTTCTAAATTTTCTTTCTCATGAGGTACTCAATACGATCAGTACTACACCCAGAGATAAAGCTACAGTGGATTCAGAGTCACTGGATGCCCGATGAGAGTAAACAAGCACAGGATTGGATCATTGATGCAGTAAGTGATCTCAGTGATTGGCATTGATCTTGATGATATATCCTATTAACAGATGCTCCAATACCGTCATGCGATCCGGGGTGCATCAAACTCAGGTCAAGCAGCACAGACAATGCATAAGTGGTCAGGAAATCGGGCCATGGTCAGATCATCAGCCGCACTTACAAGTGGTCTTGGTAACCTCTTCAGCCTGGGCGACAATCCTCATGCACCATTGGGAGAAGTCCCTGAGGTTCCAAATACACACCAGAGTGAGGGTGATGAGATCAATGATGATCTAGACAGGCGTGCTGTTGAGCAGGAGTTTTGGCGTTATGAAGAGGATGGCATATCCGACACTGCCACTTGTGGCATTTTGGGAGGTAGGAACACTTATTATCTAGGCCTCAGACATTTTCCGCTCACATGGGCTATATTACAGAAGCATGAACATGTTTACCCAGTTCTTTTCTGCCTTGCAATGGATGTATTACCTGCTCAAGCAACTGCTGTGCCCTGTGAAAGGGTATTTTCCTCTAGTAAAGAAACTTGCATGCTACGTCGCAGCCAGCTCAATCCTACAACAATCAAGATGCTCCAGGTTTTGAAGCACTTATATAAACAAGAGAGACTTGATTTCACTGCTGGTATACTTGCAATGGAGGAGGATTATGCGATAGAAGGCATGGTAACAGAGTCAGCAGTTTTTGAGCTGCTGAAGGCTGGGAAAGTGGCAGAGTTGCATGAACTGTATAGAAATTGGGCCACAGAGTCGGACTAGTCAATAATATAGAGAAATTGCTTGCTTGATTAAACAAAATGCTGCATTGCAGCGAATGGCAGAAGGTGCACGTTGGTGTGACCATGTGAGTTGGGTGACCGATAATTATAACACCTTATCAAACCTTGAAAGCTGATTGGTGGACATTCCCGGGCTGGACCTGCCAACTCTGTTCAACTCTCAGAGTTACACCTGGGTCAATTCCATGCACAGAGTTGGGCCAGAGTTCAACTTGACTCAACTCAACTCAACTCTCCAGCAACACTAGTTGCAACCTGCCAGTTGCTTACTGTATGTCGTATTCGTATTCGACAAGAATATGCTTCGTCGCATCATCTTTGCTAACTTCTTCCCATCAAATGACACAGCAAGGCTCGCTCTCACTCAATTGAATGGATACGATCAGCTGCACAGAACAATGTCAATGTGCTAGTGAAAGTCGGGAACTTTCACTATCACAGTCTTGGTGTACCAAACAAGCCTGAAAAGATTCGCTGGGAAAAGGCCACTGGATATTATGACATCACCAGTTGGTGGCCGATACACAATACAGTGCACTGGCAATGTGGAACTTGGGATGGATGTGTGAATACGGGTACGGTGTCCCACAGGTTTGTGTGTTCCCCTATGAGTTCCTAGAGACTGGGCATGGCACAGGATTTCCATCTGGCAGTGGCGAAGCGACACTACAATTTTGCCCTGGAGACAATCATGGAAGCACACTTGTGGTTCATTGATCCTGATCAGATTGCTGGGCGGAGAGATTTGGACGAAGGCCCAGCCACCACTGGCAGTCCAATGCCCAAGACAGGCAAGGATCTCCCAGTTGAGGTTGAGGATGACGGGCCATGGTACATGGGCAAGGCACGAGAAGAGTTCAACTGACATATGCGCAACGCTGCAGCTCCTAGCGACGATGAAGATCCTGTACAGGTATATACAACGTGTCTAACATTCCACTCCCAGACTAACCACCTTAAAAACCCGTGACCGCCACAACAAGGAGCAGGTGCGCAATTGTAGTGGACCATGACAGGTAGAGTCATGTCCCATAAAAGGAGCGAATCTGATACTTTGGCTTCCTCTATGACAGCTGTCATAAATTCATACTCAGAATAAATAAAGAGATCTTTGTATTAGTGCCTGTAATGAAAACAAACATAAACCATGTGTTGCTAAGGCACATGTTGAAAAAAAAAAAACATGTTGCCAAATTATGCAATTCTCATGTGCCACTAAAACTTGCATGTTTTTTCTAAGTCGAGTGGGTGCCCCAGGGAGAAATGGGCATGCGCAGGCGCATTCCCAGGCATTATTCCACCCTGGAACATTGTCTGAGCCTCAGTCTCAGCATATGCGAACCATGGGAAGGCGGCAGAAGGTGGCGCAAACGCGCTTCCAGGCCAAGCGGTGGGAAAACACGAAAACGCGAGCCCAGGCACTGCACTTGAGGCGAGATGTGCAACCAGAACTGCCATGGACAGGCTCACACAAGTGAATGAACACGTAGCAGAGCCAGTCGCTGTAGTGGAAGGGGATGTGCAGGCAGGGGCAAGCACAGTGGAGCGGATGCGCACGCCAGGTGCCACCTGGGTTCTTCATTTGGAAGCTATTCATATATCATAGAAAGGGACAGTAGTACAAGTGCATGTGGTGTAGTGGTTGTTATGTATATGGTAGCTTCACTGATCAGGGGGGGTTTGTGGGTTTGATTCTGTGATGGGGCAATTTCTTTTTGCATTATTCACATGACACTACCAAAAAATGTTATCTGCGAAAATTAATAATATAAGTGGTGGGAAATGGTCCAATCGTCGGGATGGGTGCACGGACAGTAAATATTGTACAAGTCGATTTTTCATTGAGAAGGTGGAAGGGCCCAGCATTGCCAGGCACCTGTCAGCATGTGCATCCACTCTGCTGTGCTTTCCCCTGCCCGCACGTCCCCTTCCACTGCAGCAACCAGCTCCGCTGCACATTCATTCACTTGCGCGAACCCGTCCGCAGCAGTTCCGGTCACACATCTCACCTCAAGCGCAGTGCCCAGGCTTGCGTTTTCGCATTTTCCCACCGCTTGGCCCAGGAGCATGTTTGCGCCACCTTCTGCCACCTTCCCAGGGTTCACATATGCTGGGACCGAGGCTCAGACAATGTTCTGGGGTGAAATAATGCCTGGGAATGCACCCGTGCACGCCCATTTCTCCCCAGGCACCCACTCAACTTAGAAAAAACATGCAAGTTTTAGCGGCATGTGAGAATTGTGTAATTTGGCAACATGTTTTTTTTTTTTCAACATGTGCCTTAGCAACATGTGGTTTATGTTTGTTTTTGTTACAGGCACTAATACAAAGATCTCTTTATTTATTCTGAGTATGAATTTATGACAGCTGTCGTAGAGGAAGCCAAAGTATCGGATTCGCTCCTTTTATGGGACGTGACTCTACCTGTCACGGTCCGCTACAATTAGTTGAGCAATTTCCGCGGAGGGTCACGTGAAATGTAACGCTTCCCACGCTTCAAAAAAGGAAGGCGACCGGTACTTTGGTAGAGCTGTCAGAGTAGCTGTCAGAATTTCAGACCCAGATAAATAAA
>Ga0307510_10005468_pt1 | contig 15136 bp, 19 predicted proteins | sample 12_EM_MG_FD_207224 | JGI IMG/M metagenome (GOLD analysis project Ga0307510, IMG submission 207224) | Populus trichocarpa ectomycorrhiza microbial communities from riparian zone in the Pacific Northwest, United States - 12_EM | ecosystem: Host-associated > Plants > Roots > Unclassified | place...
CGCCGGAGCTCGACAACCATGTCATAGAGTAGAGAATTGCGGCTCAAGTGAATATTTTGGCCTAGAAAAGCTCTTTACGTCCATGCCTGACATCCTACACATCTGGTCTGAAGCTGCGAAGATGTCTTCTTCTGGAGGTAGAGAACAGGACGGAGGCTGTATGGATATTCTTGGACTGAGCCTTGCCGTCCAGTCCAGTATTCGAGTCGGCTGCTCTCCGTCGGCTCGGTACTTGTCTGAATGCTGCCCACGTGGCATCCACTCTCGTTCTACGACAGTCACGCCTAGGCTTCGATGGATAATATGGGGGGACTGGGATAGGCCGCCACACGTCGTCGATATTTGGTTTGTTCGGACATAGACAACGGCGAGATTGATATTTTCGGAACACGGAGGATAACTGCCGGTATCGCCTGGAGCGTAGATACAGAACTGCGATAACTATTGGAAGGTACCTACTCTCTACCACTTCAGCATATCAGAATGTGTACTTAATTCTTTCTAGTATCTCTTATATGGTAATAGCGTATTGCTTCTCACACGACCCACTTTCTTCACATGACCCACCGACCCACCCACCTTGATTGGACGCCCCACTTTTGTGTTCTTTGTTTCACTTTTCCAATTTCGACGCATAAAATGCCTTCTTAGTGCCCTGTGAAATATTCGTACGGGGCAGATGATCGACCATTGTCCGCGGTGGGTAACCTTTTCACTAACCAAACGGTCTCAAATTGAACTAACAAACGAAAAAGTGTACACAGTCATAGGTCTCTACCACTATGTATGACAGTATGACGACACGTGCATAACTATAGTACACCACTCATTCCTCAAAAACAATGGGCAAGAAACAAATTTCAGGCAAAGGAGAAATGGGTCAGGAACCGAAACGAAAGACATGTCCACCATCATCGGTTACTATTTCCCCCATTTCGTACGAAAGCGAAAACACAAGTTAAAAGGACATTCGAGGCGGACAAGTCAAACAATTGATGTATCTGTACGGAAATTTTAGTAAACGAGATTCAAAAAGCGGTAATGGTGTTGAAGGCGGAACACACACAGATTAATAGTTCCTAGGATTGTCATGGAACAGCCATCAAGTGACAGACGAGAAGTCTGTCTACGCGACAACACAACCCATGCCCCCAGTGCCACTCCCATCGGCGTCGATGGGAGTGGAACTCGCGGGCTCGGACTTGGGATCGTCAAAGGTGATGGAGAAGAGTGTCGCAAAGAGATCCATTAACGTGTGTCAAATTGGGATGGTAAGCTGAGGTATGATTGTGGGTGAGTTGGGGTAAGTTGGGAGGTTGTATGTTTTTGATGCGCCAGTGCCATCTTGCCCTCCTTTTATACACGAAGGTGGGTCCGACCAAGGGGGCATCAACCTAGGTGCATGAGAGCGGAAGCTGAACTGTACCACGCCGGACTTTTGGCTAAGACAATTGGGGAGGTAGTAGGGACGTTACAGTACCTCATAACATCCTGCGACCATCTGAGAGGAGAGAAGCCATCCAAAAGTGTTACGTATATGCTATGAGGATTTGAGACAGTGGGTGGCGAGTGGCGTCGGTGGCAGTATTGGTGGCGAGGTGATCCATCCGTGATTCGGTACGAACTCAATCATTGTATGTCCCGAAATGACAACCCCGAATTGGACTACAGGCAACAAGTGCAATCAGATGACGGTAGAATTCCAGGTGTTTCATCAGGCTCAGACAACTCGGTATGGACGTCAGCGGCATTACGGCGAACGTACTTTTTGGCTGAAAAGAATTTCGACCATGAGAGATCTGGGCCTCCACCAGTTATTTAACTTAGCTTAGAGCTGACATCCATACCAACTATGATCCGCAGTCCGTGGTGGACATGGTGAAAGTGAGCTGAGGGCAATTAGATTTATTTTGACAACGGGATGCCTAAATTTGGACAAGTGAGCTAGAAAAGGAAGTTGTATATCCTCTACCCCCTCACAGTCAAATTACGGCGTCCCTCCCCACTTCCCTTTCTGCACATCCGCTTCGGCATTTCCCCCCTGCCCAACCTTACTACCACGCACTGAGTATTACATTGTATGTCCGCACGCCATTGTATGTCCAACAATATATCAATATGATAAAGTTTGCGGGATACGGCACGAGTTACGAGATGATATGGCTAGTGTAGTTCTGACAGCTGCACCATGGCCATGCCCCCAGAACCCGACCAGCCCTACCTATCCACACTTACCGGCCTCTCCACGACCGGCGGCACATGACGCGCATGACGTGCCCAAGGGCATGTAGCCGCCGCGGCCTCCGTGTCCTCATTCCATCTTGCTCTCTTCCAATGGGAACAACTCTGCACCAGTTTGGGGCGAAGTGACACACACACACACACACTCGCTCCTTTCCTTTCTCTCCCTCTCCGTAGTGGTCGGGCGATTAACAACCGCCATTCTGCTTCACCAACTCGCTTCTTCGCACGTTCTCGGATTCGAACGTACTTGGATTCTATTGCATTTTATTGTCTTCCTTTTCCTGAACGCACACGTGGACTCTCGTCCGCATAAACCATTCATCACCAAGATTGGACAGGGACAGGAATCGAAGACAGCGAAAGTCTAGACAACTCCTTTGAAGACATCTCCGCGCCTTCCTCCCACCCCGTCTCCCAAGACCGCTGCCACCTGGAAAGCCTATGCTCATAGTGGCGACCGAGCAGCCGCCACTGCCACCGCCACCGCCGCCGCCGCCCTCAGCACATCCACCCAAGCTGCCCCAAGCGTCCTGTTTCCCAGGGCTCTAGACCTGACCTGTCTCCTCCCGCATAAACTTCACGCCGATCCTGACTCGGACACGCACACCCTCTGCAAGCAGCCCTTCCCTCTCCCTCACAAGCACGCGATGCATGCCTCCCCTACCGCCCATCCCACCCTCCGCCGGTACTGTCACCGTCCTGCACCCATACTCATTGCGACTGCGCCCCCACCCACCCTCAGTGCATACCTCTGTGACCGCTCTTCCATCCTCTCACACAGCACAATGACCTCCCACACATCCACACCCTCCCGCGCCTCCCTCTCAGCCAAAACAACGTCGACGCCAACGTTTCTGGGAGCGAAGCAGCAGGTGAAGCTTTCAAGGTCCCTAGTTCCATTCCTCAAGCCACCTGGACCTCGTTTCTCCCCAACACCCCTACACAGCTAGTTTCCGTGTTGCCATGCTGGAAACAGACTTCTGAAACTTGGTTGACTTGTCACGTCCTGGCCGCAATTGGGAAGTAAAGGAGGGGGCAGAAAATCCAAGCCTAGGCAGCTGAACTGAGTCGGATTGACAGTCTCGTGTACTCGCGGTATGCACGTATCTCTTGTTTATCTTTCCAAACCTTCCCTGTTGTTCTAAGTTCTGGTTCATATTACTAGTAGGCTAGCCGCATATGTACCCTTCATCCACCTTTCTCAAGACCTTCCCAACGTCGCCCCACTCATAGTTAATGAAGCATTGAGGGTCACGGATATCACCCAAAGATCCATGCACCAGACCCCAAGTTATTAAACCCAACATATGAATAGTCGATACTACTGCCGCCATTCAACACCATACGAGGGATCCCCAAAGCCGCAACTGAGAGATTTGCGGCGGAGACCACCTCGCTCACTGAGATGGTAGCAGTAGCGTTGTTTAAATTGGCACCAATCACGAGCGTCCTCCCGTCCGCAGACGCCCACACGCCAAAGTCCAGCCGACTGGGTGTGACGACGTGGGTGAAATTGACAGGTGGCTGTGTCAACTGGGAGGACAACAGGAAGGGTGTGAGTTCGGGCAGCGCACTTGCGAACGCGGACGCAGATGCCTTGATGTCCGGTGTGGTGGGGTCATTCCAAGAGATGGAGCCCTTCGCGCCTGCATTGATGGCGACGATGACCTCGATTAGGAACTCTGCCCCCGTCGGCCGGCGCGACCAGAATCTGTAAAACGGCGAGTGAAATCAGATTCGGTTCCATAACGATCCCCCTCGCGCGCTCCGCAGTCGGTGAGGTGGTCGAATATAACGAGATCGAACGCACGACGCCGACCCAAACGCTTGCGGGACAGTCCAGACGGTTTTGGAGCGCTCCCATCCAAGCACCTCCAGGCGCATGCCGAAATCATTCATGCGATCTCGGATGTCCTCGTAGTCTCCACGGCAATTGTCGCATCCGCAGTCGCCCACCTCCCGCGTGCAGGACGTGTTATAGACGGTGCTGTATGTCGCATTGATGCCGATCGGGTACGTATCTTGCATCAGGATGGGCGTTCCTTCTGAATAGTTCGTAAAGAAATAGTCCTGACAGTTGAGGATCAGGGACGACGGTCGGTAGGGGTCCAGCGAATTGATATATGCGGTGGTAGATGCAGGGGCGGAAGATGGATCCTCGGAACCGTCGGGCTCATCTGCGGTGTAGTACAGCAGAAGATTTGTCCGGTTCCTGACTCGCATAACCTGCTCTTTGACGGCAGTAGAGTTCTTGTAGTCCCTAGATACTTTTCTCAGAAACTCGGATGAGCGCCGAAATTCAAGAAATTTCTTACTACCTCATCTCATACATGAGCCATAAGCCAAGCTCTTCCATTTCGTCAATCACCGGTTCGAGAACTGTGAGGTTGTCATACTCGATGGGATGGATCTGTACGGATACGTCATTTGTGTCTCGAACAGTATCTTTCCAGTGAGCGCACGGACAACATTGAATCTGAATCAAAGATGTGGTCATCAACTAACCAATACGAGATATCCATTGAATCGCACCCTTGGTATTTAAGCTCCTCCAATGCAGAACGATTACCGCCTAGATACCCATCAATGTTGGTAAAGAAACCCAAGGGGAAGATAGGCTCATATGGCCTGGAGTCGTTGGCTCGCTTCGCAAGGAGGCCACCTGTCCGCAGGTCCAATTTCGTGAACGAACCGATTGGCGCATCGGGAAATGGGAGATAACCCAGCTTGGAAGGGATGGAATCGAAGGTCCGCGGTGATGACGACAAAGTGGCGGTACAGGCCAAATCATATGGCTCGATTCTTGGAGATAATTTGGATAGATTGAAACGAAGAGCAGCCGAGCCGTTTAATGGTACCTTCCCGGAGGTCAGATTTTCACCGTTCAGAAATACTTTCACAAGCAATTCAGTATCTCGATACGGTGGGATGGTACCGAGTGGTTGAGCCCCATTGATATCTGTTGTCCGCACGAGAGCGTCTACGAGGATGGAAGTGCTTGTTGAATCATTGTCATCGGGTAGGAAAGGAAATAGGGCCGGGTTGCATCGTAGGGCCAACTGGGGCCCATTGAGGGGTGCAGGCACGGGAAACTGTCCATCAGGGGGGTCGTAGATCTTGTCTGTTTTGTACAATTTGCCACACCTGGTGTGATCCATGAGACACAGAGACGGTCAAGGAAAGGGGGATGTACCATTTCTGAGCTCGTACCAAGAGAAGGAGGAGTATCCACGAATGATGCAGCAACATGATGTTCCTGGTAGACTGCCGGCCTTGGGGAAGCGCCAGGGGTTTGAGGGTAAATGGTACCGGACTGGCCAGTTTATAAGTCCACTGCATTCCTCAGAAGCATGCGGCGTCATAGAATTGAACTAGGTCTTCACTGCGGATACCATACCTCGTACGACAGGGTTGCCCGACGTCTCCGTGGAAGAATGCCCTCAGTGAAGTTGCCAGGACCCTAGACTAGTCACCGAAGGCAGAGAAAGAGTAGTGTTTTGAAAGTGTATATACGAGTCGAGAATCGATATGTTCAACTATTGCTCGAATATTGCTCCTGCATAGCAGTGTTGCCAATTGAACCAGCCGACGGAAACCATCACTTGGCATGATGGGGACACATCCTTCTGCCGTTGAACGCAGTAATACCGTAGGTAGTCCGTAATGGTGCATCAGGAAACCTCTCAGCATCTTAAGATCTTTAGCGACCCTTCGGCGCCTTCGCGAACCTAAGCGAATCTTAAGCGAGCCTAAAACTGTAGCTTAATGCTCGCTAACGCGTTTCAGAAGCCAAAGAGTTTCCTGAAGAGTGACTCACTACTGATGATAGCTGTTTCCCAGGTCCTCTTTTTCGGTCACCTTCCGCAGGCGTGTAATTTTCTATCCTAGTCGGTCCAGTGCATGGGCGCTCGGGGGACGTGATGATGAATAATTAACCATCAAGGGTTCATTCCATTACTTGACTACATGGCATTGTTATGAATGACCTAATTACTGAACGGAATCCTGCGTCGTCATTTGTACTCCCAAGGGAATGTTGAATTGCGATGAGACCACCTTACGAAAGGCGCCTACAACTTGGTGGTATCATATTGAAAGGAGCTAAGTCGGAGTCAGCTCGAAAGGAAGGAAAAGATAAAGAAGGCCGTGGTTCTGAAGGTCCAAGAACGCGCGAAGGGAAACCGTAGCGGGTGTAAGAGGCTCGAGGTGAAGACATGCAAACGGAAAGAGAAGGGAAAAGTTGGGTTATTTTTGCCTGCCTTTGACGAGACCAAGCGAGGGAGTTTAACTTCACGCGAGTCCAAGACAAGTATTCTATGAGTCGGTCGAGTAGAAGGGGAGAGGGAAAAAGGAAAGCAAAGGCAGACCTGCCGGCGACAGACCGGGCGCACGGCAACAAGGACGAGGGGTAGCGTTGTCCGAAGTGTGGAAATTTTACTTGATCGTAGCTAAGTGTGCGACAGCGGGCGCGTAGAAAATGGGGGTGAAGGAGGAGCAGCGACATTCAATGGTAAAAGCTAAAGTAAAACGGGAAATTGTGGAATGTCTAATACGAAACTGATCAAGTCTATACACAGTAAGAGTCCGAGACATGACCAAGGTGCCGCGCACTTGTGGTGTTGGCCGACATGGTTTTGGGCAATCCGCGTGCCTTCAGCCGGAGAGCTTTGAGGCGCGATGAGACTCATGCGAGGAGGGACTTGGTCGTGAGGCATGGCAACGGCGACTTTGGCGGGGACACAGAGGACGTCACGTGGTTGAGAGGCTACAGCCGTACAGCGCGTGCTGTCCTTACAACATCAACGTTGTACCTCGCAGCGCCCAGCATCAGTACTAGTACTAGTGCCACGTCCAGTCACAACAACATGAGTTTCCTGGACTTCCGCGTTTGGCTGGTCCTCCAAGAAGGGTAGTGATGTCATCACGCGCTGCTCCATGGTTGTGGAGCCCCGGAAGAAGCCGAGTGAGCGCTCGGGCTTGGCTGTGATGTGACGTGAGTGACAGCGCTTGAAGAAGAGATCCAGCCACACGGCGAGGGTTCATATTCATCGGGTTCGGCGGCTTAGCGCCCAGATCGTGACTTAAACCTCAACCAGCAACCAGCGTCAATGATATACCATTTACCGTTGTCTGTAGCAATTCGCTCCACGCAGCACAGCAGTGCATGGGCGACTTCCCATTATAGAGGTCGGATGTCCTTTCTCGCTTTTTCCGTCCAGTGACGTGGGTGACGTCACGCGGCTGGCATGTGGAAGTGAAACTTTCGCTCGCCCCCGAACACGGAACATTCTTACTCTTACTTACATCTGTCACGAGATGAACACATCGACGCACGCTCGGGGTTCGGTTCACCCTCGAGACAAAGGCTTTCGTGGTTTTGGTGCGTATGTTGTTTGTTGTCACTGACTACCGGGTCTGATGATGTGAATAGGGGCAGGCATGTCGACCCCCACACCGAACAAGAACACTCGCCAACGAGCTGAAGACGACGATAGGGCTCTAATCCAAGAATGGGGACAGAGGGAAAGGGACATAAGTGCAGTCCTCATATCTGTACGTGGGCACATTCACAGAATCCATCGTGGGCCCGGTCGTGTTGACGACCGACATCCGTTCCCATCTCGTAGGCTATTGCGATTACTCTCAGCGTCGCCTGGCACATTATGAGCAACATTCGCCACCTAGAGGCTACACATCAGCTAGCGTATTTCCAGGGGCTATACACCGCAGTGCGGGTGGTCATGTCTCAAAGGGCATCCTCGGGGACGATCCCCCAAGCCCCTATCCCGTCGACGCTGAGCCAACCTTATACCACCTTCGAACTGCCGTCGCCGCCACGGGTCATCCGGATGAACATGTATTGGATGACAAGTCTCGTGTTCAACATTTCCACGGTCAGCCTCGCGATGTTCGGCAGACAAAGGGCTCGCGACGTGAAACTCAGGCTCATCCGCCAACTGCGGCTTCGCAATGGGTCAAAGAGCGATGCGATGGGGGTCCCGTTTGACGAACGCGCTCAAAGTGTTTTTACAGCTGTGGGAATGGACACGATGTATAGGCTATTCCAAGTCGCCCTCATCGTCTTCTTACTCGGGCATATAGACGCCATAGTAAAACCCATTGGCGTTACATTTCTCGCTTCGGTCATCATCGGCGGAATGCTCTACATCTTCCGTGTCATCGGACTTAACTAGACTCTCGGTAATTAGTAGGCCTTCCGGTGCTTGTTCTTCCGGAATTGGGACCAATTGACCGGTTAGCAAGGTGGCTTTGGGGCTTGGCACTGTATCGTCACCAGGGATATGATTTTTTGAAGCAGCAGGGTACGATAATATGGTATGAATGTAATACATGTGGCGAAGCCATTCCTTACCAAAGGGGTCCGGACGACGATCCAGGACGGTTCCAATGAGAGCACAAAAGAGTGAAACGAGATGAAACAACTTTAGGCCCCGCCACATGGAAGTTTTAGCACGCGAGGGGAGTGGACCTTCTTGTACTCGGCGATGAGTTCGGCCGAGTACAAGAAGTTCCAACTGGCTTGCGCAATCATTGCAAGATCAAAAACCCAAATGGCAAGGTCATTGGCAACATACCGGTCGGCGCAAATGGACTGTACAAAGTCGAACGCACAAATACTGTGGAAGCTATGCCGAGGCTGTCAATATCATCACACTGAGGTCGTCCTCTCAACGTGATGATATTGACAGCCTATAGCATAGCTGCCGCAGCATCATATGCTCGTTCGACTCCGTACAGTCCATTTGCGTGAGGTCCCTCGATCGTCGTCCGGGCCCTTAGGCCTTAGCCCTTCCTCAGTGGGCATGCCCGTTGGTAAATGGATCTGCACCTCTAAGCGTCCGAGACAATGAACCCAATCTAATATGCTTTTCACTTCCTCTCCTCTCAACAATAACCCCGTAACGCGCATGTAGAATCCCCTTCTGAAGCTCCGCTATGCTTGATGGACATCGTACAATCCCTGCTGTACCCCGAGGCGAGCATAAATAGATTTTTTTTAAAAACATCCCTGCTGCAGTTCGTATCATGAATATTCTACATCCACACTTCGGGTCATTTTCCACAATATCGTATATGGCGCTTGTACTTAAAGATTACATGAGCTATGGAATCCAGACCGACCACTGATGAATAGATAAACTTGTGGTCTGGTACCTTCAGGCCTTGTCTGCGAATACATATGCCCTGCACTCCTCCCAATTCGTCCCGTGAACAAAACTCCTCAAGTCAATTATCGTCTCCAACGCCCCGAGGATCCCAACAGTCCGCGGCGTCCACAAGCCTGCCCGATAAAACGAGGGTATCCAACACATAGCCTCATTCGTGGACCCGCGGAGCCACCCATCATCCGGCGGAGTGAAATCAGCAAGGAAGCCCTGTTCGTCTACGAGACAAAATTCGAGACCGCGTGCCTTGCGAATGAAATTGTCCGGCCACACGGCGCGCCGTGCCATATTCGCACGCCAGACGTGCACGGAATTGTCCGCGCCACTGCATGCGACCAGCGCGCCGTCGTGCGAAACCGTGATGGCAAACATCCGCTCTGACATGCGAAGGGGCAACGTGCAGGGCTCGCCTGACTCGGAGTCGAATATGCGTAGGCTGGCATCGTCCGACGCCGAGACGATGCGGTTCCCGTCAGGCGTAAGCGCGATCGAGTTGATGGGTCCCGTGTGCCCGTTAAAGATGGACTTGAGTCCGTGGCCCGTGGACAGCTCCCAGATACGAATGGTCCTGTCTTCGGAGCTCGAGAATATATTGTCGTCGAAGACGCGGATCGAGAGGACGGCGCCACCGTGTCCACCGAATTGTCGTATGCACTTGTCACTGAGATCGCCCTCCCAGACGGCGATTTCCGCGTTCGCAGAACCCGAGACGATAAACTCCCCTCCGCTTGCGTATGCTACGGCATTGACTGCGCTTTTGTGGCCGCGGTAGGTACAAAGGGGGTTGTTTAGTTTGACGAACGAGGGGTGAAGATCCCAAGTCCGGATCGTGCAGTCCGCGCTACCTATAGCGACGAATCAAACTGTGGCGGCAAGAAATCCAACGCCGTACAATACCTGAGACGAGGAAGCCCCCGCCGGGGGAGAATTCAATAGATAACACCCAACCAGTGTGACCCTCGAGAAGCTCCAACAGGCGTTCGCCATTCTCTGCGTCCCATATGCTGATAACACGGTCGTCGGAACACGTTGCGATCTTCTTCCCATCTGGGGAATAGGCCACACAGCGGATCCAGTCTTGGTGAGCATTGATATTGAGTTTAGACTGTCCTGTCACGACGTCCATCACTACCAGTCGGCCGTCATCGCCGCCGGACGCTATGCAATCGTCAACAGGTGAGAAGGCAATAGTATGAACCTAGACAGGAGTGAGCCGACCACCGAAGTTACAAAATGCAAACAGACCCAATCGGAATGATATCCTGAGAATGTCTGAGTCTTCACAAATTGTTTCATCCTGAGCCCCCACACTCGAACAGTCCCGTCAAGACTAGCTATGGGACGTGTGTCAGTTCTTGATAAACGATGCTGAGTAGACGCTACACACCAGAAACAACTTCCGGATCGTCACTGTACAGAGATGGGCGCATCGAGAGAGCAGTCAAGTTACTTTTGTGAGCGATTAGAGGTTCACATATAAGTATGCCGGTCTCGACATCGAAAATACGGATCACGTTATCCAGTGCTGCAGTGATGATCCTTTTAGAATCTGGAGACCAATTGACGAGTCTCACCCAACCCCCATGACCAGTCAAAGTGTGAAAGACGCGCTCCCCGGTCGCGACATCCCATATAGCCGCAGTATAATCGTCGCTTGCAGTCGCGAGGTAGAGTCCGTTAGGGGAGTACGCAACACCAAATACCTTCAAAGGTCATCAATAACAGAAGAAAAATGTCCCTGTTGACATACCCAGTCTCGATGGTGCGTCAGAGGCTCATACACTTTTTCTCCGCTTTCGGCAGACCATATGATTGCATTATTGTCGTTGGAACCTGTATAATATGAAGTGAGCAAGAAGGATGCCTAAGTGACAAGACATACCACTGGCCACCTGCTTCCCATCGGGGCTGGTCAATGGCATTGGATTAGAGTCTTAAGTGTGAAGAGAATAGAGTGATGCACCTGAAGCATACACCCTTCACGCTTGACGTATGGCCTTCCATTGGACCACATATGCTCTGTCCAGTTTCAGCCGACCATATCCAAACATTTCGATCATCGCTCCCAGAGACGACCATCTTGCTGTCCGAAGAGAAGCTAAGAGCATAGATGTCATCCCCGTGTCCTTCGAGTGGTCCCCACACCGCCTTTCCACTGTCGGCTTGCCAGATCATTACAGTGCGATTTCTTGCGGCAGTGGCTACGAGTCGGCCATCGGGCGATATGGAAGCAGATTGGACGTCTGCAAGGTGTTCTGAATTCCCTTCGAAGGTTACATTCTCCACGCGCCCCACGTCGATGGTCCACCTAGAGATACTCGGGCCGTCACTTGCCAAGATAGTCTTGCCGTCATCGAGAGGGATTGCTGCGCGGAATGTACCCGTGACCCCTGAAGAGTTCTTCCAAACTGGGAGTGAATCCATATCGAAGAACCTTATTGAGGAATCTTCACCACCTAGTTAATATTTGTTAGCCGTCCGTTCCTTTCTTTAATGAAATGGACCTACCAGTGATAAGTTGCTTCATGTCAGGGGAGAACCTGACCGAGCTCACGGAAGACGTATGACCATAAAGGGGATCGCAAAGCTTCTTTCCTGTCCGGACGTTCCAGAGGCGAACAGTGCTGTCTTCGCTGCCTGACGCAAGGAGTTGTCCGTCTTTCGAAAATGCTAGAGATCTGATTGCCTGTAGATCACATGAGTACATAATATAGAAAGCGTTCGATACACTCACTCCATTATGGCCTCTTATCGGTTGGCCGATCACACTCCGCGTGTCCATGTTATAAAGCATGATGGAGTAGTCATCGCTGCCTGATGCCAGGATCTTGTTGTCCGGTGACATGGCGACGGCCCTGATATAACCCGTTTGGCCAGTTGTCCATGCCTCACCCGAGGCGGTTCCCGTGGAGGCGTCGTAAATCCTCACAGTTCTATCACTATTATTCAGTACACGAAAAGGAGATCGGAAGTGTGACTTGCCTATCGTCTGAGCCAGAAATGAAGAACTCTGACGTGAAAACAACTGTGCGAACCCAGTCATCGTGGAAAGCTGTATCGTAAATTACTTGTCCAGTTTCAGCCGCAACTACCTTGACTTTTCGGTCGTCGGAGCCTGTCACAATTCTTACATGCGTTGGGTGAGTGAGATGAGATACACTGCAGCGTCACTGAGACATACCGTTGGCCGTCTGGGGACCATGAAACGCTTCGTATCCAGTCTGAATGAAGCTCAAATGGCCCAAAAAGTAGCGATCCATTCTCGGCTTCATATATCCTTAAGCGCCTATCGTCACATCCTTTGTTCATCTTCAGCATAGTCCGGCACCCAGGTATTCTGAAAGCTCACCAGTCGCAATCCTTTTTCCACTAGCGGCGTACGCAATGGCACGGACACTTCCACCATGACCTGCAAGGTTGAATAAAGTGTCTCCAGTAGCCACGGAGATAACCAATGCGGTACTACCGCTCGTCGCGGCTGCGACTCTCTTGCCATCGGGGTGAACAGAGACGCCGTAGACGTAATGGTCCAATGAAATAGAAAATCGCATGGCAGGCCATTTTGTCCCCTCTTCATGCAACACTTTGATCGTCCGGTGAAATTGATCCCGGTACCGCTTCGAGACTAGAGAAGATGGAGGTGCAAACGGCAAGGCAGACAAATAGATGTGAGGCGCGCTCGCTGAGATGACGTCCGCAAAGGTGAGAGAGAACCGGCTTGCATCTAACGCCGTCAAAGACAGGTCTTTGTCCGTGGCCTGTGAACGAAATGCATGAGATGTAAACCGCCGGAGATAGAAAACGGTGACCTCTATACCTCGAGCCATTCGGCCGCGATAAGAAGTGACTTGGATGCTATGTGAGATCTCGACAGCAGGCTCAGAGCTTCGAGCCAATACAACAAGTGAAAGTTGAGGAAATTGCGAAGTAAATTGACGATGTCAGTGTCACGCTTTTCACTTGAGGCGATGCCACGGAGGTGATCGGCCCAATACTGGCAAGCGTAAGCCAGGTAAGAAGGAATGCAACTGCCGACCAGTGCGGATATGTCTTCAACATCATAATTCATCTTGTACGATGATTTGAGTCCGCATATGTTGAACTTGAGTCCCTGCTGCATAATTCTCAGACATGAGATGGTCATCTTTCTGTGCGCCTTGCTCCGGTCGATAAAGAACGTATCACCATAACGTGTACATCGTTTAGAGTCGATAAGGTAGTCTTTATAAGCTTTGTGTCGAATTTTGATTGCATTGTGTTCGCCCTCGATTGAAATAATCGGTAACAATCTGGAACACAGGTCCTCAAGGGACACTTCGGAGGGAGATTGGAAGCGATACTGGAGGAAGTGTTCAAGATCTTCCATTGTTAGGGGCTGTTTGCTGAGCGCAATGGTCCCCATCGTCGCTCGGAAAGCATCAGAAGAATAGTTGTTGAATACCATTCTCAAAATTCCCTCCAGGTACTCGTCGAAGCTATCAAATGTGGTCGTAGTGCCGCTTTCGATGATGGTTGTGAGGTGCCTCTCCCTGTCTCCTTCGGCTTGAATTGCATCGACTGCGAGGGCTGCCCATTTGAAAAATCCGCTCGTATGGGTAACCAGCTTGGAAATTGCATCGTAATCGGGCCAATTGTCCTGAATCGACTTGTCTTGTTTTCTCATCTCGGCGAAGCGGTAATTGAGATAAGTGCGGACGTCTTCATGGGTATAGTAGTCGGCATCTTCACCCATCAAAAGTTCCATGCGTTTTATATCTTTGCCTTCAAAGACCTTTGCTATGTCATGTTGCGGTCGACCAGTGATAATGAGCTTGTAGTGGCGGGGCAGGTTCAGCCACTGCGGGAGGGTATCCAAAAGTGCCTGCCAATTCGAGTAGCCCTGTATGCACTGCTCGAGGCCATCAATCAAAACAACTGGGCTACGACTTGACAATCGCGCAGCCAGACACTTGAGAGGTCCGGCAATGAGCCGATCGAATGTTAGTTGGATGTCATCCCGGGGAAAGTAGCTTTCCTCTCTCTTTACCGCTTTGTAAACTTCACTTTTGATGGCGGGATGGAACTTCGCCATCTTGTAAGCCAGTGTACACCAGAGCTGGCTAGGCCAATTTTGGTCCGGCCTAAAGAAGAATTCCCCAGCAGAGCGTTGCTGCCTTTCTAGCTCCGCAACCAAGCTCCAAGCTACCGCCGTCTTTCCGGTTCCTGGAGCACCGCAGAGCCACAAAACGTTTGGCTCTGCAACATCATCCGAGTCGAGCCAAGTAGTGATGTCAGACAGCAGTCCTTTGCGAGTCGAGTCCAGACAGCAAAGGTTTAAGTGATCTGGCGTGGTGGAGTCTGGGTAAAGTGTGTCCAGGAGCATCTGGTCCTCGTCCACTTTCGAAAAGAAGGCAATCGGTGCAGGATAGAGGCCCCAAGAACTGGCAACGACTCACCTACAATCGTGCGTGTATCTGGCTCTGGTTCGACAGTGCTAGCTTCGCTTCTGGCATCCTCCTCAACAGGGGGAGGAGGGGCTGGAGACGTAGGAAGCTGCGGCCTAATATATGACGGGTTCCACGAATAGGTCTGTTTCCCAGAAGTGAAGTTTCGTCTTAGAATCGCGAACTGTCGATCGAAGTCCTCAAGGGTATTTCTCCTATTCTCAACAGTTCCGAATTCTGTTGCGTTCAAAATTCCAGAACGTTTACGTGAAATCTGCGTGC
>Ga0307510_10005469_pt1 | contig 15136 bp, 13 predicted proteins | sample 12_EM_MG_FD_207224 | JGI IMG/M metagenome (GOLD analysis project Ga0307510, IMG submission 207224) | Populus trichocarpa ectomycorrhiza microbial communities from riparian zone in the Pacific Northwest, United States - 12_EM | ecosystem: Host-associated > Plants > Roots > Unclassified | place...
CCCCTTTCCATCACATGACTTTATCACCTGACTGCTTACCTATCATTCTTACCATGTGATTCCCTTTTGGCTGTGCATGTGACTCACACTGACTCCAACCTAGTAGCACATATCCTAGGACTCACGCGTGAGTCAGTTCGACTCGAAATGACTCCATATTTTGTACGATAACTCCTTACTGGTACGGGTACTAGTAGTATTAGGCTTGAGTCATGGCAGCTGTCCAGATGTATATAAGTTGACCTTATATTCTAGAGTTGGGCCTTAAGCCTGACTTGGTTTAATCCCAAGTGTTGTAGTTTCCACCATGCTTTCAGTTTTCGCCCGCATTCCTTCCAAGTCGTCTCGAACATCGTCGAGACTCTCCTCTACATCTTTCATTATCACCACTAGTGTCTTGCATGTGTGCAGACCCATCATACCAGTGCATCCAAGGGCCAGTGTTCGCTACCTGCAATCCCTTGAAGTACAAGTCCCGCTGCCATTATACAAACCTGTGCACATCGCACCTTAGGGTCCTTGGCCCTTAACACAAGTCAGGCTTTCCACCCAGGCTCCGCGGAGCATCACAGACATCATCTACCCTGGCGGGTATACAACTTATCGGAGAATTAGACGAAACTCACAAGCACATACAAAGAAGACAAGCAGACAACCTCCCTAACCACATCAAGGGACAGGCATACTTTGAATCTCATCCCAAACTCAGGGGAAGAGCGAACCCAGACACAGGCTATTACATCAGTGCAGGCACAGATAAACTTGCTATAGAATTTGTCACAGAAAACGGGGAAGACAATTGGACACAACTTGGAAAAGAAACAGACAGCACCTGGTATACTACCAAAGAAGCTCTTGTTCCCAAAGAAAACAGGCTTTTAGGCTGGTGGAATATTGACGATTCCCAGCACCCAGACTTCTTCGTACATCACCCAGAACACACACCAGCACCCCCAGAAGAGACACTCGCAGGAGGTCTTCACCACATTGTCACACTCCAGGGAGCGACTCCATTCACTCCACAGACACCTATCCTACCCCAGATCGAAACAGCAGCCACTCAGGGCATTGCTATCCCCATTGATATCACACCAATCGCATCCACACTCCCAGTCACGTCTACAAGCGCACCAGTTATACCCCCAGCTCAACCCCCAGTCGCACCAAGTGCACCAGTAATTGTCGCTACCTCAGGACAAAACACACTCACATACATCCCACCTACCATGTCAGGACAAGCAGGAGGATTGGGACAAGGCACAGCAAGCATAGCAGCCACTACAGGTGGAACAGGACAAACCATCACAGTTGTAGCTGTATCATCCAATGGCGGACTCAAAGGCACCCCACCTCCCCACTTCAGCGGAGACAGGGACACTAGTCACAACTTCTTAGTCAACTTTGGCATCTTCAGGTTCACCAACAGAAACAACGATGCCATGAGCAACCCAGCTACATGTGTCACCACGGCACTTACCTACATGGGCGGAATTCTAGTTGACCCATGGAAGGAACAACAGATGACGGAACTTCAGGCACGCATTGCTGGAGGAACTGCAGACACAGAAGAAGCCCACTGGACGACCTTTGAACAGGCGTTCAAAGACACATTCTATAACACCAACATCAAAGCGGAGGCCTACCAGAAACTGGAGAACCTCAAAATGAAAGACAACTTGGATGTCTTCATATCCGAATTCAAGAGATATGTCACTGCCTCAGGGATAGACATCAATTCACATGGCATCATCCACTTGTTCAAAAAGGGGCTTGCCGGCGGTCTAACCACAGCTATTATAAACAGTCAGGGCTATGACCCAAGGAACCCCTGGACCACATTCCAGCCATGGGAAGACGCTGCACATGCCTGTAACCTCAGGTGGAAATACACCCAAGAATATAGAACTGGTTTACACCAAGGATACTACGCTGCACTTAGCATGAAACCCCATGGACCACAGCAGCAGCCATGCAGAGGAGGAAGACAACACCTCACCACATCCCAAGGAGGACACCATATGGATATTGACACTACCATTGCTACCAATATTACTGGTAGAGGACCAGAACTTTCCGAAGCCAAGAAAGCAGAGTTACAAGCCAACAACTCCTGCTTCTACTGTTTCAAAAGAGGACACCATGCCAGAGATTGTCACAAGAAACAAGCAGACCATGCCCAGAGCAGCAGAAGCACTGCTAACACCAGTAACCAAACCCACACCAGAGAAATCACCATAAATGACATCACACCAAAGCTCATCAACGAAATGATTAGGAGTGATGCATTCAAAGCCATGGATGAAGAATTCAAACTCTCCTTCTTGGAGGATGCCATCCTAGGAAACACCTCACTGGGTTTTTAAAGGGCCCTAAACTAGCTGCTGTAGCTAGGGCCATCAGTCTCAATAGTGTGTCCATTAGCCAACTCAATCACGTTCAAATAAACTTCATTTTATCACACTATTGAGGACAAGTGGAAGAAACAGCACTACTTGACACTGGTGCTACAGAAAACTTCATCGACTACAAAACTGTTGCTAGGCTTAGGCTGGGAACTCAGAAACTAACCATTCCCAGACCTGTATTTAATGTGGATGGAACTAATAACCGTCATGGCACCATCACTCATGCATGCAACCTTATAGTCAAACAAGGAAACCGGAAGGAGCGACAACGCTTCTATGTCTCAAATCTAGGCAAAGACAGATTTATCTTAGGCTATCCCTGGTTTCATGCCTTCACTCCAGATATCGACTGGACTAATGCTCAGTTATGCAGACCACAAATCAAGATGGAGACGCTTAAACTTGAAACCTTCCAGAAACTCAAAGAGTACAAAAACAAACTTCTGGAATGCATCACTATAGCTCACATGCAGTGCACTCCACGGTCAGGAGTCACCCCAGAAATGGGTGGCCCAGTGGAAATCAAATGCATGCATAATGCAATCGAAATGGCCCATAAGTATGCAACGGAACATGGGAAGGAGGAAGTTACCCTCCTGGAGGAATTCAAATGTCACACACTACTATTTTCGGATGAAGAAGCCAACAAATTCCCACCTTCGCGTGGAGAAGGAGACCACAAAATCGAACTAATGGACACTGCACCAGCCAGCTTTAACTGCAAAGTCTACCCCTTGTCCCGCAAAGAACAGGAAGCGGAGGACAAATTCCTGGATGAAAACTTGGCAAAAGGCTACATCGTACCATCCCACTCTCCCTACAGCTTTTCGACCTTCAGTGTCCCTAAAAAGGACTTGAAGGAAACCCGGTATATCATTGACTATAGACCCCTCAACGCTGTTACCCGCAAAGACGTCACACCACTCCCAAACCTTGCACAGTGCATCCAGGACTTGCAGGGGATGGAAGTATTCAGCAAATTCGACATCAGATGGGGCTATAACAATATCCGAATCAAAGAAGGCGACGAGTGGAAGGGAGCATTCAAAATGCACCAAGGCCTTTACGAACCAAAGGTCATGTTCTTCGGCATGTCAAACTCCCCGGCCAGCTTCCAACGATTTATGAACGGTATCCTCGAAGAACTCTACAAGCACTTCGAGAGGAAAGGCATACACAATATCAGGGAAATATTCAAGAACTACATGGATGACTGCAGCATTGGCACATTACTCAAAGACCTAGCCCTACACATCGAAATCATCCACTTCCTATTCGATCTACTTGTGAAGCACGGACTCCATCTCAAATTGTCAAAATCAGTCTTCTTACAGCCACAAATGGACTTCCTCAGTGTTAGAATCTCAAAAGAAGGCGTCACTATCGATCCGGCTAAAGTCGCAGGGCTACATGACTACCCACATGACATACTCAATCTTAGGCAGGCTAGAGGATTCTTAGGCATCGCTGGATACCACAGGATGTTCTGCAAAAACTTCTCAATCATCGCCGCACCTATCACTAAACTCACAGGCAAGGACGTCCCATTTGAATGGGGAACAGCACAACATGAGGCACAAGACAAAATAATCACGCTCATAACCAGCTCACCAGTACTAGTCAAACCAGACCCTTCTAGGCAATTCGAGCTAGAAGTGGACGCTTCACAAATCAGCACAGGGGCAATCTTATACCAAAGAGATTTACCAACTAGACACACAGATGGCACAGAAAAACTGGGACCACACAGACCAGTGGGATTCCATTCCCAGAAATTTACCACAACTGAGCAAAACTATCCCATCTACAACTGCGAATTCCTAGCCATCATAAGAGGACTTCGCTGCTGGACGCACTTGCTCAAAGGAACTCATATCCCCGTCCTGGTATACACAGACCATGCCAACTTACGCTACTATAGAGACCCTCGGAAGATCGGCCTGTGCATTGCTGGTTACATACCTGAGCGCAAACAGTACAACATCTTACTGGAGTACAAACCTGGAGCAACAAACAGAGCAGATGCCTTATCTAGGTGACCAGATTATGAAGGACCAAACCCAGATAATGACAAAGTGATAGTATGGCCAGACCAATACTTCTGCAAGCAACACACCTCCATGGTCAAGAGTTACCCTGGAGACGGGTGGCCTGGTAGAGAAGAGACACACATCCGCATCTTTGACATAGACAGTATCCATGACAATTGGGACAGCAAAGTCAAAACAGGGCAATATCTGCACCAATCAGAACTCAAGCAATGGGCACCATTACATAACCTCACCCTATTGGATGGGACCCACTGGCATCACAGGACCGCCTTGGTTGTTGTGGCAGACAATGCGCTTAGGAGGGGGGTAATTTCCCTTTTTCATGATCACATGACAGCTGGCCACCCTGGGATTACCAAGACACTGCAACTTCTCTTGCAGTACTACTGGTGGCTGAACATGAAAACATTCGTCACTGAATACATCAAAGGATGCGCTACCTGCCAGATGACAAAAGTTAACACCCATCCTGCCCATCCACCACTGTTTCCCATTACTCCCGCGGAGAATGCTTGTCCCTTTGAAACAGTCACAATGGATTTCATCACTAAACTCCCACAGTCAGGTAGATACAACACCATTCTCATGGTCACAGACACAGATTGCTCAAAAGCATCTATCTTTATCCCTTGCAACAAGGCAATCGACTCAGAAGGAGTTGTGCTTCTGTACCTGAATCACATAACTCCACATTACGGCATACCCCGCAAAATCATATTGGACTGCGATGTTTGCTTCACATCAAAATTTGCTGCAGAACTTTGTAAGCTTCTTCATATCAAGCAGAACATGAGCACAGCATACCACCCCCAGACCGACGGATCTAGTGAAAGAACCAATCAGACCCTAGAACAGTACCTCCAGGTCTTCTGTGGCACACAGCAGAACAACTGGCATGCATGGCTCCCACTTGCCCAATATACGAAGAATTCATGGCCTTCAGCAACCACAAAGAAAACACCTTTCGATCTCCTTATCGGATATACACCACAGATTCATCAGCCAACCAGATCATCAAATCTCCCCACATTTGAACAACATTTGTCAGCAATCAAAGAAGCCAGGAATGCCACTCAAGAAGCCCAACATAAAGTGCAAGAATCTTGGATCAAAGAATGTCCTTGGTTTACACCATTTGAAGTAGGAACCAAAGTTTGGCTCAAAGAAACAAACCTCAGATTACCAAGCAACATCACCACAAAGCTAGCACCAAGGTGGTATGGACCATTTATGGTAGCCGCCAAAATATCAAATGTCACTTACAAACTCAGCCTCCCACCCACCTGGAAAATACATGATGTATTCCACGCCTCCCTTCTTATGCCTTATAAAGAAACCAATCAGCATGGCCCCAATTTTATCGAACCACCACCTGATATGTTAAGGGCCAAGGACCCTAAGGTGCGACATGCACAGGTTTGTATAACAGCGGCGGGACTTGTACTTCAAGGGATTGCAGGTAGCGAACACTGGCCCTTGGATGCGCTGGTATGACGGGTCTGCACGCGTGCAAGACACTAGCGGTGATAATAAAAGATGTAGAGAAGAGTCTCGACGATGTTCGAGACGACTTGGAAGGAATGCGGGCGAAAACTGAAAGCGTGGTGGAAACTACAACACTTGGAATTAAACCAAGTCAGGCTTAAGGCCCAACTCTAGGATATAAGGTCGACTTATATACATGTGGGCAGCTGCCATGACTTGAGCCTAATACTACTAGTACCCGTACTAGTAAGGAGTCATCGTACAAAGTATGGAGTCATTCCAAGTCGAACTGACTCACGCGTGAGTCCTAGGATACGTGCTACTAGGTTGGAGTCAGTATGAGTCACATGCATAGCCAAAGAGAATCACATGATAGGTAAGCGGTCAGGTGGTAAGGTCATGTGATGGAAAGGGGGTGGGAAGAGGTCACGTGATGAGAAAGTATTAGTAAGCAGTGAAAAATGAAATTTGGAGTCCTAAGAACGTAACATGATATCATTGAAGGCGAAGAAGAATGGGAAGTAGAACAGATAATCAAAGTGCACACATATGGGCGGTGGAAGAAGAAACAATATCTCATAAGATGGAAAGGATACTCTCCCGCACATGACTCATGGGTCAATGCAGATGACTTGCATGCCCCTGAACTCTTAGCTGAATTTGGAGGAACAAGCAGTGTCGCGAGCGGTACTCATGCCCCCCAGTCTCAGCTACAAACCCGTAACTTCAACACCACGTGACCGTGGGAACAAATCACATGACCCTACACGTGACTCATCACATGACCCCTTCACCACTTGCACATCACATGACTTATCAACATGTGACCCTGGGAACCTACGACCCCGTGACCCTGGGAAGATAACACATGACCTATCAAGGAATTGGTCATCAACAAAGTCACTTGACCAGACGCGCTTTGGGCGCACGTCTAACCCGTTGATCAACACGTGGCAGATCATGGGAACGATCAACAAGGCGCGTCCACTAAACAATCAACAAACACACGACGCAACTTGATCAACGAAGACGCGACTCATTAGGGCTAGACCCTAATCGAGATGTATAATGTAATCCGCAGTTGCTGTGCATTGACTGCGCAGTCCCCTGTTACCTGTAATTGTACCTACCCTAAACTGCGCACAGACCACCCTGTATTAGTATATAAGACCTACGAATTTAGGTGAACAGTCCTTAGACTGTTCTCTTGTCAATCCCCACACTGGAGCCTTTCAAAGCTCCCTCATTGTCAGCAGCACCCCGCCCTTTGTCTTCAACAGTCTACTCCATCCCTCCTCTCTTAGCCTTCTGTCTCTTCCTCCTCAACATCTCTGTGCTGCTCCTTTGGATCAGTCACCTTCAACTCCGCCACATCGTCAAGTCTTGCTACCCATAAAGTAGTGAGTTCCCGACATTAGAACAGTCTCTTAAAGTTGAAGCTGACTGTTGGGAAGTGTCCTCACCTTCCCTCTCCGTCGCCTCTTGGTCCGACTTGAACGCCGTCTACCAGGAGAACTCCGCCGCCACCCTTGAGGTTGTTAACAATGTCCTCAACAGTCCCCACAACACTTGGAATTACCCAAGTCCCGGAAGCCCCCGTCTCCAGTACCCCCCTCGTTCCACATCGTCCCCCATAGTTCCCTGGTCGCCCACCGTTGCCACCAGTCCCGAGCTCCCTTTCGAGTTCATCGTCCCCAGCTTCCCTTTCCTCAAACCCACTGGTCCTGGCCCCTACGACAAGTATAGCCCACAGTCCCCACAATACTCCACCTTGTTTGCCGACACCGGCATCACCCTCGTCAACCCGGACACCCTTGAACCCACCCCCATTGACAGCGACCCCTATGTGGTCCGCTTGCCATCACTACCTACTCCCGAACCCACTGAGGAAGCACTTTGCGCTGCCGCCAAGTTCGATCTTGAACAACTTGGAGAAGAAACCGCTGCCCACGTCATCTGCCTTGCCCAAGCTGAGCTCGACTCCCTCCTTCCCCTGCTCAACCAAGACAGTTGGAGCCACTTTCAGCTCACAGGTGACTTGGTCGACCACGTCTCAATCAAGGACATCCCTCTCGAGAGCATCCCCCCATCCATTGTTACAGCCCCTGTCACCACCGTCGCTTCCCCCACCCCACCGTCACCCGCTCCTCTCCCTGCCCCAGTATTTTATCCCACTGTTGACATCGGCCCCTTCGAATACCTTTTCGCCGCCCCGCCTTGCCTCCCTGCCAACGGACACCCTCATCAGTACATGGTCCACTACGAGCAAGGTCGTCACATCTGGTTTTCATCCAAGGAACTTATCAACAGCCAATTCCTCAACCACATCCCCTGGGCCCAAGATCTCGACACCAACACACCCCCATATTTTGTCACTCCCTTCTGTGCTGACGCCCATCACTCCATCCACATCCACTCCGACGGCGCTCTTCCCCCGGTCCACATCTGTGCCAAAGTAGGCAAGCACCCATGGTCCCCCAAATTCCCGTTCAGCTATATTGAGACCACCTTTTTGGACTCAATTAAGTTTGTTTTCTCTCGTTTCCCTTCCCTTTGGCTCGCTCACTTTGAAGGAGCCCTTGTTCCCCTTGTCACATACGAATTCCTAGACAGTTGTACGGCTATCCTCTGTGGGCACTTACATTTCGTTGAGCAGGGGATTCTTTTTATTAACCGTAGCACACACATTACAGACTTGCTTTGAACGGACCCCCAGTTTTCTTGTTTTGTGCCTACCCCTCATGTCCCCTCGAGACCTTTTGATTTCATTACACCCCCCTCTGAAGACCCTTTGTAATACTTTTTAGTAAGTTACAAAGGACTTATTTGGTGTAAAATAAATCAAAGGTTTTAAACTTGTCTCTTCTTTGTTTGTCTTAAGTGGCGAATTTTTGTGAAGAAATCTTAAGACAAACTTACTCAAGAATCACCAACCTCCAGGAACAAGTCCAACTTATGTATTGGAGTGAACATCACTTGGTTCCTCAAGATCTCTTAGATATCCTCCCCTTTGGTCATTCCTTCAGCGCTCAACGCTTTTATCATTACATTGATTACCAACTCATCAACATCCTTAACGCCGCAAGACGTTGCACTGCATATTGGCAACTCTCTGGCGCTCATAACTTCGACCAATCTCCAGCCACCCAGATCTCCTTGTTCTACGACGAAACCTTCTTCTGGCACTACTTCGTCCCGTCACACAGGCCGGAAATTATCACGCAGATCCAAGCTGGACACAGAATCAGATTTCTATCTAGATTTTACGTGTCGGAAACCAAAGTTGAAGTGGAGTTTAATGAAATTCGACTCCAGACAAACCCAAGCGGAGAATTCACTTCAACAAACTTGTACCAATTCATCTACAGCGACAAGCGCATCCTCACGTATCGGTGGAACAACCGTGCCTGGACCACAGATCTCCTTACCCCCCACACTAGTCTCATCGATCCCCCTTCCGGTTTTACCCTCCCCATCACCCAGCCAAATACCCAGGGAAGAGACACCGAATACCTGGAATGTTTCCAGCGTATCCTCTTGGAACCAGATCTTCTCTCCCTTGATTCATCATATCACGACAGCGTGGACAGTACATTACCCCCCACTTTGGTTGGTACCCCTCAGTCCAGTCCCCCAAGTACACCTGAGTCGGTATATCAGCGTGCCCGAGAGATCACCTTTTCGAACGACAACCCGGATCTTTGTTTCTGCGGAATCGACCTTTGTCGTTGCGATAGTCGTTACCCCGGAACTCCCCCCACCCCACTTGGAATCCACCTCTGGGACCCCCGATTCTTCAGAACAGGACCTATAGAAGGTCTCCACTACAACCGACAATCTGGCCAGTCCACGTCATAGGAGAAATCACTCAGCCCCAGCACAGGAACGAGGACACTTCATACCCTCTAATGAAAGAGGAAGACACAGACTTCGTCGCACCCAGAACTTCGTTGACTGACGACCTCAGCCCGTTCCCTCTCCCCAAGTTTATAGAGAACCAACCCCACCCCCAAATCCTTTTACGGTACCAGTAACACATCATATCCAAGAAGTCCTACACGGACCATATAACGCGTTACCAAGGATTGAACAACCACTGCCCCCTACTCCCCATAGCCACCACACCAGCATCTCAGGAAATTCAGATCTAGTTGGAGCCACATCACAAATCTATCTACCAGAGGTTATCTATCTCAGCGTCACTGCCCCTACAAGAAATCGCACAGAACTCCACATCTTCAAACAACATTGTTTGTTCCTCCTACAGAATCGTACTGAGAAACATATTAGCCACCCCTTGACAGAGTTACAGACTATCACTCTGCATATCGGGGCCTTTAATAAATTCTTTTGGAAATACCGTACTTCAATCACAATCAACGGTATTCTAGAAGATTATAGAGGCATTACCCATCATAGTGATACTAGAACTCCTTGTCTGGTTAAAGTGTGTACGATTTTCTACAGTTGGGATAACCCCAGTTATACCATCACTCTTGCATGAGCTCCTGGGAAAACGTCCTTAACAACTTTCCGTCCGAAACCCAACTAGAACTTACAGAAGAAGAACAAGCGTATATTCCAGTTTACGCCACTGACGCCTTTGCTGCAAACTATAAAGACACTAGGTGTCTCTTTGCCCATTTCTTAACACCAGGAATTTGGTGTGAAGGAGTAGGAACCTCCTGGAAATTTACCTCGAATAACGAAGCACTTGTAACATGCAAATTTCGATTCCTTGTCCTCCACCTTGACGAAGTCAATGATTTTCACTTCATACAACGTACTGCCACCTATAACAACAAACAAATCAAGTGGGATACCCTATACTCCAAGTGGAAATACCTCAACAACCGGAAGGTACATTTCCAAAGTCCTAGTACTTCTGAAGCAGAAGAAACCCAACCTCAGTTCCCTGAAGAAATCAAGAAAGCCAATAGCTTTATCACAGCAGGTTCCCATCACGAACCTGACTCCGACGAAGAATCTACACATAGTAAATCATCCACCGACAAGGACACACTTAACGTTAGCAACTTACTACAAGAAGCTGAAACACGGATCGTTGCTACCCTCCAGAAACTCACCAGTCGTCCTAGTACCCCCAGTCCCCAAGGAACCCCGTCCCGTCCAACAAGTACGCTTCCTGGAAGCTCCAAACTTTCAATACCAGAAGAAAGTTCACTTCCTACTCCACCTGTGTCCAAAGGCAAAGCAAAGGAAGAACCTTTACCCCAGACCCTTGCCAGCTTTTCGAGATCCTCGCAAGCCACTCCAGTACCCGCCCCAACCCAGCCAGAGACACCACCTGTACCGAAAGGAAACCCCAAGGGAATACCACCGCAGATCCCTCCTCACCAGCCGCGTTCGGGAAGAACAGGCCCACCACAGAGACCACCTAGTCCCCCAGCACCACCCCCACCCCCAGCTATCATGGCAGGAAACGTTGCGACTCCCAAACTCTTGGGAAGTACCCCTGATCCCTATGATGGGAACCCAACAAAGGCCCAAGCCTTTTGGAACACCCTGGCCAATTATTATACAATGAACGACACAGTCTACAACACCGATGACAAGAAAGTACCAGCAGCATTGACCAACTTCAAAGCTGGTACCTGAGGAGGAGATTGGGCCAGCGACCGCATCGCTGACGCTTTAACAGCCAATCCAACCAATTACGGGACATGGATCCAATTCCAGACTGCTTTTCAGAAACAATTCATCCCTCCCCAAGTCCAACAAGAAGCTATTAAAGGGATGCACGATACGTACATGGGCAACCAAGAATTTAACGACTGGTACCAAGATTGGACCCACCATGCTCGACGATCAGGCGTCGATGACAATACCAAGATGTACGCTTTCAGGCGCTGCATTAACGCGGCACTCCAACAGAAACTAGTTGCCCTGTCACCCCAGCCAGCCACACTCCCAGATCTCGTCGATAAAGCTCAAGACCTGGATCGTTCCTTCTGCATGTTCGCACCACGATCCTATACACCCTCCACAGGAGGAGGACGCAGAAGAGGTCGTTTTACCCCTCAAATTCAAGCAATTGAAGAAGAAGAACCTACCGCGGAAATAAATGTAACACATGGACGCGGTCAATTTCGAGGACGTAGTTGTGGAACCTCGTTTCGTCGAGGAAAGCTCTCCCCCGAAGAAAGGGAACGCCGCTTCAGAGAGAAACTCTGCATGTATTGCAGCAAACCAGGACACATCGCCACCAATTGCAATCTAGGCAAACGCCCCGGGACCTCGTTATGTCAAATGGACTCTATCCCGGACGACAGCATGGATAAAATGAGTATCCATGATAATGTGGAAGCAAACAAGCTGTCCATGTTAAGGGCCAAGGACCCTAAGGTGCGACGTGCACGGGTTTGTATAACGGCGGCGGGACTTGTACTTCAAGGGATCGCAGGTAGCGAACACTGGCCCTTGGATGTGCTGGTATGACGGGTCTGCACGCGTGCAAGACACTAGTGATGATAGTGAAAGATGTAGAGAAGAGTCTCGACGATGTTCGAGACGACTTAGAAGGGATGCGGGCGAAAACTGAAGGCGCTGTGGAAGCTACAACACTTGGGATTAAACCAAGTCAGGCTTAAGGCCCAACTCTAGGAAAACACAAGGGTTTATATACATGTGAGGAGGCTGTATGACTAAGGCCTAATACGACGAGTACTTGTACTAGTAACGAGTCATGGCCCAAAAGATGGAGTCATATACTGCGGAACTGACTCACGCGTGAAGGTAACAAAAGAGGGAGTCAGTATGAGTCGCAAAACGAGGCTACGAAGAAAGTATAGTAAGCAGGCCGAGAATCCGGAAACAAGACTAAGGTAAGCAATAGAGACGAGTCAGGGGTAGAGATAGGGTCATGTGAGGTCAGGTGAGGGAGTATCAGGTGATGCGCAGGTGACTTGGGAGCAGGTGATATAGGACAGGTGACTTTGAGGAGCAGGTGACTGAAGTGGCGTGTGACTGGTCATGTGGGTGGTCAGGTGACTAGTCAGGTGATTGGTCATGTGATCGAGATGGATGGGTGGTTGGTCACGTGATGGGAATGGCTTAGTAAGCAGGTGGAAAATGAAAAATGCACCCTGCGTAGGCCCAAGAACACAACAGTCCACCAATCGTTTTGTGCCTATCACTGACATGAATGTCATGGACGCCACTCTCAAGACACTGTCCGTCTTCAATACGGACCTCCTGGACATTGATGTGGCCCACATCAATCACTTGTCTTTTTAGTGCACTCTCCTGTTGCATCGTCAGTAAGAGTTGTACCACCATCCCGTTGTAATTCTAGCAATCTCCAAAATCTCCAAGCCCCCAAGACTCCCCATGTACCAGTAGATACGATTCGAAATATACACTCCCCGTCAATTCGGGTTAAAGTTCAAATCGTATGCCACGGGAGAAAAATCAATGCTCATGCAATACTCGACAGTGGAGCCGAAGGCGTCTACTGTAATATCTCGTTTATCAATGCACACAAGATCCCCACGACTACACTCGCGAAACCAATTTACCCAAGAAACGTCGATAGTACCATGAATAAACAAGGACCAATCCGCCATACTGCCATCCTGCGAATGGAGATGGGCGAAGAACACAAGGAAACTACAGAAATGGCCGTGACCAATATCGGATGGCATGACATACTCCTAGGAACCGACTGGTTCAGGGCACACAACCCCCAGATAGACTGGGTAAAGAACAACTTACGTCTCGACCGCTGCCCCACCTCTTGTTACCTGAATTATCCGGACGAAACGTCGGAACTTGCACAACTCCTTCCAACAGAAGAATTGGAAGCCCACTATGATGATCTCCTCGAATCCAACTACCAGGGCATAGATCCAACACAATGCATTATGGCCCATCTACATGGAGAATTTAACAACATGATATGTGAATCGGTGGTTTTGCCCACGATGTCACCATCCAAGCAAAGCATAGTTGCGTCACAGCGCAATATGGCTACAAACAAATCAGTGGTTTCGCCCACGATGTCGATTACACGAAGAACAGGACCGGTGGTTACACCCACGGTGCCTCCCAAGACAGCGTCATGGAACGCTTCCCCACGACACGGACCGGTGGTTACGTCCACGGTGCCTCCCAAGACAGTGTCACGGAACACTTCCCCATGACATGGACTGGTGGTTACATCCATGGTGCCCCCCAAGACAGCGTCACAGCATGCTTCCCCATGATATGGACCGGTGGTTACATCCACAGTGCCTCCCAAGACAGCGTCACAGAACGCTTCCCCACAACATGGACCGGTGGTTACATCCATGGTGCCTCCCATGTCAGCGTCACGGCACGCTACTCCACAACCCATAACAGCATCACGGCATGCTCCTATCCAAGCAGAACCGGTGGTTTCACCCACGGTGTCTTACATGAGTGCGCATTGGCATGCACTTAACTATTCTGAACCGGTAGTCGCTCAAACTATGGTGTCAACTACTCTAGCCAAAGCAGAACAACCAAAGAATGTCGAAATACCCCCCGAATTCCTTCGATACAACAAAGTCTTCTCCGATGAGGAAGCACAGCGACTACCCAAGCACCAGCTGTGGGATCACAAGATAGACCTTATCCCAGGCATGGAAATGAAGAAAACCACAGTTTATTGTCTTACACCTATCGAGAAAGTCGCCCTCAAAGAATATATTGAAGATGGCCTAAAAAGAGGCACACTACATCGATCCGAAGCACCCCACGCATGCTCCTTCTTCTTCATCGACAAGAAGGATGGCAAACTACGACCTGTACAAGACTATTGCCCACTAAATGCGATTACTGTTAAGAATGCGGCTCCAATCCCACTGATCCCTGAACTTGTCGACAAATTATTGGGAGCGCGATTCTTCACCAAGTTAGACGTACGATGGGGATATAACAATATCCGAGTACGTGAAGGCGATGAATGGAAAACGGCCTTCAAAACACCCATGGGATTATATGAATCCACAGTCATGACCTTCAGACTATGCAATGCACCCGCGACATTTCAGACCTTCATGGACATCGAATTTGGTCCATTAATTAAAGGAGGACACGTAGTCGTCTATCTTGACGACATCCTTATCTACGCAACCACGATCACGGAACTCGTCTATTGGACGCACCAAGTTTTCCAACTTTTACTCAAGTTGGACCTCTACCTTCGACCCG
>Ga0307510_10005470_pt1 | contig 15135 bp, 10 predicted proteins | sample 12_EM_MG_FD_207224 | JGI IMG/M metagenome (GOLD analysis project Ga0307510, IMG submission 207224) | Populus trichocarpa ectomycorrhiza microbial communities from riparian zone in the Pacific Northwest, United States - 12_EM | ecosystem: Host-associated > Plants > Roots > Unclassified | place...
GCCGATTTGATATCCCGCTTCACTAAAAGCATAAAAGCGAGGTACAAAAATACTAAACTGCAAACTAATGACACACCCCCAACCCAATATCCGCCATAATGATAAATGGTTGGTAATAAGCTTACCGGAACAAGCAACACTGTGCTGATAAATGTAATAATTGCGCTGGCCAAATCACGATTTCCAGTTGGCAACAATCTGAAACCAGCAAGTTTATAATCATCGTCAAGCACCCATGCAATAGCCCAAAAATGAGGGAGCTGCCATACGAATTGTATACTAAAAACAATCAGCGCAATTGTGTCAACTGTTCCATATCCTGCCAAATATCCAATAAATGGTGGTAACGCTCCTGCCACGGCTCCCACTAACACCGCCGGTATTGGCGATAGCCGTTTTAATGGTGTGTAAGCAAAGGCATACAACAATATGGAGAATACTGAAATGTATCCGGTTGTAAGGTTAATACTGCCCAATAAATAAGTTCCGCATATCGCCATGAGCAAACCCAGTATCAAAGCCTGTCCAGTGGTCATGTGTCCGGACGGGATCGGGCGATCTTTAGTGCGTTTCATCAATTTATCATAGTCTTTTTCTATGATTTCGTTAAAACAATTAGCTGCTGATGTTACTAAAAATCCACCTACTATTAGCATTCCCCAATGTTTCCAATCGATAGCCGAGTGAATTCCCGATTTGGCTTTACTGCCGATCAGAAAAGTAACAGATGCCGAAAACACGACAAGGAATGTCAGCCTGAATTTGATCAGCTTAGAAAAATCCTTCCACTTCATTTGCCTACCCCCTGCCTGCTGGCTGACCTGTATAAGTTCAGCATTAAATAAAACTGTGCACCAAACATCAGGCTGGCTAAAAGCAGGTGCAGCATCTGTGCAACCGGCGGTAACGATAAGTAAGACAGGACAATACCTGTTACAATTTGCAGCATAATGATCAGAAAATTAAAGCTCATCAACTGCTGCTGAATCGAATGCCTGCTAAAATGACGGCGTATCAATGCATAGAGAACCACGTTAGCAAATAGTACGATTATAGCTACGTCCCTGTGTTGCGTAAATATTTGTCCGGCACTGTTTACCCAACCATCGCGGTAACCGCTTAAGCGTGTGGCAACAGCATCTATCTTTTCGCGTACCTCGGTACCAAAAGTGATCTGTGCAACACTTAGTAAGATAGTCAACAAAGTGACAACATGGATAATCGGCGTAACCGTCAGTCTTGGCTTTCCATGCACCTTTGCCAGGTGATAGGTATATATGCTTAATGCCACAATGGCCAAAGCAAGCAGCATGTGTACGGTAATGGTCCACGCTACTAAATTAGTTGACACCACAATTGACCCAAACCAGGCCTGGAATCCCACCAGTATCACGTTTAAAATACTTAAAATAGCAATTGACTTGTTACTTTTCCAGTAGCTGAATGAATATACAGCAACTAAAACCAAAAAGAGACCGGTTATTTCGCCTATCAGCCTGTTTATATATTCTGTCCAGGTTTTTGCTGCATTAAACTCTTCAGGAACCAGTATGGATTTATCCTGGCGCAACCGGGTAGCCAGGTCGCTAAAGCCAAACACATCTAATGTTTTTGCAAAGCGTTGGTTTTTTGCCATGCGCTCAGCAGCATACTTTTGTTTATAATCTTTGGGAAGCTGGGCAACATTTGTTGGCGGTATTACACAGCCAAAGCACTTCGGCCAGTCGGGACAACCCATTCCTGAACCGGTGCTTCTAACCACCCCTCCGGCAAGTATCAATACAAAAAGCAGAACAATTGTGATAAGATTGATCTTTTGGAATCTTTTTTGGGATACTGCTATATTCATCTAAAATTTATAAAAACTTAGGGTACCTGTTAGGGAAATAATTCCGGCACAGATACCCTAAAAGATCAGATCAGCAAATGATTACTTTACCTCTTCGCTTGATCTTTGTGTCTTTGCCCATTCATTGTACTGCTCAAGACCTGCAGGATTATCTTCAAAGTCATGCGGCAAGTTCGAACTCATGGTTTCTGAAAGCGGAACAGTTTGCTGGATAAAATCCGTATCGTGTCCCGGCTTGCTGTAGTCATATGGCCAGCGGTAAACAGTTGGTATTTCACCCGGCCAGTTACCGTGTAGATGCTCGATCGGCGCTGTCCATTCAAGCGTAGTTGAATTCCATGGATTTTGAGGCGATTTTTTACCCCAGAAAATTGAATGTATAAAGTTATACAGGAATGCAATTTGTGCTATACCAGCTGTAATCGCAGCCCAGGTAATAAATGTATTTACCGATAACCAGCGGTTAAACGACGGGAACTCGGTCATTGCATAATAACGGCGTGGCACACCATCCAAACCCATAAAGTGCATCGGGAAGAATACCAGGTAAGCGCAAATGAAGGTTAACCAGAAGTGCAGGTAACCCAATTTCTCATCCATCAGTTTACCAAACAATTTAGGGAACCAATGATAAACACCCGCAAGCATACCAAATATAGCCGCCGAACCCATTACCAGGTGGAAGTGAGCTACCACAAAGTAGGTATCGTGCAGATTGATATCCAAAGCTGCATTACCCAGGAATATACCTGTAATACCACCTGAGATAAAGAATGATACAAGGCCAATCGCAAACAGCATCGCCGGGGTGAAGCGGATATTACCTCTCCACAATGTAGCCAACCAGTTGAATGTTTTTACTGCCGATGGTACTGCAATGATCAGTGTAGTGATCATGAACACACCACCCAGGAACGGGTTCATACCGGTCACAAACATGTGGTGTCCCCACACGATGAACGACAGGGTAGTAATACCGATCAGGGAGTAAACCATCGCATGGTAACCGAAGATAGGTTTACGTGAGTTTACAGCGATAACCTCTGACGAAATACCCATCGCCGGCATGATTACGATATATACTTCCGGGTGGCCCAGGAACCAGAACAAGTGCTGGAACAGGATCGGACTACCGCCTTCATACGGCATGATCTTTCCTTGCAATATAATGTCAGATAAATAAAAGCTTGTACCAAAGCTGCGATCGAAGATCAGCAATACCACACCTGCAACCAGCACAGGGAATGATAATACACCTAAGATTGCAGTCAGGAAGAAAGCCCAAACGCTCAGCGGCATTTTCCAAAGGTCCATCCCTTTGGTACGCATATTCAATACAGTACTAACATAGTTGATACCACCCATCAGCGATGACGCAATAAAGCATACCATACTGATCAGCCATAGGGTCATACCCAGTTCAGAACCTTTCATTGCCTTTGGCAGGGCTGATAACGGAGGATAAATTGTCCAACCACCACCAGCGGGGCCTTTTTGAATGAAGAACGATGATATCATGATTACACTGGCTGCGAAGAAGAACCAATAGGACAGCATATTAATAAACGGAGATGCCATATCACGTGCACCAACCTGTAAAGGAATCAATAGGTTACTGAAAGTGCCGCTCAAACCGGCAGTCAATACAAAGAATACCATGATAGTACCGTGTATAGTTACCAGTGACAGGTAGAACTCAGGATCTAAACGGCCGTTAGGAGCAAACCTGCCCAGCAAAGTTTCCAGTAAAGGAAAGCTCTTGTCAGGATAAGCCAGCTGGATTCTGAAAAGGATAGATAACAGCATCGCAATAACTGCCATAGTGATCCCTGTGATCAGGAATTGCTTGGCGATCATCTTGTGATCCTGGCTAAAAACGTATTTGGTTATAAATGTATCATGATGATGATGTTCGTGGTCGTGATCGTGACCTACTACCCCATGATCGTGAACTGCTAATGTTGACATAATCGCTATACTTGATTAATTATTTAATGCTATCTTGTTTCCTGCTGCCTTGATTGGCTGTGATGCATCTGCAAGATGCAATTCTTTCTTTAACGGATCGCTCAGGTAAGGCTTTTGCTTTACTATCCATGCCTGGTACTCCCCTTCGCTAACTACACGCACCACCTTTTGCATGTTGTAGTGACCACCTCCGCATATCTTGTTGCAATAAAGCAGATACTCAAATTTAGGGTCATCCAGCCTGTTACGCATTTCGACAGTGGTAATGGTCGGAGTAAATTTGAAGAAGGTAGGCAATCCGGGTACAGCGTTCATCTGAACACGGAAGTGCGGCAGATAAAAGCTGTGGATCACATCCTGTGCGTGGATATTGATACGAACTTCCTTGTTAACAGGCAATACCAGTGTGTCAGCTTTTTGATCATCAAAACTGTTCCTGTCTTTAAAATTTACACCCAATACATTGTTTGGCGTATAAAGCTGGAAATTTACTTCACCTAATTTACCGTCTTTGCCGGGGTAACGTATCTCCCATGCAAACTGGTGAGCGGTTACATCAATATTGATGTCGCCTTTCAGGTTATCAGTATTGGTCACTGTTCTCCATGTGAAAAAACCGAATACTACCAGTACGGTTAAAACGATAGCCGGTATAATTGTCCAAACCTTTTCAATGGTATTATTATGCGGGTAGTAATAACCTTTACGCTTGTCTGACCCGCGGTATTTGAAAGCAAAACCAAACAGCAATATCTGGGTGATAAAAAACACAAAAAGAGTGATAGCGGTAGTCACCCAAAACATAAAATCGATCTTGTGACCATGGTCCGAAGCGGATTCAGGTAGTATTCCACTACCCTGTACAGTTAACGACCAGTAAGTACCATATAAACCTGCAACCAGGAATATCAGGCAGATCACACCGATAATGTTATTCCAGTTGATGCCTTTTTTCCCTTGCATCTGGAGACTCAGATCATATACTCTTAATATTTTACCTATGATCGCAACTACAATGCATCCAAGCAATACCAGTAACACATAATAGCCTACACCAAGCCACATGTCAGATTTTGACGTTGACGAACCGGGAGCTGCCGGATCTGCAATAACAGTGCTCTGCGCCATTACCACATTCGTGCCGAATAGCATAAGTGCAGCAAAAAGCGAAAGAGTTTTCTTAGAATTTATTAATTTTTTGAATCCCATTTTAAATATCTGTTTGGTATTCTGTATCCGTTGTAAAATTAGCAATTATATATGATGATGAAGGCTCTCTTCCAGGAACGGGTGGTTCTTAGGAATGAGCGATTTAAACTTACTCAGGGCATTTAATACCAGGAAGGTGAACAATCCGGCAAAGCCTATGAATATACCCGGCTCAAGCAGGCTGAACTCTGTATACCAATGTTCTTTTGGCCCGATGGTGCCCGGCATGATCATTTGCCAGTAATCCAGCCAGTGCCCAATAATCAGGACAATGCACATTATTTTTATTGTTCCTTCATAGCGTTTTGAGTCGCGCTGCATCAGTACCAATAATGGTGTAGCAAAATTGATGATGATATTTAGCCAGAACCACGGCATAAACTGCGGCTCCCATCTTCTGAAAAAGTAAGCTGATTCCTCGGGGATGTTAGCGTAATAAGTCAACAGGAATTGTGCAAACCAGAGGTAAGTCCAGAATACTGAAAATGCAAACATAAACAGACCCAGGTTGTGTATGTGATCTGTAGTGATCCATGACATATAACCTTGCTTGCGCAGGTAAAGAATGATCAGCGTCATTACAGATATACCGCTTACCCAAAGTCCGGCAAGATTGTACCAGCCAAACATGGTTGAGAACCAACGGGCCTCTAATGACATGATGGCATCAAAAGCGAATATCGGAACGGTAAAACCGAATATTACCAGGAACGCAGCTGAGATAACAAAGCTTTTGTTGTAGAATTTCATTCCTCCCAGATCATCCTCACTGCTTGAATATTTGTACAGCAAAAAGCCGAATATACTATAGCAAGCCAACATGGCGATGATGCGGCCCAGGAAATATGGTTTATTCAAATAACCTTCTTTTCCTGCGATAATATGATCATAGATACCACTGTCTTTCACGTGCAGGTCATGAGTTGCCCAGCGCGCATACAGGTAAGGCTCTATATGATCTTTACCGTCAACGTTAACCGTGTGTGTCATTGATAAACCGGCGATGATAATGATAATTAATATCAAAGCAGCGATAGGCAATACTTTGCCAAATGCCTGTGGTACGCGTAGCAACGAAGCTGACCAGCCGGCTTGTGCCGCATACTGTATGGCGCAGAACATTACACCTGCACAGCATACACACGTAAAATAATAACCCACCAGTAACAGGTTGTCAAATGTCTGCTCCGCATGATTTGTCAGAAACCCTGCAATGATGGTAATAACACCTATAACAATAGCAATCAAGCTCCAGGTTTTTATCTTCCCTGTAAATTGATATTGTTCGTCAAAACTATTATGAGTCTTCATCTAAATTATAATTCTTATAAAGTTTGTAAATGGTGTACGTACATAATTACTTTCCAACGCTCCTCCGGTGAAAGCTGAGAAGCATAAGAGCCCATTGCGTTCACACCATAAGTGATTGTATGATAGATTTTACCATCAGTAAGATCTTTCACAGCGCCACCGCGTGATGACTGTCCGGATGAATATGATGGCGGCGGCGGGAACCCATGCGCTACAACTAATCCGTCACCCAATCCTTTTAAACCATGGCATGGTGAGCAAAAATGTTCAAACAATACCTTACCATCTTCAAAGTTGGCCTGTGTTTGCGGCAAAGTGCTCTTTACCTCGGCACCAGCTTTTTCATAACCATCTTTAGTATTTGGATAATCAAAGGTTACAAAACCTACCGGTATAGTGCCGACAGGCGGCTTCTGAGCCGTTTTTCCATCCTTAAAATTAGGATTGGCCTGATCTGGATCATACGCAAGATGCTCATACATATTGGGGGCGTATTCCCATCCGGTGCTTCTTTTGTCTTTGCACGATGTCATTACAACCGTAGCGGCAATAGTAATAGCCGTAATACCCAATATTTTTATTTTATTCATAGCTAACATATTTTCTGTCGTTATGCTTTACTTCTACTGCCCCTGCTTCTTTTAATATATTTGTTATATCCTCGTGAGGGATGTTTCCTTTTGCATCAATAGCGATAACAAAGCGGTCGTCTGTCGCTCTGAAATCCATTACCCTTGGCGCGCGGCCCGGGAAAAGGTGTGTAGCGAAGAAGAAAGTGATCGTCATACCAAACGCGGTAAACAATACGGTCCACTCAAAAGTCACCGGGATAAAATCCGGAACTGCAAATGCTGGTTTACCACCAATGTTCATTGGCCAGTCATGCACCAGGAAGTAATAAACCAAACTGAAGATGGTAGTTCCACCCAAACATCCGAACATGAACGCAGCATAACCCAGGCGCGAAGGCTTTATCCCTAATTTATCATCAATACCGTGGATAGGCATAGGCGTATACACGTCGTAAATAGGAACGCTGTTCTTTTGTAACTTGTCGATCCCGTGCATCATTACATCCGGATCATCAAAAAGGCCCAATATAAATTTAGTACTGCTCATTATTATGCTTTTTCATATTGAGACAGTTCAACACTGTCAAATTTGGTTAATGACTCTTTATAGAATTCAGCATGGCTTGGGTCAACATGGCCCTCGTCTATTAATTTCTTCTTAGCCTGCTCGCTCGAGCTCTTCAATAACAATTTCACTTCGGCCATTGCAATAGATGGGGCAACCCTCAGGAACAATAAGAACAAGGTAAAGAATACACCTATTGAGCCAATGAATATGCTCATATCAACCCAGGTTGGATAAAACATGGCCCAGCTCGAAGGAATAAAGTCGCGGTGAAGTGAGGTTACGATAATCACGAAACGTTCAAACCACATACCGATGTTTACTACGATAGACAGTACCCACGAGATAGGAATGTTTGTTCTTACTTTTTTAAACCACATCATCTGCGTCATCAGCACGTTACAGCCGTACATCATACAGCCTGCCCACCAATACGGACCAATAAAACGGTTTAGAAAAGTGTATTGCTCATACTCGCCGCCTGAATAGTAAGCGATGAAGAACTCGGTCAAATAAGCCACACCTACTATCGACCCTGTAACCAGGATAATCTTGTTCATTGATTCGATGTGGAACATCGTGATATAGTTCTCCAGACCCAGTACCTTACGTACTACCAGTAACAGTGTCTGTACCATCGCAAACCCCGAGAAGATCGCTCCGGCAACGAAGTAAGGCGGGAATATGGTGGTATGCCAGCCCGGTTCGAGCGAGGTAGCAAAGTCCATGGATACTATAGTGTGTACCGAAAGTACCAGTGGTGTCGAAATACCTGCCAATATTAGGGATACGGTCTCAAAACGCTGCCATGTTTTTACTGATCCTGTCCAACCGAATGACAATACAGAGTAAATCCTGCGGCGGATACCAGTTGCGCGGTCGCGGATACTTGCCATATCAGGCAACAAACCTGTGTACCAGAACACTAATGATACCGAGAAATATGTTGATATTGCAAATACGTCCCAGATAAGCGGTGAGTTAAAGTTAACCCATAATGAACCGTACTGGTTCGGGAATGGCAATGAATAAACAGCCATCCATGGGCGGCCCATGTGTGCTACGATATAGGTAGCGGCGCAGATTACCGCGAAGATTGTCATCGCTTCTGCAGAGCGGTTAATAGAGTTACGCCAGTTTTGACGGAACAATAAAAGGATCGCCGAGATCAGGGTTCCGGCGTGACCAATACCTACCCACCACACGAAACCGGTGATATCCCAGGCCCAGCCTACTGTTTTATTTAATCCCCACTCACCAATACCATACCAAAACGTCCAGCTTACCGAAAACACCCAAAGGGCTGCAGCCAGTGATGCAATAGTAAAACCTATCCACCACGCTTTGGTTGGCATATTTTCTACCGGTTTCAAAACATCATTCGTAATCTTAGCATACGTGATGTCGTTACCGGTAATTAACGGTTCCCTTATTATTGATTCATTATGAGATGCCATATTCTATATCTCTATCTTATAAATTAAGCTTCTAACTCAGTATTAGTATTTCTAACTTTTACCTGGTAACCAATACCTGGCTGTACGTTTAGTTCTTCAAGCACATAGTACGTTCTTTCGCTCTTCAGTGCTTTTGAAACTTCAGAATTCGGATCATTCCTGTTACCAAACACGATAGCGTTTGTAGGACAAGTTTGCTGACAAGCCACTTTGATATCGCCGTCTTTAACAGGGCGTTTTTCAATCTTAGCCTTCAGTTTACCAGCCTGAATACGTTGTATACACATTGAGCATTTTTCCATAACACCACGGAAACGGGTAACCACATCAGGGTTAAGCACCAGGTGAGTATGTTCGTTGATCAGGTAGTTGTCAAAACGTGCATCGTTCCAGTAGTTGAACCAGTTGAAGCGGCGAACTTTATATGGACAGTTGTTAGCACAGTAACGTGTACCTACGCAACGATTGTACGCCATATGGTTAATGCCTTCTGACGAGTGAACGGTAGCTAATACCGGGCAAACTGTTTCGCAAGGTGCATGATCGCAGTGCTGGCACAGCATAGGCTGGTAAACCACAGATACATTATCAAGATTTTCAAGCTGTGAAATTTCCTGCTCTTCTGTTATTTCTTTGCCTTCTTCGTTAAAGCTGTAGTAACGGTCTATGCGTATCCAATGCATTTCACGACGACGGCGAACCTCGTCACGTCCTACAACCGGAACGTTGTTTTCAGCATTACAAGCTACCACGCAGGCACCACAACCGGTACAGGCGTTCAGGTCGATAGCCATTACCCAATCGTAAGTTGGGCGTTCGTAAGCATCCCACAGATCCTCGTATTTTTTATGTTGTCTTTCTTCACCACTGCTTGATGAAGGATCTTTCTGGTATTGTTTGAAAGTAGTGTCACGGATTACACTGCGGCCCTCAAATGAATGGTGTGTTTGAGTTTGGGCCAGGATCACTACATCGCCGGTCTTTGATAATGAAGCAATGGCCGTTCCCTGGAAAGTACCGTTAACGAACGTCAGGAAAGGAAATGCATTTTTACCTACCCCATCAGCTACCGGGCCACCGTGTGTACGGCCATAGCCAACAGCTACTGAGATAGTTCCCTGTGCCTGCCCTGGCTGTAGCAATATCGGCAACGCAACAGAATAGCCATGTGCATCTATGGTAACGATATCGCCCTGTGAGTAACCAAGCTTTTTCATGTCGGTTGGCGACATGGCAGCAAAGTTGTCCCAGGTTACTTTTGATACCGGTTCAGGCATTTCCTGCAACCACGGGTTATTAGCACGTTTACCATCGCGGATGGCAACATTTTGATATAATTCCAGTTCAAATTTGCCTTCGCCCGCAGCAGGGTGGTTGCCCTGGTTAAGTATAGTTTGTGCTACACCATTTAGGTCGCGGCTGAAAGGATAACTTCCGGCAGGTTTGTCAGCAGCTTTTACAAAACCTGTTTGTAACAGTGCTTCCCAGCCTTTTTGGCCCGAAGGCAATCCGCCTTTTGCAAGTAACTCTTTATCCCAGGTATTTCTTACGTAAGTATAGTAATCTTTAATTGCGTTATCAGACCACAATAATAAACTTTGCTCTGCCTGGCGGGTATCATATACAGGGTTAATGGTAGGCTGAACTACAGTATAGTACCCTTCAAGTGCATTTCCGTCACCCCACGATTCAAGGTAGTAATGATTTGGAGCAACTACAGTACAAAGTGATGCAGTCTCGTCGTTACGCTCAGAGAACGATAAAGACAGGCGCACTTTCTTTAAAGCAGCCTTAATAGCATCTCCGCTATGGTAGTCATATGCAGGGTTCGCATTCAGGAACATAACTGCGTCAACCTCGCCGCGGTTTATTTCGGCAACAAGTTCTACAAATTCAGCATCGTTACCTTTATATTGATTTGAATAATTATCCAGGTCGATAGTGGTTCCGTAGCTTCCCAATTGTGCATTGATCGCATTAACCAATACCTGCGTAGCTACATCATTTGATCCGCAAACAACCAAACCTTTGCCTTTAGCAGTTTTTAATTCAGCAGCAACCAATTTGATGGCTTTTGCCGCATTGGTATTACCCAATGCTTTAGTACCTGGCAATGTAGTGCCTGATACCTCATTATATAAGTTTACCAGTGCTAAACCCTGCTCTGATGGTTTGATCAGGATGCGGGTATCTGCATTTGTACCGGTATTGCTCATACCAGATTCAAACTGGATATGGCGCGACATCTTTTTATTCTGAAGTGATTTGTTGTTCCTGTTTTGAACATACTGGTTCTGGAACTCTACAGGAGATATCCAGGTCCCCAGGAAATCAGCACCGAAACTTACGATCACGTCAGCTTTATCAAAACGGTAGTGCGGCAATACTGCTTTACCAAAGCTGTTTTGATTAGCCTGGATGATACCTGTATAAGATACGGCATCATAAGTAACGTGTTTTGTATTTGGATACGCTGCGGTAAAATCAGCAATTACAGCCAAAGTAGACGGGCTATGGATTGTTGAAGATACGATCCTTATTTTTTTACCACCTGCCTTAATAGCAGCTAGTTCATTCTTTACAAAAGTGTCCAGTTCGTCCCAGGTAAGATCATTACTACCACGAACAGGGTTTTTTAAACGGTTATAGTCATACAGGTCTAATACCGAAGCTTGTGCCTGTGCACTCAAACCACCTTTTGACAGCAAATCATTCGGGTTGCCTTCAACTTTAATCGGGCGGCCTTCGCGGGTTTTAACCAAAATAGCATGTCCCTCATAAGTAGAAACATAATAGTTTGGTATACCCGGGGTTATTTCCTCAGGCTTTACCAGGTATGGGATAGATTTGTGAACAGGAACTTTCTGACAAGCTGCCAGTGTAACTGCACCAACGCCAAAACCCAATGCCTTCAAAAAGTCACGGCGCGGGGTTTTAGCCGACAGGCCACCGCCGCTCAGAACTTCTTCGATCGGAATAGGCTCGGCAAATTCGTGTTTATTTTTCTCAACAAATTCCGGGTCGTTGTTTAGTTCTTCTAAACCTTTCCAGTATTTTTTATTGCTGTCCATTTAAGCTATATAAACTGTAATGTTTCTCAAATAATTTATTAATAGTGGCACTTGCCGCACTCTATACCGCCCATTATGGCTTCGGTTAATTTCTCACCCTTTTTGATCTTATCATGAGCTTTAACTATCGCATCATAATAAGCGTTACCTTTCACGTTAACTTCAGTACGCTTGTGGCACTGTATACACCATTTCATAGTAAGCGGCGAATACTGATAAACCTCTTTCATGGTCTCAACCGGGCCATGGCAGGTTTGGCACCTTAAGCCCTGTACTTTCACGTGCTGTGAGTGGTTAAAGTATGCCAGGTCAGGCAGGTTATGTACACGTATCCATTGAATGGGGTGCATTTTGGTGCTATCATATTTCGTGGTAGCGGGGTCATAACCCAAAGCATCATATATCTTAGCAATCTCCGGCGATGGTGTTTTACTTGTTGACAACCTATCCACTGATTTGTGGCAATTCATACAAATATTCAATGAAGGGATAGTTGCATTTTTTGATTTGTAAGCACCAGAGTGGCAATACTGGCAGTCGATTTTCATCACGCCCGCATGCAAATCGTGAGGGAACTTAATAGGCTGAACCGGCTGATAATTTGTGTGAACATTGGTGTTCCACAAAGTAACCCACCCCCAACTTGCCAGGAATATCGTTCCGCAAATGCATACAAAGAATACAAACTTTTTATTCTTGATCAGCTTCCTGGCCAATAAAACACCTTTTGACGGGCCTTCTACTACCACAGCAACTTCTTCAGGCGCAAGAGCCGGTCTGCTGGCCACTAAACGCTCTAAAGTAGAGATTACCTTGTTTAATACCAGGATAACGATAAAAGCAACAATGATCACTGCAAGCAAACCATAAACAACCAGGTCGCTTGGCCCTGATTCTTCAGCTTTTGCTGTAGCCCCACCAGGAGCAGCAGCAACAGTTTTCATTTTCTTATATTCTGTACGAACATAAGTGATGATGTTTGCCACATCGCCGTCTGATAAGTCACCAAAAACGGTCATCGCCGCCTGGTTATACTCATTGTAGATCTTAAGCGCTTTAGGATTTTTAGCTGCAATCAGCGCCTGGTTATTCTGGATCCACTTGGTCAAATAGGCATCATCCGTTTCAGATTCCAGTTGCGGACCCAGGGCCGGGCCAATCACACGCTGATCCAGTTTATGACATGCGGTACATTTTGCTTTGAAGATGGCTTCGCCCTTGGAAGCATCCCCCTGGGCATAAGCTGTAAATCCACAAATAGCAAGACCGGCAACCAGCAAAACCGTCCTTGAGAATTGTTTTAAAATCAATGAGATGCTTCTCATAAAGTGTATTTGTGCTAAATAATATTTTATTTATTGAATGAAAATAGACAAATTAAGTACGATTTATCCTGTTTTTTCAGCCACAAAAGTAAAATTTATTACAGTATGGCTGACAAATTAATGACAGTTATATATAATTTATAATCGTTCTAAATAAATAGAAAAACCTGCTTTAATATTGCAGTGTGGCTGTTTTTTACTAAGTGAATACAATTAGGTTTGTTAATACAATATTACTTTTTTTTTATAATAAAACTATTGTTTTAATATCCACGCAAAAATAAGCGGTGCAACAATGGTCGCGTCAGACTCTACTATAAATTTAGGAGTATGAATATCCAGCTTTCCCCAGGTTATTTTTTCATTAGGCACAGCACCCGAATAAGAACCGTATGACGTGGTTGAATCAGATATCTGGCAGAAGTAGCTCCAAAACGGAATATTTTCCATTTCCATATCCTGGTAAAGCATCGGAACAACGCATATCGGGAAGTCGCCCGCAATACCGCCGCCTATCTGGAAAAAGCCCAGGCCTTTGCCTTCAGAGTTCTTTACATACCAGTCGGCCAGCCATGCCATATATTCGATACCGCTTTTCATGGTGGTAGGTTTTATCTGTCCTTTTATCACATACGAGGCGAAGATATTACCCATGGTTGAATCTTCCCATCCCGGTACTACTATCGGCAGGTTCTTCTCGGCGGCTGCCAGCATCCATGAGTTTTTAGGGTCTATCTCGTAATGCTGCTCCAATTCGCCGCTCAATAATATTTTATACATGAACTCATGCGGAAAATAGCGTTCGCCATTATCATCGGCATCTTTCCATATTTTGTGGATGTGCTTTTGCAAACGGCGGAAGGCTTCTTCTTCGGGGATACAGGTGTCGGTTACACGGTTATAATGATTCTCTAACAGATCCCACTCATCCTGCGGACTAAGATCACGGTAATTCGGCACCCGTTTGTAATGTGAGTGTGCCACCAGGTTCATGATATCCTCTTCCAGGTTGGCTCCGGTGCAGGAGATAATAGCAATTTTATCCTGGCGGATCATTTCGGCGAGGGAGATGCCCAGCTCGGCAGTACTCATTGCGCCTGCTAGCGTCACCATCATTTTACCACCCTCGGCTAAATGGGTTTCGTATCCTTTGGCTGCATCCATTAATGCCGCAGCATTAAAATGCAGGTAATTCCTTTCAATAAATTGGGAGATTGGTCCTCGTGTGTTGCTCATGGTTGAGTTCTGATAATGTGGCGCAAAATTAGATATTTTGTTTAATCTGACTGTTAAATTTCAAAATAAGCCGTCACGCAGAACAACTATGGCGAATTTGGGGTTATCTTCGCACCGTCCGATCTATGAAGAAATTTGTTACCCTGGTTATTTTTCTATTCAGCATATACCATGTAAAAGCGCAGGTAAAATTGCTGCCCAAGTTTATCCGGAAAATGTATTTTGATAAGGATAGCACAAAACATAGCAGTTTTGTCATATTGCCTGTACTAAGTTCAGCTCCCGAAACCGGGCTCGAAATAGGTGGCGCCGGATTATATTCATACTATTCAGACACCGCAAAAAAGAGTAATACAAAAGTCTCTAATATTTTTGGCTATGCCACCGTAACTACAAAAGGGCAGAGCCGTTTTAGTTTGAGCACTACTTATTTTTCACCACAAAATACCTGGCATCTTTATTCGGCTATCAGTTATACCCATTTTCCGTTCAATTTTTATGGCATTGGTAATGATACCCGCAAAGCCGATGGTGAACTGGTGGACGAAAAGCGTTTTAAGCTGAATTTTGAT
>Ga0307510_10005471_pt1 | contig 15134 bp, 16 predicted proteins | sample 12_EM_MG_FD_207224 | JGI IMG/M metagenome (GOLD analysis project Ga0307510, IMG submission 207224) | Populus trichocarpa ectomycorrhiza microbial communities from riparian zone in the Pacific Northwest, United States - 12_EM | ecosystem: Host-associated > Plants > Roots > Unclassified | place...
GTCGAAGAGACTGAAATTCATCGATTCATTCCTGGTCTTCCTCATGCTCTCCGGGATTGTACAGTTCCTGTACTGTATCCTCGTCACCAACTTCCCTTTCAACGCATTTTTGGCCGGGTTAGTACCACATCACCCCCCTCTCGGAGCACCATTAACGGTTGACCTAGATTTTCGAGTTGTGTCGGACAATTTGTCCTCACTGCATCGCTACGGTCACAGGTGAACCCGGAGAATAGGGAAACTTTCAAGGATGTGTCTCCAGAACGGTGCGTCTATCTGTGAATATCGAACGGGGTCCCTTTCTGAGCACATCCTCCAGTGCATTTGCAGACTTTGTTGTCGGTTCGATAGTTTTACACTTTTTTGTGTTCAACTTCCTTGGGTGAAGAGAAAGGAACAGACAACCTTGCGTGCCCATAACGCTGGAGAAGGTTCAATGTAGACCAAGACAAAGCTTTCTCCATTAACACCGTCGTCTGGGTGTGATCGGACTGCATTGCATTAGTGCACCCCACAACTCAAGCTATCGTGCTTGGTAGATAGATTAATCGATTATCCTCTCAATGTCGACCGTGTTCTCCATCAGAACTATTTCCGAGTCGTGAATCACGTTTACTGTGAATTACCGTGCATGCTGCGCTTGGCGTGGACCAACGTGGTCACCTCTCCTGACCCTAACACACTCTTCACCCTCAAACCGCCACGACATAGAGTCAACAGCAACGATGTTCGGCAAAATCGTCCACCTTGGATTTGACGCTTTGTTGGTAACCGCCCTTCTTGCTGGAATAAAGCGCACGACTGGCCTCACGTACGGACTCACTTCCGCCCGAACGGAAATGCGATGATCTGACCGGAACACTCTCTTAGGCCGAAACTCTCCTCCATTCCGAATAAAGACGTTCGAAGTAAGAAATTTCACTCCGTGTCTGTTACCCTCGCTTACTCCGAAACAGATATGTTTTCTTCATATCTTGAGATTGGTACCGAGTCCTTGCTATCTTGACGTCCGACCTTGCTCATCCTTCCACCTCAGGGGAATACGCATTTGATATGGCCGTGGTGGTACTTGGGGTAAGATGCTCCGTCTTCTCTGATGGAGGACTGCTTACCGAGTTCTCAAAATAGAGGTCAGACTCATTCGAGAGGCGCAGATAGGTCGACCTCTCCTCCCGTCCGCCCATTTTTTGTGAGCAGACTGCTATCTCCCACCTTCATAGCTCTAATCGATAAGAGGGCTAGGAGTTGTGCATATACATCCGTGTACCGATATTCAGGAAGAGCCATCGTCCCACTATCTAATTACATTTCCTCTCCTACTCTCTTGGTTTCGTATCTGTAACTGCGTGATGAAGTGTCTACTCCTCAGGCTCGAAACCCTCGATGACCTACTCTCTTCCTTCAGCGGGGATATACTTGCGCATGTATTTGTCGATATACCACTTTGGCAAACCTCTCGCTGCAGCGTCTCTGATCCCCATATTCATCCTGTAGACATACTCCTCCCACGGCTCTCCTTCGTCCACCCTCCTCCGGTCGACGTAAACCAAGCCTTGCACGAGAGACTCTTCCCCACTGACTCCCGGCTGTAGTTCAACCTCCATCATCTCTTTGGTGTAGGCAAGTGGAACGCCTTCCGATCGGTCCAGGCTCGCCTCATCGCTCGGGCTGAGCTCATACACTAGCCCGTATACGAGATCTTCGGGCGATTCGACGACGTTGGCATATCTGCGGGTATTGATGAACCACTTCCATTTTCGAAGGATACCCAATCCAACTAATTTGCTCTCTGGGCATCGACGAGCCATCTGGTCTAGCCAGAGGTTTGAGCCGTAGCCAAAGTACAGTCTCCTGTGTTATTTAAGTAAGCGCTTTACGATCTCGTCCTTGGAAAGCGATCTTACTTGGTATCTGGCGTCGCAATCTTCGTGGTCATCGCAAGAGGGTTGCTGGCGGGCCGTCTCCGGGCCGGGGCGGGTTAAATGAGTAAGTAATTATATAGTAGAAGGGGTGGTTGAGAGTAACAAACTTTTAGAGCATCCGGGTCATTGAAACATGCCGCACTTCCATCCCGGCCAAGGAATTTTCAATGTCCAACGTCTCGTCGGAGGTGGATCGATGGTGGCTCACTGGCATGGTCGGACTTTCTGTTCTTCAAGAGCACATTTCACCACCGTCCGCAACCGGAGTCGCCTCCAGAGCTCAACTATGTTCTTGCTTGGGTACCTACGGCCCACCCCGTTGTGGACCAGAGCGTCCATTAACAAGGCCACAAACCAACACCTCCTCATCCGAGTTCCTCTACACACCACCGTTGATCCTTCCATAACCCTGTACGCTTCTTACCTTGATTATGGGTTTGAATGTTATCTTGGTACTCAGGGGGACGGGCGTTAAAGAATTCGTCGGCGCTGGGCCCCTACTCCGACACATCCGCCCAGCTCTTCGGTTCATCCAGTCTGCATCCGAGGCCTGGCGCTCCCATCGAATGCGAACGCAGACCCTAGGACGTCACAGGGACCCCATCAGGAACGGTATGGTACAATGGCTCACAGGGACAGAAAGGTCCGTGTATCAATGATTCGGGGGTGTATTCGCAGCGCGGAGTTGAACTCCACAGGAGTTAATTGTCAGCGAACTCCGATGAAACGCGCAACAGGGTGTCCCAGCGACCAGGTTCAGAACAATGAATTGCTTCCATCAGAGGATGTTCAAGCAACAAAAGCACTCCAGATGTGGCGAGTGACGCGTGGCGAATTGATAACGATACTACCAAAGAAGGGGATTTTAGTTGCTGTCGCGCCCGTGCATCGTGGGCGTGGGCGGTGAAGTCGTTACCTCACCCGAGCGCGGAGACTCACACAATGACATCTAGGTGGCCAGTGCACAAAAGCATTTCCTCCGGGTGTCTTATAGAACGATAAACTGTACACCAGAAAAAGAAAGGAAAAAACGAATCGATAACGATCGGATGATACGATGGGACTTTTCACTTGGGGACCGATTTGAATGGATATCAGTGAGCATTTCGAGAGCCGGAACACACGTACTTATTGCCCGAAACATTTACGTAGTAGTGGACGTAAACCAGCCCCTTTTGTTTCGAAGGCGCATCCGGGTTGGCTCCGGAAATGGGATATCATCGCCGTTCATCGACATCCATCTCGGGAATGGCCTGACGGCCGAGCCCTTTGCCCACGTTCGGAATTTTGCAAGCTGACGTCGTCTCAATTGCAAACCGTATACGAGGCGTCAGGGTCCTACGCAGGGCGGGGGGTTTCCGATTGCGTGGGCATGTTATCTAGAAGGGTATACACTCCCACCGCGACTTGGACCAGGTTGGACACCTTGGCTGCAATCAGGAAAGAGTCCGTTAGATTGTGAAGACAGCGAACCTTTACCGGTAGAGGTCTCGCCCAGTCGTCCTAACGATCGCACTGATGACTCAATAGGTGCGCTCCAAACTCGTGGACGCTACCCATAAGGAAAGCGGTAGAATGGTCTACATCAAAGAGATCAAGACCGACTGCGAGGAACACCGCATTGCCCAGTTGTTAACCCAGGAGGATTGGGTCAGTGACTCACGAAACCCTCGCGTCCCCATCGTCAAGATCACATAGACCCCGGGGTTTCATATATTGTCATGCCCTTCCTACGGCCCGCAAACGACCCGTCATTTGGGATCGTGGGGGAGATCGTTGACTATGTGGATCAGGTTCTCGAGGTATATCCGCATCCTCTCAACCTCTCTCGGATTCCTTAACCGAAATATTTAGGGTCTAGTGTTCCCCCATGGGGGGGGGGGCGTGTCCTTGCTCGGATACCGTTCAAGAGGACCACGAACTGGAGTCCACATTACAAGTCCTCGACGCTGTCTTCAACAAAGAGAGAAAAATCCAGTGGCAGGAATTCACGTTCAGTGATGCACACTACTGCTGGCTGAGCCACCTCCTCCGGTCTCTTGCCTGGGCTACATGCATTCTCGAAGGAAGCTCTCCCTCCACCTCGAGTGATTGCGGATTGCCTTCTAATTGTTGACATGATCACCGGGGGACTACCGCAGCTGGATGACAGAATGTTAATCAAGGACAAAAGGTAGTTTCACTAACGCATCCTCTCAAACTTAACTGAGCATACATTAGCGAGGAAATCGAAGTCATACTCCTGCAAGTTTACCGGAACTTCAAATCTGCGGTTTTGCCACATTCTTCTGCCTCGAGCCGACAGCGTGGTTTGCAGGTGCTGGGACTCCTGACGCATCTAAAGCAGGAGGCACTGTGTGTCGAGAGCTAAAGACTTTTTCTCACGATCATGGCCCACCGTAGATTCAGACCATTGGCTCTGGCGTCCTGCAGAGTTGTCCTTAATGGGCGCTTTCAAGTGGAAGATCCCCCGACCACACGTCGGAGATCCAACGTCACTCATATTTTCTCGCGCACTGCCTCCCGGAGCAAGAGCAAGACGTTGTACTGGATGTGCCTCTGGAGCGGACAATGTCGGCACTGGCGGGCATTCCCGCAGAAGTCGTAGGAGAGGGGGTTGCAAAGATCGACTTCACGCGGCCCTTGTTTTTCAATGGAATATGCCACGTCCTTCGGAACGGCACACCCTACCTACCTCGACACGCAACCGTCACTTTCCTGTGCCATTTGGATGCGCAATTCTTCAACACGAATAAAACTTTCAGCGTGGATCAAGTTAACGCATTCGTGTCTGGGTGGTCATCTTCCGCACAGGAGTCGTGGGGGGCGGAGCGTGGTCGATTCTTGGCCGAAGCTCTGTTTGGGACGCTGATGGGCATGCTAGATTCACCCTTCTGACTGGAGCACATGCCCCATCACCGGTGGAGCATTCTGACGTTGCTCGGTGGCATGGATGAAGAGCGGATACCCCCTTCGTTCTACCAGTGCGCTAAGAACTCGATGATAATCCCACACTTAAAGCAGGCTTCTATTCGTGGTCCGGGAATACTTGCCCAGTGGATTGCTATCCTGTGGGCAAAGTACCTCGACCTGTCGAAGGATGTCGCATCGCAGCTAGAGGCGGCAACCAGGGAGATCGCGAATGGGCAATCCAAACACAATCTTTCTTCGTATTTGGCTATCGTGGATGGGCAGATAGGACAGATTTGGACCAAGATTAGTTCTCACACTTGCTGGTCTTTCGGGGAGGATGTTGCTAGGTTGAGGGAGAGGCATGCGCACTACTGTTCGCACGTGGGGCGTTGATAAGCATTCAGAAAATACCTCTATAATCGTTAATCCATATGAAGTACATTCTATCTCTTGTAATGTGTATGGAAAGCAAATTAGTAATTTGCTCTCCGGGCATCGGCGAGCCATCTGATCCAGCCAGAGGTTGGAACCGTAACCGAAGTATAGCCTTCTGGGGGTTATCGTCACTTAGGCCCACCCCGGTACTGTTCGCAGAGATCTCTCCTACCTGGCGCTTGGTATCAAGGGCTTAGTGGTCATGGGAGTTGTCGTATTGCCAATAACGGCCTGGCTAGATCAAAACGTGGAAAATATAAACCGGGGCACAGACTTGATTTCAATTGATAACGCGAGCTCGCGTATCTCCGACCTCGTTGAATGTCAGTGAACACTGTTTCCCGTATTGAACATTGAAGAGCTTGGAGGGTGATGACCAAGGAGTTCAGGCTTAGTCGGGCCCAATTTACAGGCCTAACTTTTTTCCGCCGTTCAGGTAGACTCCGAAAAGTAATGATTCATATTCATCGATCACCGACCACAGGAGAGTGGGTCCCCGCGGTGATGCCCCCAAGATATTAGATAAGAAGGGCAGGCAAGAGATGGCGTCTCTTGTGTATCAGCACAACGGCGTCCGCTTAGGTATGGCATGCGCGGCATTTCAATTTTAGAAGGTGAAATCTGCAATCAGTCGGAACGACAATCGCGCCTGCTGCGATCACAGATGAGAATCCCATGCACTTTCGGTGGTTATGCTGGTCTTGATTTTTTCCTCGACCAACAGGGGAGCGGTAGTGATAATTTTATGTGATAGATACCTAGTTTGAGACCCCACGAGTGTCTAATAAAGATATTACTTGGGGGAGTTCCCACCGTGACGGAATAAAAACACCCGGCATTTGCAAACACGTGAATTTCCGCTCAATTTTTCGATAGAACCCGTGTATCTAAGTAAGATGAGCACCGATGTTCACCCCAATTATTTCAACGACAGATACTATGCAACAAAAGCTATAAATGGAACCTGGTAGTCGTAGATCAAGATTCACGCTCAAAATCGCCGGTCATTCATTAATCATTGAGTGGTAATGGCCATTTGTGTGGTGGATGATTGTACAATGTAATATTACTAGTACGGCCCACCCGGGCTCGCTGCGCTCGCCTGGCGATGCTACATGTCCCTGATCACTCGCGAACTTGCCCGGCAACGTCCTGGTTGCTCACTAACTTGCCGGGCAATGCTTTATAATATCTAATATGCGCTTTTTTTTTAATCCTGAATTCTGATCCGAGCTTTCCGGCGTTGCTCATTGGCATTGTGCCCGGGACCTGCGGCCCCGGGCACGCACAATGCGGTCACGCGACACCCGTGACTTTCCCGTGACAATCCCCCCAGCTTGCGTCACTCAGTAATCAGGGGGCGAGCCCCCAGCCAATCATGAGTGCTCCCGCCCACCATCTGTCGCTTGTATATATATAGATATATAGATATTGTCTAGTGTTATGGACGGTTGCTCTGTCTCGGAGGACACGTACGGATCTAGAATCAGGAGGTATCGTGGGTGCCGGTGATCAATGATCGTGATCGGCCATCAGCATCGGTATAAACTACAAGAATTAATTGGAGTGGCTGGAATCAGTATGGAAATCAGCCGCCAGGGCCATTACGTGCGCAGAGTGATGATGCGCTATGAGAGGGAATCAGTTTCAGAGGCAATGAAAGACGTCTCGCCCAGCAAGGTATCCCCATCATCGTCCTCCTCGTCCTCCTCCTCCTCAAAATGAGTTTGTAGGGCGCAGACTGCTGAATAAAGGGCGCTAGCCTCAGAGCCCTCCGCCGCTGTCTTGTCGTCTTTCCCATTTTCGGGAGACATCGTGAGGAGTTCAGCTGCCTTGGCGGAAGTGTTCTGGATGATGCTTCAGTTTCAACTTCACTGACCAGAATTGAAGGTAATACATACCACTGCATCTAGAAAAAATATTTTTGCCTCGGATTCCGCGGTATACAGGGGAGTGTCATCCTTCCAGACAGGGGCTATTTTACTCTTGAACCACCCGTCCTGCCGAAGTCCCACTCGAATTTTCCGCACCCGTGTTTTGGCACTAAAAACATGTCAAAGGCCGTAGAGCTGGCTCAGAGTGCAAACTAACCGCCACGCTGTCAACATCTCGGTCTTAGTGTACTTTAGTATCGCCTCACCCTCCTTACTGGTTTTCAGCTTGTCACTCTCGGCGACGACCTCTTCGTAGATCTTGTTAGCCTGATCTAATCGGCGTACCACACGCTTGACTCGCCCGAGAGCACTGAATGTGGTGTACGGGGATGGCATCTCGAGTTTGGAGGGAAAGTGCAGAACCAGGATGACCTAGTCGAGCTTATAAAGACCGGGCCATGGGCTATTATATATTACATCCCAACTTATCGAATGAGAAGCGCATTTACGAGAGCAAGACAAAGGAACGGGGGTTGTGAGGGAAACCTCACTGTTGAATAAGGTAAGGGGGAAAGATCTGGTAAACGTCCGCAGTCGGGCGTGACGGAAGCGTGATGAAAAACCCTCAGAACTTACCAAGGTCTGTACGTGAGGTCACACTTGGTCACGGGCGTTTGCCAGATCTTTTCCCCCTACCTTACGTTGTGTAATGCATCCGAAACGGTTCGGTTCAGTGTTCGCACCTCCATCACGATCAGTCCATCACGGACGTTTGCTACAAACAACCTACAAATGCATGCGCCCACTGCGTGGCCGCCCCGATCTGGAAAGGCGTGCAGGTTTCCCCCCGCTCGCTCTGTCTCCCATTCCTCACAAACTTCTCCCTCGAGCCTCTCCCATAATGTCGAGGCCGGTGATGGAAATTGTCGAGGCAACACTCGTTAGCGATTATGAACCTACTCCCGAGGAAATCGCTTTGGTTGTCGCCACGCTCACACCCGACGAAGAAAAATGGAGGGATCGCCGTGAAATGCTCAAGGCCGAGGGGTATGAACTTCGTCCACGACTCCGGCCTGATTGGAAGCCTTCTTGGCTTGAATCTGGGGCTGATCCACTGGAATGTGAAGATGGAGAAATGTTGCCGGTAAGTTGTTTCACAAACCAAAGTGTTCGTCGTTGTGATAAGTCAGTAGCCACGCCCCAAGCTTGTGGATGCTACCCATGAAGCTACCGGCAAAACCGTATACATCAAAGAGGTCCCGACGGACGGTGAAGAGCTCCGTATCGCCCAGTTGGTGACACAGGAGGAGTGGATCGACGACCCGCGAAACCACTGTGTTCCCGTGGCTAACGTGTTCAAGGACCACAAAGATCCCGAGATATCGTACATGGTTATGCCTTTTCTACGACCGGTCGATACCCCTCCCTTTGAATATGTCAAGGAAATAATCAGCTTTACGGACCAGATCCTTGAGGTAACTGTGAATCACCTTCCAACTTCTGTTACTAATGCAAGCACCCTCAGGGATTGGTATTCCTCCACGAAAAAGGAGTGGCGCACCGGTACGGCTTATGTTCCTGAGCTCTGTCAGCCGAATGACCTGTATCCACAGAGATTGTGTCCAGAAGAACCTCATGATGGATGCTAGCGCGATGTACCCCGAAGGATTCCACCCTGTTGGGCTGGAATTCAAACTTGATCATTCTGACTACGTGAAACACAGTGCATCGCGAGCGGCCGCTGGAGTCAAATACTACTTCGTAGACTTCGGGATCTCGGTTCATATACCAGACAGCATCGATTCTAAGCTGGTCACAGGGTTCCTCGGGAGAGACCGCGACCCACCCGAGCTTTCGAATCAGACACCATACAATCCTTTCAAGCTCGACATATTCATCATCGGAAACATGCTCAAGCAAGAATTCTGTATGGTATGGGTTCAGTCTCGCGCAGGTCGGTGTCTCGACTGACGATCCTCAAGGAGTTCTCCAATGTCGATTTTTTCAAGCCCCTTGTTCAAGAGATGACTCGTGCGGAGCCCGCCCTCCGACCCACCGCGGAGGAGGCCTTGGCGCGATGGCAAGGAATTCGGAAGTCGATATCAACCGTTAATCGGGAGTGGCGTCCACGACCGCGCAAAGAGCATCCTCTCGGAACAGTTATTCTTGATATAGCTAGATTGCATCAGTTCTTCATGTTTTGCGCGAGGTCCTTCGTTAAACGTCTGCGCCCATAGCCCCCTCGCGACGTCGTATACCGCCCTGCTACAAGTTTGTCTCTCTAGTACTTTACCGTCCAACATTGTTTGTTTCGTTTCCGTGGTCCGTTTTCGTCCCATTGACTTCGTTCACGTGTGAAAGAGCCCTTTGTGTCTATGTGACTTGCTGTTGGCATGTGTGGCAGAGGTTACGTGTATAGTATCAATGTTCCCAGCCTTGAGCTGTGAACTAGCTGGTTTAGGCATAAGACAATGGTCGAACGTGTCGGCCGGGGACGAACACAATATTGAGACTCGCGACGTGAATCGTCTGATATATGGTCCTATTGCGGCGTACGCACGTCGAAACCCTCGATCTCCACACGGTCTAATAGGACCGTGGAACTGAGATGGGTTATAAGCGAATCCGTGGGCAAGTTTTTGGGGGGTTAGACTCGCAGCCTTGGCCACAACACAGGACGTCCGACACATAAATTCCTCATCTGGGACCCAGAGGAAAATAACGGCCCATCTTTCCCCCCGCCCCGAGCCATAACCGCGGTCCATCCGTTACGACCCTTCTCTAACTATGGCGACCAACGCAAGCAAATCCGGAACGCTGAGGCCGGGTCAAAAGTCCGTCTCGACGAATGATGCTCAGACAAAGAGCCTGAAACCGGATGAGGATGAGCGACAGAGGTATGACTTACACACCAGCGTCGCTCCACGAGTTCCCTCCCCAAGGTCTCACACTATGGATAGATGGCGCGATGACATGGCCAACGCGATAAAAGCGGCTTTCACGCCACAGGAGCCAAATCCCCAAACCCGCTTCCACGAACAATTCAGAAAAGAGGCGGACGAATACGACAAGGACTTTCACAAAAAATACCATGACGACCTCAATACCATCTTGATATTCGTGCGTTGCTACCGCTAGCTTATTGCGGGTTCCACTGATAAACAGATAGGCCGGTCTCTTCTCTGCAGTGGCGACGGCTTTCATTATCGACATACAAACACAAATGCGCCCTGGCTACGACCAAATGAACTTCGCTGTCCTCACTATGCTTCTGAACACTACATCAGGGGTATCAAACGAACTTCCGCTTCCCACGTGGTCCGGTCCGGATCCCTCTATCGTTCAGGTTCAATCCATCCTTTTCAGCTCCCTTGCGAGTGCCCTGCTGGCGGCACTGATGGCTTCGCTGGGGAAGCAATGGCTGAACTTTTACGTCGAGGGATCCTTCATTGACCGCAACCATCACCGGGAACTGAAGATGAGGGGGATGATCACCTGGCATTTCAAGTTCATCATGGAATGCTTACCTTTGATCGTACACGTATCCCTCCTCCTCTTTGGGTACGCGATGGCCCAGTATCTCCGGGATCTCAGTCGCACGGTTTCCTCCGTCATCACCGGATTTATCGCCTCTGGCGTCGCCTTCTATGCCTTCGTCGTTGTCGCCGGGACGTTTTCGAAAACGTGCCCTTTTCAGACCCCGATATCAGTCGCCATTCGTGCGATCTGGGAGCACTACCGGGAGGCCACCGCAGGAGCTTCCAAGGTCATACGAAACTTCTTTGCGGTTACTCGATCACGTCGGTCACAGCAAAGACTCATCACCTACCGCCAACAACTCGCGACCCTTCCGACCCCACCCGATGCCGGCTACCGAGACAATGAAGTCCGTCCAGAGTTGAACTGCATATCAACGTTGTTGAAGATATCCAACGCTCCGGATTCTATCACAGCAATCATGGCGTACATCCCAGAAATCGTCTGGGATAAACATGTCGAATCGGTACCGCTGTTGCAAGTCTACCAAAAGTTGCGCGACTCACTCCGACGCTCTGCCGACGGGGGGGTTTCCCCCCGTCAGGGTGCGAGAGACATAGCATTTTGGAGCGCTAAGGCACTTTTGCACCTTTACGTCCAACGTCGTTACACCTGTCCTGCGGACTCGTCTCTCTCGAACCAGGTGAGGTCCATCGATCATCTGGAACAACTGGGACACCGTGGATCCGACAAAGACGATGAGCTCGCCTCAACCCTCTATATCGTTGATTGGTCGCTCAGTACTCGGCTCCGACCCCCGATCCCCTGGTCTGAGCTCCAGCTCAGCGAGTCTCACCGCTGCTGGTTGAGCCGTATCTTCCGGTATCGCGCATGGGACGTCCTGCGCTCGGGAGAGTTGACAGATGATGTGAGGGGGTTTGTGATGGAATCGCTCAGTCGTCGCTCCCCGACTTGGGTTATTGCGGACTGTCTCTTCGTTATCAACCTGGTTGTAGGTTATGACCCGAAACCCAAAGATTTCCTGGAAAGGTTGGAATTCTCCGACGCTTTTTACACTGGCACTGATACATGATGTAGTCACGAAATTGCCGGGATCATCGATGACATCTTCGACCGACTCGACTCCATCTTCGTGCAGAGAAATCCTGGGGACATATCCTCTGCTGTCAAAGCGTTGTCGCTATTGGTACGGCTGCGAGACCCCAGGGTCCATACGAGGAGTTACGAGCTCTTCCGAACCATTATGGAAAACGTCAACCTCAACGCCGCATTGTGGAAGCCGGCTCGACTTTCTATGCAAGGCGCTTACAACGGGATCAAGCTTGATATACCACAGGTCGGAAATCCTAAGCAACTGCTGGAGTTCCTTCATTACCACATGTCCCCGCAACAGCGGGCCGATGAGGGATACTGGCCTATTCATTACGTTTTCTCCGCCCTCGCCCTCGCTTCCAACGAAGAGACCCACCGTGGGCTTGCCACGTATGACTTTTCCGACCCTCGCTTCATCGACACAACGATCGAGATGCTCAAGAAGCCAGAGGCTCCCGAGAACAAGGATTCCAAAGTCTTTCGAAAATCGACGATCTTCGTGCTCGCGGAGTTGGATAAATATCTGTTCACCACGGAAAAGGTCTTCGCGGATCCGAAGAAAGCGTCGGACTTCGTGCTTGCGTGGTCCACCGGCATCCGCGAGTTTTTGGGAGATCCTACACACCAGGTCGAGAAGGTCGTGGTCAAGGTTCTATTGGCCATCGCACATCTGCCCTGTTTGCGGGTTTCCCTGCCCAAGGAGCGGTGGAACTTGATACAACACTTTCCCTACGTCATGAACACAAGCTCGCCTCCCCTTCGAAGGTGTCTCGAAGACGCAACAATTATCCCGTTCCTCAAAGAAACCATGGGCACTTGGTCACAACCCCCCTGGTTGGGAATGTTGTGGGTGATGTACCATCGCCTCTCGAAGGAGGTCCGGAAACAGCTCGAGAAGGAAACTCAAGGGATTGCGACTGGACAGGGTTTCTTCCATCTGGACCCCTACCTCTCTTTACTCGAAACATCTCTCGAGAACTTGCAGACCCGGATCAACGGATTGGATCCCCTGGACAGAGCTGCCTCGGATCTGTGGGTGAGACGTGAATCAATGGCACAGGCGAAGGAGCGTTTGCTTTCGATAAGGGAGAGAGCGGAGAAGAAATTCCTGTCTGAGAGTAATTTTTATTGGACCGCGCATGCGACATCCTCTACTGTCCCATAGTCGCACCGATGCCGTACAAATCATGAAGCATTCATAGAGATCTCTGTGACTGAACACATCCGACCGCGTCCATCCGCTCCGCACGTGAGCGGGTCAACCTGAGCGGGTAACTTCGCCCATCTAGCCAGTAGGGGGAGCATGGGGTCGCTATCGGTCGGGCTGTTTCGCCACCCGGTCATGGTTACCGTACCCAACCTGACAAGGGAGCCCGTAACATAACGCGCGGGCTGCGCCTTTCATCTTTCACCCCATGTTTTCCTTTATTATTTATAATCGTTCATCCATATGAAGTGCATTCTATCTCTTGTAATTTTTATGGAACGGTGCATGGTGGGCCGAACTTTTAATTTTCGAAAATAATCCTTTCTCTCCCCGGCGGTTTCTCAACAGGGCTGAGGTCACGAGTATTGTATCCGTCTGATACCTAGGTCTATATTACCCGTGGTTTAACGCTTGACAGGTAGACACTGACCCCCACTCGGCGTTTCTCATCGCGACTGGGTACAACCCTCGGTACTCCGTGATGTGCGCCGCAGGATCAGAAACCTCTCCAACCCCGTTCAAGGATAGCTTGGTGTGGCTGATCCCGCCCTTCAACACGGCTTCCGGCACTTGGGACATCCACTGGAGCCTTCCATTCCGACCAGAGAGACGTGCTGTAGACGCGCCGAAATCCATTGCACGCCCGAAGGTATGGATCATGCGTTCTGAGCGCATACCCCGTCCCACATGACCACGATGTGCGTGATCTGAAGTAAGTGGCACCATACCAACTTCGTCGAGCAACCCCGTGTGAAAGGAAGCGCCGATTAGGCACCGCGACTTCCGGTCTCCCGACGAGGCTGGTGCCACACCGAGAATCCCTTTGTCACTCCCACACCCCTCGACTGGAACAGGGTCCATGCGCTGACAGTTCGGGGGTTGCTCCCATCGCGGAGTTGAAAGTGCCAGCGAGCTCCGACCAAATAGCGCACCGGGGGTTGTGTCAGTGGCCCAATTTGAAACAATGGGCTGGTTCTACCCGCGATTGTTTACAAACCAAAAAGGATCCCAGATGTGTATTGAATCGAATGATCCAGTGCATTTTTAAACCTTCCCTTGGTTCGGAGCGCACGGAACGTCCCAATCACATCTGATACCGGATGCAAACCGATTCGTGTCTTTTTGTTTTGTTTCGGAGAGCGCATCCAACTCGACTCTGGGAATGGGGATCATCGCCATTGTTCCATCACGAGTATAGCCGACAGTCAAGCCTATTGTCCACGTACCGGATACAGTGAGTCGCCGTCATGTCGAGAATGCCAAATCGCAGACTGCCGTGCGCGAGCGATTAGGGTTCAGGGTAGTCTCAGGTCAGGGATGCCCTCTGACGGTGACCAAACATCGGTGACTCATTCGGTAGGTGTCGGACTTCTAATTATTTGTCGAATCGATCAGGGTCGTGACTGTGTCCAAACAGAGGCACATACGCGCCCACAGAAACCCATCGCCGAAGCACTTCACTCCGTTTTTACTTGTGACCGAACGCCAAAACTTGTATGGCGGTACAGAAGGACTATGCCCACGATGCACCCTGAGCGAAAGCATATTCTAATTACGGCTCAGACTATACGGTATGATACAGGTTCTGCGCCTCGCCGTTGGACAACTCTCAACCGAATAAGCCGCCAGAAGTAGGCCCTCATAGACACCACAATATGGGACCGACTTGCCTTGGTTCGGAAATCAAGGGCACTATACGTCAGGTTTATCGGAGCATCAAGTTATCGCTTGCACCGGTCCTCCGGCTACAGAATGGCCGCGCGCCGTTGAGGCACTGGAATTCATGGCACCCCTATGTCGAGCGTTACAGAGGCCTCCGCACAGTCACAGAGACCGTAGAGTCGGATAACTGGCTCTGGCATCCCGCGGAGCCGTTGATGCTCGGGGCTTTCAAGTAGCACATGGAACCACCGTTCATCGGAGACCCGGCAGAGCTCGTACGTTTCCTCGAACCCCGCCCCTGGAGCAAGAAAGCAGTCCTGTTCGAGACGAGCCGATCGAACGTATAATGCCGCTGGCCCTGGGGGGGTTACTGCGGACGAACCACTCGGCGGTGGGTTGGCAAAGGTCGACTTCACGGAATTACCTTGCTTGCAAGGTTTCCCTTACCCCCCTAAATTATAAGCGCGTGTCGCCGAAATTCTCAACATTTTTACGGTTCAAATGTCACCAAGTCAAAAAGCGCGCATCGGC
>Ga0307510_10005472_pt1 | contig 15134 bp, 23 predicted proteins | sample 12_EM_MG_FD_207224 | JGI IMG/M metagenome (GOLD analysis project Ga0307510, IMG submission 207224) | Populus trichocarpa ectomycorrhiza microbial communities from riparian zone in the Pacific Northwest, United States - 12_EM | ecosystem: Host-associated > Plants > Roots > Unclassified | place...
ACCAGCCGGAAAATGAGCACGGGCTTCGTCTGTCCGATACGATGTGCCCGATCTTGAGCCTGCAAGTCCATTTGTGGATTCTGTATCACCCCGTCGTCATTTCAGCACCAGATAATTCTCAATCGGTTCCGCAGTCAGCAAACTACGCACCCAATCCTGGTCGTAAAACACGACCGTGTCTGCCGCAGTGAGGTTGATGCCGAGCCCACCCGCACGCGTGCTCAGAAGGAAGAGTCGTGGGGCATCCGGCTTGTCACCGGCTTGTTGGAAACGATCCATCTGCGCGCGGCGTTCCAATGAGCCCGTAGAACCGTCTATGCGGCACAATGGCCAGCGTTTGAACTCGAGCGCCCAATCCTGTCATTCCCGTCGTCCATGAACAAATCACGCGTACTGAGCGTAGGAACGCTTACCTCGATCACGTTGAGCATGGTGACAAACTGCGAGAACACGAGCACCTTGTGTCCTCGTTCAAAAAGGGCTTCGAGGAGCCGCTCGAGGACCATCATCTTCCCACTCGCGTCGACAAGCTGCTCGTCCACGACGGGCTGCTGCGTCTGGGCGTCGAGAGGCCCGTCAAACAGGAACGGGTGCGAGCACACTTTGCGTAATTGCATCACGACGTTCTGAAGATGCATGTCGTTCACCTTCTTCACTGTGACCCCCAAAACCAGCACGAGCATTCTAGAGTTAGCAGGGCGAAGACACGTGCAGAAAGGGACGCACTCTTCGTCTTAAACGCGTGTTCTGCCCCGATTTCTGAGATAGACTTTATCGTGGGGGTAATGCTGCCTCGGCTCTTACGAGTCCGTGCACCTACTCGACCCGTCTTCTCGTCCTCTTCTATCTCGCGCGCGATCCGGTCCCGTTCGCGTTGCCTTGCATCTTCACCGGGTCGCGCACCAGTTAGCAGTCCGCGGAGGCTGCCTTTAACGATAGCATCATATACTTCACGCTGACGCGCGCTCAGAGGCGCGTAGAGCACATACTCCTTCTTGGGGGGAAGTGTACGCTCAACGTCGACTTTGAGCCGTCGGAGGAGGAATGGGCGGAGAATATCGTGTAACTTGTGAATGATAATGGAGTTGCGCGATTCTTCTAGGCCATTGGAGAGAGTTGGAATCTTAAACCTGTGGACAATGCGATTACAAGAGTGTGGGAAAGAATTAGGAAAAAAGACCTACGATTCTTGGAAGGCGGCCACGTCGTCAAAGACTTCTGGCAAGATGAAATTCAGGAGAGACCAAAGCTCTGCCAAGTTGTTCTACGAACACCCTGAGACGGCATACAACAAGAACTTGACCACGCTTACGTGCAACGGGGTGCCCGTCAAGAGCATCCTCCCTGCGCTAGGGTACTTTTTGATTTCCCGCATGAGAATTGAGTCCATATTTTTCAAGCGGTGGCCCTCATCGACGATCACTTGACCCCAGTCATACTTGGCGAGATGAACTCGGTCTTTGATGATCATCTCGTAAGTGGTGATAACAACGGGGAAGGACGTCAACTGAGTGGTCGGATTCGCGTCATCGTCATCTTGTGCATTTGTCTCAACGACACCATCCTCATCTTCTGATTTGATTAGGACAACGCTTTCTTCATCTGGATCAGAGCCGCGGTTGCGTCGTGAGAGGCGTCGCTTTTTGGTGGGTGGTGGCTTCTTAAGAGGGGGTTTTTCGTGTTTGTGGGGTAATGCCATGACAGTACGACGAAGTTCAGCGCGTTCTTCGGGGGTGCCGTGGTACATACAAACGGGGATCTGTATGCCGCCTCAACTCGTCATAACACATTGCAGAGCAAAGACACTGACCTTTGGTGCGAACCGTTTGAACTCATCGATCCAGTTGTGTAAGACGCTCAGAGGGCATACGACGAGGAATGGTGCCTCGACCCGCACACGCAGATACGCGATAAATGCGATAGTTTGGATGGTCTGCAAAACGAGCAATCTAAATGGTGCTTGCAAGTCGAGGCGTCATTTTGTACGTACCTTACCCAGACCCATCTCGTCCGCTTCATAGTCCCGACTCAGCAAAACGCCTCACGATGAATAACCGTCGGCGGAGCAATGACTCACCTAAAATCCCTGAAATGCCGTTCTCCCACAAGCTGACCATCCAAGCGACGCCCTCCAGCTGATAATCCTTCAGTGTGGCACCAGTGACCAACGCAGGTTGTAAGAAGGCGGGTTTCGCGTCGTTGGCAAGGACCTTGACGCGTTTCGGAGGATCCCCTCCTTCGTCCCCAGAATCATGCTCGTCGTCGCTCTCCACGCGGGTGCGTTTTCCTCGTCCTGAGGCGCGCCGCCCAGACTGCCTCACGCGCTGCTTCGGCTTTGTTTTCGATGGGCGGTTCTGCATCGCGACGGCGACCGCGGCGTGTTTCTCGCGCGTGCGGTCCATTTGGTTCTTCAACACTTCGGTGAAGATGGAAGACTTTTCGAGGAGGACCTGCATGTTCATGAAGCGCGCGTCCTCATCCTGACCAACAAAAAAATGATGATAATGTTCGTCAGTCGAACACCGATTCCCCAGGAATGATGCGCACGGGATCGGAGTCGCCGACAGGAGGAGTGGAGGCACCTGTGCTGGAGGCTGCAGCGGGGGTCATGACGAAGGAAGGACATGGGCTAGCTGAGGCAGAAGAAGGCGCCATGGTGGTTCGAGTGGAAATTTGGACGCGCTTTGAATTGGCGTGGATGAATGGCCGCCGGCGAACGCGTATCTGCCGGCCCTAAACGAGTGCGCGGGTCTGGTGTGAGGGTCACTGCACACCAGTCGCACAACCCGGTCTACCAATCCAAATCAAAGGGCTATGCACTGTACTTGGGTCATAATCCACCGTGACTTAAAACTACACTTTGGTGTTCTCAGGAATTTCTGATAGTGCCTGGAAAGGATACAGTACAGTGGCAGTACACGCTATCAGGATGACTCGGTTTTGCGCTCAAGAACCAACAACTTGTAAAAGCATTTGAATAAACCCAAATTTCCACAGTACACCGTATCACAATAAGAGCCAAGCAAAATCAGTCCCACAAACTACAGTACAGAGTATGCATTTTTCGGATTTTGCCGTGCCGCCAACCACGATGGGGTCAGGTGGCTCGTGCGGACATTCTAGCTCAACTTGAATTCTGTTGTTGTAATTGCCGAACCCAACTGACCGACAGCACTGGATCGCCGATGGGGACACGCCCCACAAACGTGTACGCCCCTGGCCGTCATTTGCATGAGCGGGCGGTGCAAGTTGCGGTCATGCACAGTACTACTGTAGGTCGTACCAGTGTGGGGAGAATGAGGCTGTGTATATACATAAACCTTAGACACAGCCCAGGCCGAGCACAGCCCTAGACGAGCAAGAGGAGACACAGTTGTGCTTGACATGCTGCAAGGTGTCAGGGTATTTTTCCTCGTTTTTCATGGGCCAAGGTATTCATATTGTCAGCTGTTGAATGACTGAAGGCACGAGGGAAGGGAGCGGAGCGTCAAGAAACGTGGCGTAGGCCTTTTGAGAGGCTAGATCCGGGAGGCGATGAGGCACGAGTGAAACAAAAAAGGATAAAGCGAGATTGGGAACCCGACCAATTGGGGCAAAGGGGGACCACGCCAATTGAGATCAAGTTTGATGATAAAGCGAAGGGCATCAGGGATGGGAAAGAGGGGAAAGTACAAAGGGGAAACTGCTGGTCTGTGTCAAGTGTGTTCGGTAAAGTATATAACATAACATAACATATCCGCACCGCGGTGAACCACTGCCCCGACGCTAATAAGCTCTCTGCTTCTCCCACTCACATCACGCTTTACCCCTCCGGTGTTTCCTCTCCTCCGACCCCCAACAAAGACCAAATCTCCATCGACCCGTATCGTTGTCTGATCCAACTAGGAAAATTCTTTTGATCCTCGCTCTGACACCTCAACCCTCACCTTTTTAGTTCCCATGCCTCCGGCCGACCCTGGCTCCCTCCATCGCCTTTTCTCTACAGAGGCAGGCACCGGTCTCCGTCAGTTCTTTTTTCCCCTTTCCCCTTCTCTTCTTTCTTTCCCTTATCGTCCTTTCCTCTCTTAGACATAACCGTATCCTCTGAAGATCCATCAGCGGACCGTTCAGGCATCGCCTCGTTGAATACTTCCACATCATCCGCTCAATCTCAAAGTACTTCTTGGCCTTTCCCATCCCAACCCTCACCATCCTCTCATCCCTCTCCTCCCTATCATCTCCCAGGCCATTCAAACCATCCCAGCCCATCTGGTTCCGCCCATTCCCCACCCGAAATGATCGGCGCTCCTCCCACCTTTTACGATCCTGATCATGAAGTCCAGCCCCAGACGCAGAACTATCATGAGTGGACCACTTCCTATGAACAGCAACACCAGCTTCCGCTTGGCGCGTCCTCATCGTATCCTCATCAGCCCTCGACAACGGACCAGCGCCCTGAGCGTCAAGCGCAACCAACGACGACACGACATCACAATCAATACCAATTTGTTCCCCAACATCCCCTCTCCACCACCTCTGATGCTGCACGATACAACTACATGGCCCTTCAGAATCAATTCGATGATCGGCCGCCACAAGCTTTGCGACCCCAGCGCATCACGCAGACCGTACAATCGCATACCCAGGACTGGTCCCAGCCCTCGAACACTGGTTATACACACCCTACCACCTCCACCGAAGCTTATATCCATGACTTGATCAACCAGTATCCCAACCTAGAGACGCATGACGAACACCAATCCCAATCAGTTGATTACCTCACACCCGGATTGACTGGCACGCCTGTATCTGACACAACTCTTCAGATACCGCCGCATATCTCACCCGGTTGGGGCAACCCTTCGCTGCCGTCACCCGGGACCGCCGCGTCCAATACCCCCACCAGCACCGTCATCGTACCTCCAAGACGAAAAGAGAACAAGGTTAAACCAAAGCGCAAGCGTCAAAACACTGAAACTGATGATGATGACGACGACGACCTAGCGAGCCCGGGCGTTGATCCGAGCTTATCTCGACCTCCCAATCGACTGTGAGTGCCCCCGCCTCCTCATATTGTAAAATCTCAGTGCGCTGATCTCATCCTCCGCTTCAATCTTCACGTCTCTTCGGCTACTGTTGGCCGGACCTACTCTTTTTTTTTTTCTGCCTTTTTTTGCGTTCCCATCGAACGAATTTTACGCCGTAATCCATTCACTTCCTTGCCCTGACACGACCCTCTCATTCACACATGTCATCTCGGGCCGCTTTTAACCCCGGGTTTGCACTGCCACTCTCCGTCCCTTGCCCCCCCCCGCACTTACCTCTTATGTCGGGCGCCTTCCCGCTACCCATACAGTCCCGGAGCGTGCACGTATTGCAAGCGTCTCAAGGTGCGTTCTCCCCACTCACAAGTTCAGTCATGCGGCCCTGACGTCCTGTCCGATTCGTGTTTCCAACTCAAAAAACCCCGATTACCCCAAATATCGTGTGCGCTATCAGATGAAATGTTATTTTCCTCCTGGCGAGAACATGTGCAAGCGCTGCAAATCGGGCAAGCACGAATGTATTGTCGAAGGCCGAAAACCAAGAAGTGCACCAAAGTGAGTCATCTCCTCCCCCGCCCTCTCCCCAGTGGCGTTCCATTTTTATTTGGGAGGACCTTGTTCTGTGGGAAATCCTCCTCCGTCTTGCCCCCCCCCTCCCACTTTTCCACGTTTCCCAAAAATGCTGGATCGTGCCGTTTCCCGCCCGCCTTCATCTTGTACTTCTCTTGATGACGATGAATGCTCATTCCTCCCTTTTAGTAAACGCGAGTATCTCCTCGCCCAGATGAGGCAGAAGGATGAGCTTATCGATTCGCTCCTCAAACAGGTCCGTCTCTCCCACATCCTACTACGAAATATGTGCGCATTTGTTCACCACGTCATCCCGTCTCTCACTCCCCAGCTTCACAATCCTTACCTGGCCACGCCTCTCTCAATCGAGGCGTACCGCAACGCAACATCAACTGCCGACCAACACCGGCAAAACGTGATCGCGTGGCTCGATCGACTCCAGGCTTCCGTGCGCTCACCACGCCCAACGGGCTCCGCCTCCAATCCGTTCCAGCTCGAAACGCGTGCTGGTAAAAGTGCGGGGCAGTCGGATGAGTCGGACGAGGAGCAGGGATCTCAGAACCACGCGCAACCACGCCGTGCGTCGTCGGGCTCGGAAGATACGCCAGTCTCACCAAACACGCTCGTTGACTCAGAGATCGACCCATATCCGGACGATGCCGTCCCCATTGGGCTCCTCGCGAGCCTTGCGATCAGCTCATCGAGAGACAGCGCAGGTGCGGCGGCAGACAAGACGTCAAAGGCGGGCAAGGCGAATGCTGCCGCAGAAGACGATGACATCGTGCGTCTATATTCTTTCTCTATGGCCTCACAAACAGGGAATGCAACTGATGAGGGTGTCTTTTGTTTATGAATTTGATAGGGCGTTGCCAGCAAGGAGTATTTCATGCCGGGTCCGGCACTAAACCTTGGCTTGCGCAAATCATTAATTGAAAAGACGAGCCCACCGGATATCTTAGTGCATAAACTCGTGACGCCGGACGATGTGGAGAAGCTGTTCGACATGTGGGTTTCATTTACTCGTATCACCCGTAAAGATAGGAACTGACCCTGCGATCACCAGCTTCTATACACGGATAAATGTATGTGTTGCGGTCTGAGCGTGCGAAGGGTGATTGATATTGAGTACCCTTTTTTTCTCTGCAGCCATTCATTACAGTTCTTGAGCCCAAGTTGCACACTCCGGCACTCACCTTTTCCCGATGTCCATTCTTGTTCACCGTTGGTTCGTCGCTTCGCCTTTATCCGCTTCTTCGGATGGTTCTCACGCGCTCATCAACCCATATGCTCCATATAGTTTGCGCAATCGCATTACGTTATTCCGAGAAGCCCGAGGTATACCCGATTGCCATGCACTTTGCGAAGAGCGCAGCGTCGAATGCACTCGTCGATGGCTGGAAATCCGTCGAACTGTGCCAGGCATACATCCTCATGAGTATCTATGCCGTGCCTGCGCGCCGCTGGGAGGAAGACCGTAGCTGGTTGTACACTGGTCTCGCTATTCGGTGCGCCAACTTTTCTCAAAGTGAAAGTGTAACGATGGTCAAGTCTAACGTTGTGTCCACATCAGAATCGCGACCGACCTGAACCTACATCTCCTGCCCGCAAAGAAGCCGACAACAGAACAGCAGGAGCTGGAGATGTTGAATCGCACGCGGGTGTGGATCAACTGCTTCAACATTGACAAATCAACCGCAACACAATTTGGCAAGCCATCGACCGTCAAAGAAGATTAGTGGGTCCTCTTTTGTAGACGTTTCTCCTTGTCCACTTGCTCATTGTTGGGTTGGGAACTAGCATCGTGAGAAACTCCCACGGGTGGTACAAATCTTCTCCGTACAACCATCCGGTCCGTAGTTTCATCATCACTCAATTAACCGGAGGCAAAGTAAACCCGGCTGACCCTTTTTGGTTCACCAGTATGACGTACACATTATCGCTTACACATCGCTCTTCCGCATTGTGAACAAGTTCCATCAAGAAGTGTTCTCGGATCCCAGCGTGCCCAATGGCTTGAATCGCTCGATCGACTTCCGCGCCGTGACACTGGAACATGATCGTTTGCTTACGAGTTACCGCCAGGAGTGGGCGGAACGGTTTGAACGAGATTCCGACCACACCGGTGCGCGAGATCTCCCGTCGACCCATGTCTCACACTCACCACCTGAATTCATTACCCGATCACGTTATTTAGATGCGACCTGCGAGTTCCGTGTCAAGCTTCTGCCATTGTGAGTCGCTAGGGACTTCTCCGGCGTTTGCAACCCCTGATTTGCCGGATTCTTTTGCGATTTTTGCGCGTTCAGCTACTCGAATTACGCGAGACTGGTCATGTTCTCGTTCGGATTCCAAAAGGCATTCCAGCGCGGCTTCGAAGCCGACGATGAGGTCTTCTTCACGAGGGTAAGAATCTTGCTGCGTCGTGCGATGGCGACCGAAAACTAACGTCAACCTGGCATTTTACAAAAGAGCTTGGAAAGTGCCAAGGCGGTCGTCACGGTGCTTGTCGACAACTTGGTTCCGACAGGTTACATACGTTTCGCGCCAGATGGTGCGTAATTGCTCGGCTGCTTTTCACTATCGTCAGCTTTAACACCGCTGCCCCATATAGGTTATTTCGTATTCGCCGCGTTCGCCTCGGCCTTCATGCTCAAGGTGATTCACCCTTTCTACTGCGCTCCATATCTGGTTCGCGTTTTCTGACTGGCCCTGTTTTAGCTCCTACGCCCAGAGTGCTCGAGATTCATCACGCCTGGACTTGAAACAGAGATCTATCAAGTGATCGAACGCCTTATCAACACGATTGGGTCTCCACAGATTGCCATCGATGAGCGTCACACACCAAAGTTGTACTCCCGCTTCCTGGCGAGCTTGTTGGCAAAGCATAAGCGCGACGGCGCAGCAGTTGGGCGCATGCATCAGCAGGGACCACCAACACAACAGCTGCCGACTGGTTCGAGTACCCCAGTATACCAGCAACCACCACCACAACAACAACAACAACGACAGCAGCAGCAGCAGCAGCAGCAACCACCATCGCATAATACGACCTCGAATTCGTTCACGACAGGTGTCAGCAGCGCCCCAGCCCTAGCTCAATCAGTCCCACTGAACAGCGGTGTGACGGCTCAGAGCGAGTTGATTGATGCCCTTCCTGCGAATACCAATGGAAGCGGTACCGGAAACTACGTCCTAGATCAAACGACAGACTTCACCTTTGGTGTCCAAGACCAACAACCCGATTTGATGGACTTCACGTTCGATCCGATCACCTCTCCTGGGAACGATGATACGCTCGCCACGATGCAAGCGATACAGAACCCAACGTGGTGGCGGAACATGATGATGCCAGGGTTAGTAGTCCCATTCTCTTCTACATCGCTCTTGTCAGGGCTCATCCCCACTGCTTTGTTGTAGTTTCTTCTGGCCTACCGAAGAGCAAATTCAAGATTACAACGGCACGCTCGGAACGAATCTTGCGTTCAATTCCTTTCAAAACATCCAGCCCCAGCCTGTTGGCTAAAAGCATCTCACCCCCTTAGAAACGACCGCGATGACTTCCCCTCGCCTCCTCACCTTTTTTCTCTTTCAATTTTCGAATCCTCCACCGTGCCCGCGGTAGCTGGCAACCTTGGATTTTATTCCCCTCAACATCTTCCGTTTTTTGTTTCTTGCGCAGCCTTCATTTTGGTCTCTGTGTCTCACCCATCTCCGGCAGATAATACTCTCGCTCCTCGTCGTGTCGTGCGTGTAATATGATCAACAATGTTTTGTACGTCGGGGTCCCTGACCGTTTACTTGTGTTACCCTACACAGCGCTTCTCTCCGTTGCTCCGTAGCTCTCTTATCTCCGTAGTAGCTGTATTCCTGTTGTAATCGCTTCCCGTATCTGAGTATCATGAAGGTCGCTATATAAAGCAATTGAATTTTTTTTCCCCTCCCTGACTCGAAGGTGGGTCAGTCACATGGAACGAACCCGTTGGGGGGTGTTTTCAGCATGGCGGCCTACAGCATGCTTACGGGACGGGAGGGGTCGCACCACGTGGTGCAACTGCCACGAGGTCCGGGTATCGGGTACAGTACCCGAATGTCCCATGCGTGCGCATCTCTCCATCTCCGACCAATTACTACTGCATTAGTATTACTAACGTGAACTTGCCGCCAATTCCGCTTTCACCCTATGATGTAGATGTAGATTCCCGGAAATAGAACAGGCATATTGGAACATGTGGCTTCTGGGTACAAATATGCAACATATTAAAAACACCTTCCTACTGTAGTATCCCGGTCCCGATGTGGTGCGTCCGATGATCCGAGGATAAGACCAAGACGTAGCAGGTACGGTCAGAGACACTGGCAGCAGGTCGAGCTCACAAGTCTCAAACTCGCGCTGTTCATCCATCACATACACACACACCATGAGGAAATTTTTTATTTACAAGTTTGTCCCTGCATCAAAAAGCAAAGCGAAAGCTCGTTTTTTTGTTGCCCTGCCCTGCCCTGCCCTGCAGCCCCTGCTTGCAGGCAGGTCCCATTTCCTTTTTTTTTTTTTTGGCTCACTGGCACAGGCTGTGTGTCTGTCTCTCAGGCTCCTCTTGCCCGGCTGTGCGCCGCGTTGCCAAAAATACTAGAATGATAATACCAATACCCAATGATTCTAAGTTACTAAAGTACTTGATGTTTTGGCACGCCGTCACAGTCGCCGACATATATATACGGATATCATACAGTAGCGTGAGACGGCACTCGCACCGCATTCGTTATGATATTTACGATTTGGCCTGCCTTCGAAGCGATGCGAGAGATGGTGCCAGTTGTTCATGTCTTTGTCCTCGGGACGTCAATGGCTTCTTGTCGACCTGCACCTACATTGCGAAGAGTACAGTACACTCAAACCACAATGCGCTTCGCGAATCTTCAAGTTCCCGGATACCTCCGGAGTGGTGGGAAAAAAAGGCCATATATACGGGTCAGTGGCGTTGCAGCACGTGTGGCTGGGTGGCCTCGTGGCCGAACATCGTGTCGCATCACTCGTGCCTTTTGTATTCGAGTTTTTCGTAATTCGACAATTCGACGCCGCAACATTTGATATTGAAGGAAGGGAAGGTTCTGTGTAGTAGAAGGTGGGAGCAAACGTTATCCGAATCAGTCCCAACGTATAGTACAGGTCATTGTTCGTCGGGCGATCGCTCGCTCCAGGAGGTGGGTTGAAGATACATGTCCGGTGGTTATTGAAATGATATTTGTATGGGATTAGAACCCTAATTTTACGAGAATTATCTTCGTCACATATCGGCGTCACGGTACAGCATAATGAACACTGCGACGATATCTGGCGTCCAACACATAACGCCCTGGACCCCGAGTCCGTAGCTATTGCGTCCTGTGATCCTCTGCTCCATGCTCCAGTAATAACTGCATGATTATGTCCAGATTTGGCCCAGGAAATCGTGATGCTGATGCTACGTGGAACGGTGTCCGACCCTCGTCGTCCTGTGCGTGGATATCAGCGCCGTGCTGGAGCAGTAACCGTACGCCATCAAGACGTGCGTATTTGGCCGCCACATGTAATGGAGTTCGATTCTTGGCATCTCGTGCATTCGCATCTACGCCATTCTCGAGAAGAACGCGAGCGATTTCCGCGTGGTTCTCTTCCAGTGCTTCGTGCAACGGAGTCCGATTGGAGCTGTCCCGTGCGGTCGGATCTGCGCCGTACTCGAGGAGAGCTCGGGTGACCCCCTCGTTACGTGCCCAATGCAGTGGAGTCTTGTTTTTTTCCGTATCCCTGGCATTTGCATCCACGCCGTTTTCGAGGAGCACCCGAGCCACCGCCACATGTCCGGACATCGATGCAAAATGTAAGGCTGTCAAGTTATCATCGGCTAGGAAGTTTACATCCGCGTGGTTCTCCAGAAGCACCCGAAGCACTTCCACGTCTCCGTATTCCGACGACCGTTCCAACGGGCTGAACTTCTGCTTGTCCCTGGTTTCCGTATCTGCGCCATGTTCAAGGAGGACTCGAGCGACTTCAGGATAGCCCTGTCGACATGCCACACTCAGCGGAGTCTCGTCCTCTAAAAAGCCCGGAGCGTTTACGTTCTGGGATCGCTCAACGATCAGAAACTTGACAATGTCGTGCAGGCCATAAAAGGCCGCGTCATGTAGGGGAGTCTCCAGCCCCAGGGCCTGTGACGGACGTTCAAATTCATCTGGTGTGTCCCGTTCTGGATGGTAAATCCAGGCCCAGACGGAAAGATGGTGATTGCTAGGGTCAAAGAGACATTTCATCCCATCTTGGATCTTTGGTGATACGCCCTCGAATCGTGCATGCTCCCCCAAATGCTCGGCAGCATATCTTGCGAGAGGAAACTTCTCAAAGTCGTCCTTGGTGACGTCTTCATCAATGTGTAGTAGAACACCTAGGCATGCTTGCGCAATGATCGTATGGGCCAGTGTCATCGAAACATGGAATCGGGAAATGGTCTCCTTTGATTCGGTAAGGCGCTTCGATGTCAAGTACTCCTTGACCGAAAAATGCGCGAATTGGATAACGGACGATCCATCCACATCGACAACGGCAAGCAGACTGGAACATGTGGATCGCACTGCGTGTGCTGGGTCCTCCTCGCGCCAATCCTCCCGGAGTGTGGGAGTTGAGTCTGTGTCGAAATCGAATGCGAGGAACTCGGCGAGCTCATCGACGCGAAGTGGGCGAGAAGCTGCTGCAACACACTGGAAGAGTCTGTGTGCGTATTCCCAGTTTTGCTTTCCAATCTCTTCCAGCGTGCGGTCGTATGTCTCGTCGAGCGTGTCGGGCAACTCATCGAGAGCGCGACGGATGCGTTGTCGGAGACAGTGTCGGAGGTATTGAAGCTGGCAGGACACCCATCTGAACCTATTTCACAGGTGTAAGTAAGAAGTCATGATGGACGATGGAATTAATTCCTCACATCCCGCCGGCTTTTCTTGTCAGTTCTTGAACGACAAGCTCCTTGTCTTCCTTTCTCCATTTTTGCATATTACGATCCGTGCTAACGACGAATTTGACGTATTCTGCAATGTCCTGGGCTTGACCGTTCTCTCCATGCAACGAAACAGAACGAAATGCCAAAGGGCTCAGGACAACCTCGATGTCGGCCTCGGGTCTGCTCGTCACACATATCCGCATATTCGGAACCTGCAATTTGACAAGTTCCTCGACAAATCCCAAGACTTCTTCACGGGGGGACGACGATCCTGCCATTATAGGACATTCATCAAGGGCATCGATGACAATATATGCTGTGGCTTGTCCTGGGAGCGCAAGCAAATCCTTCAGGCATTGGGCCAGTTCACTATCGCTCGCATGTTGCGAGCCATCCTTGTGTGCCGAATGGAATTTGGAGAGCGCGTCGTAATAGGCATCAGATTGTTCACAAAGCTGGACCAGGAGAGAGGAAAGTAGTCCACGGCAGTGCCTCTTTTGGTCTTCTCGGAAGTCGCAATAAAAGAAGGCGAGTGATGCGAGTCCTGATTCGCACATGCTGCGGATATTCTGGATGATTGACGAACTGGGCGATGGCACCTTATTAGTTTCCGGAAGGAAAACATGAAAATATGAATGTACCAAAGGATGCTCTTCCCGGCTCCCGCTGCAAAGATGAAGATCGTGAGTTGTGGGAAAATAATCACGGCGCAAACACTGACGCTTCCCATGCAGCCACAAGAGTGAACTTGGGCTGGAATATTTCCACTTTGGGAAAGTTTCACCATGAATCCACCACCTTCCGGTTCCGCTGTGTTGAGATTTGCGTGCAATGTTGTGGTTCTTCCAAGGATCTGGAGGAGAGAGCCACGTTCGAATGCTTTTCTGCAATTCTTCGCCTGCGAGAACGTCATCTCAAACTCTCAGCATTCATAGCCAGTAGCGGTCCCATCGAGGAATAACTCACGCCTTGACTTGTTGAGGTCGCTCGAAATTTTCTGCAACAGTTCTACCAGCAAAGTCAGGTAAAAGTTTAATTCCCATCGAAAAACACTGACCAAGAGCCACCCGGATCCTGTCTGCTGACTCATTGTCATCTAGGTCTAGAGAAATGATCGTTCATCGATGTGCGACAAAGTGGCAGGTACAGGTTTCTTACCATCCAAAACAACCCGCCTGTGTTGGACGAGGCCGTACACAACTTGGAGTGTCTGTGCTCCTGTGGCGCGAGCCTCGTCAAGAGTGAGTCTGTCTAGCCGCTGCAGGACGGCCTCGATATCGTTCTCTCCAAGAATTTTCTTTACGAATTTCTCTGTGCCGGATTCAGTAAAAGCACTACATCAGCAAGGATGAGGCTCACTTAATCGTCCCTGCTTGACCTGCCTCGTTGCCATAGCAAGAGTGGAGAGAACCTCCACCAATATTTTTATGACAACATCAGTGATGACTGGCGTAAGAGGGATCCTTGTATAGATATCAAGTCTGCTGAGGAATCTCTCGATGGACTCGAACAATTCGACGAGAGCATCATAGCTCGCAGTAACATCCTTTACCGCCTAATGTACTTGAACTTCACAAGGATATAAGAATATGCGTTGCAGAAGACACTTACCTCGAGCAAGATTGTGAATGCAGCAAATACTGCTTTTGCCGGTGGGAATGACTATGGGATATGCGTCAGGGACAAGAAATGGGATTAGCTATATTGGGACGTACTAGGCCGATACCCTCACCAAGGGCAGTGCTGGCAGAGAGTGAGTGGAGCACATGGACGGCACATTTGAGTGACTTGATGATCTTTCCATCTTCTTTTCGAAATTCGCGGAATTTCCGTAGACTTTCTTGAAGAAGTGAGGAGATAGAATTGACAGATTCGCACTTCTCGAGTTGTTTGGCAAATGGATGGTCGACTAAGTTTGTCCCCGTCTGGGTCGTGTAATCTTGCAAGGCGGAATTGTACAACAAGAGGAAGGACGCGGAAGGTGAAAGACTCATATCTGGAATGGAAGAGGTGTAGGAAATAAAAATCTATGTAGCCTTTGGCGAGATGATGGCAGATAGATGGCGGGGTTTTGTGGTAGAGGGTTATCAGCTGTGCGAGGAGAAGCGCTGCCTCATGTTGGGGTTGATAACAGTTTCCCACGGGCACGGGGACGCATGCTGTGCTTGGACTCGGAAGGATCCCAAGCACAGAAACGCCGGGATTATGTTGTAATAGGTTATCATACGCTTGCGCACATGCTTTCATTGCGCTGCGGGCACTGTTTGACATGCCCCCTGAATTTCCGGGATACAGCGCAAGATAGAACCAAAGTGTAGACGCTGTGAAGCCATGAGCTTGAACACACCAGCAGTATAAAGATCAATATGGCCACGTCAGCAATTCCAGGCGCAGGTTTCCCCTTTAATCAGATAAAGCGTTTCGCAGTCCCCTGGAAGGTGGTGGTAACATGCCAGTCCCATAGGCCTATAGCACTCTGTTGCGATGCTCGGATTCGAGCTCGCCCAAATCATATGCGTGTGGAGCACACGAAATTGTCTCATTTAAATTTTCTCTGCTTAGTAGTATAAAAGTG
>Ga0307510_10005474_pt1 | contig 15132 bp, 13 predicted proteins | sample 12_EM_MG_FD_207224 | JGI IMG/M metagenome (GOLD analysis project Ga0307510, IMG submission 207224) | Populus trichocarpa ectomycorrhiza microbial communities from riparian zone in the Pacific Northwest, United States - 12_EM | ecosystem: Host-associated > Plants > Roots > Unclassified | place...
GAAGGTTTTGTTTTAACCAACTGATCATACACACACGTATAAAAGAAAACATAAGTAAAATTAGGGTTAGAAAATACTACGTACTTATAAGCTATGCGCTACATGCATGCTATATATAATTAAAATTAAATATAAAACAATAATTTAAAACTGATTTTTTATATATAAAAAAAAAGCATGTCAAACAGGAATGTATAAAAATTGTGCCAGAACAAAATATGAGGCGTCGAGGAAAGAAAAATTACAACGACAAGTTTATTACAAAGCAGAAAGACAGGAGAAGGGATTTTTCTAATATTTGCTAAGACACACCTGTTCACCACCATAAGCTTTCCTAGCTTTCCTCGCACAACATTAATAATTTGGTTCTCCCTTAGCCATCAGCTGTTTTTTCGTCTCCCTCTTAGCACAAAATCGCTGTCTTAACAAACGAAAACCACCACACAAAACTCTCATGCAACTACGATATTTCTGCATGTCTCCTGATCTTCTCAATCTCTCTCTCTCTTTATTTGGAGAATGCCCTCCTCCTTTCTCTGCCTTCTTTCTCCTGACGGATATCCCAGACGTCATTGCCAATATATTTGATGGAAAAAGATAGCCGCTGTCATTCCTTCTCTGGTACCCTAACCACCATCTCCATTGACCCCGCAGACACTGATCTCTCTTGGCCTTTTGGAGACCTTAAAGGTCTTGATAAGGATGACATCCGTGAGACTGCCTATGAGGTCTTCTTCACCGCCTGCCGCTCCTCCCCTGGCTTCGGAGGAGGCCGCAATGCAATCAACTTTTATTCCAACCACCATCACCAACATCATGATGGGGATGGAGCAGCAGGAACAGGCTCACCGACTGCACGGATGGGCGGTGGCCCGGTGGTGGTCATGTCTCCAACGAGTCGGATAAAGCGAGCTCTGGGGCTGAAGATGCTGAAGAAGTCCCCTACAAGGAGGATGTCCGCAGTGGGAAGCAGCGGAGCCGGGACGGCACCAGTGTCACCTAGCGGTCCTCTACAACATGGAGGGACAAGTCCTGCCCTGGGGTTTGCCACGGTTCCGGTTACAGGGAGGCCTCGGAGGCCGCTGACATCTGCGGAGATAATGAGGGCGCAGATGAGAGTGACGGAGCATAGTGATAATCGGTTGAGGAAGACGCTCATGAGGACTCTTGTTGGCCAAGTACGTATTGCTACTGTATGTATTTCGAAATTTATTATTCACAACACATTTTAATAGGCGAGTAAATTGATCTGTTTTTGCCTTGTTTTTGTTCAAGATTGTCATTACATTTTCTGCATGCGTGAATGGGTTTACACTATTTTCTTGTTTGTTTTTTATGATTTTGTGCTCCGTTTTTTCTTATTTGATTTTGGATGCATCATAATTTTCGTTTTGATTTCATGATCAATTCATGACTTGTTGTCCTCTTCACCTTCACAGATGGGCAGGCGAGCAGAGACAATAATCCTTCCATTGGAGCTCCTCCGCCACCTAAAACCATCAGAATTTAATGACAGTCAAGAGTACCATCTCTGGCAAAGGCGTCAGCTCAAGATCCTGGAGGCTGGTCTCCTCCTGCACCCTTCAATCCCGCTTGATAAATCAAATTCTTATGCTATGCGTCTCCGTGAAATTATCCATGCCAGCGAGACCAAACCTATTGACACAGGAAAAAATTCTGACACCATGAGAACCTTATGCAACAGTGTTGTTTCCTTGTCTTGGCGAAGTGCCAACGGTACCCCAACCGATGTATGCCATTGGGCTGATGGATTTCCACTCAACATTCACATATACATTTCTCTTCTTCAATCAATATTTGATTTCAGGGATGAGACATTAGTCCTTGATGAGGTTGACGAGCTTGTTGAGTTAATAAAGAAGACATGGTCTGCACTAGGAATCAATAGACCTATACACAATTTGTGCTTTGCTTGGGTGCTTTTCCAGCAATACGTTCTTACTTCACAAGTAGAGCCGGATCTTCTTTATGCGACCCATGCTATGTTATCGACGGAGGTGGCTAATGATGCAAAGAAGCCAGACCGAGAGGCTATGTATGTGAAGCTTTTGTCTTCTATGTTGGCTTCAATGCAAGGGTGGGCAGAGAGGAGATTGCTTCACTACCATGACTATTTCCAGAGGGGAGATGTTTTCCTAATTGAGAATCTTTTGCCGTTAGCATTATCAGCATCGAAAATTTTGGGCGAGGATGTTACTATCACAGAAGGGGCTGGGAAAGATAAAGGAGACACACAGATAGTTGATTCATCTGGGGATCGTGTGGATCATTACATTCGAGCTTCTGTAAAGAAGGCATTTGCAAAGGTTTCTATTTCCTTCTGTCGCCTCTTTGCTTAATTATCAGTTTCAAGATTTACTGTTTCTGTACAGCGATGTCTCTCATGTTCATTCTTGTTTGTCGATTGCAGATAATAGAAACCGGAAGTTATAAGAGCACAAGTCTGCAAGTGAAAGATGAAGCAAGCGAGGCTCTCCTGCAGTTAGCTAAAGAAGTTGAGGATTTGGCCTTGAGAGAAAGGGAGAGTTTTAGCCCCATTCTGAAGAAATGGAACCCGATTGTAGCTAGCGTTGCTGCTGTAACGCTACATCAGTGCTATGGAGCAGTTTTGAAGCAATATATTGCAGGGATTTCCACCCTCAATAATGAGACCGTTGCAGTACTGCAGATTGCTGGAAAACTTGAAAAGTTCTTGGTTCAAATGTTGGTTGAAGACTCTGCAGACTGTGAAGATGGAGGTAAAACAATCGTACGAGAGATGATTCCATATGAAGTTGACTCGGTCATATTGAAGCTTATGAAACAATGGTTCGTAGAGAGGTTGGACAGAGCGAAAGATTGTCTTAGCCGAGCCAAAGATTCTGAAGTGAGTTTCTTTAATTTGTTTGCTGAAATGAAATACAGCATTTAAGCTTATCTGGGATAAGATATATATATATATATTAAAAGGTTTTGGAGAATGAAATGTTGCAATAAATGTTACAGACATGGAATCCGAAGTCCAAACTCGAGCCATATGCGACATCAGCTGCGGAGTTGATGAAAATAGCCAAGGAAGCTGTGAATGATTTCTTTGAAATTCCTGTTGGAATTACTGATGATCTGATTTATGATCTAGCAGAAGGTTTTGATAATATCTTCAAAGATTACACCAACCTGGTAGCAGCTTGTGGTAAGAAAGTAACACCTTCTTTATTCTTAATATTCTCATACGTTTTTCTGCTTGGAATTGTATCTTTGGAAGTGATTTTTATCTGTGGAAGTAATTGCTCGGAAGAAATAGGGACTTGTTCAAGCAACTTACTGATGACTACAGGACATTTGACAGTCAGCAAAATTTCTTTGGTGGATGTTCTATTCTGCAGCATATTATAGTAGATGCATGGCTTTTCAGAAAAAAAAGAGCAGGACTGGATAGTAATTCTATCTTAGTTATCCTTTCTTCAGTCAGAGGAGATGAACATGCATCACTGAAGGCTATCGAAAATACAAATATACTACGTTCTAATTGCTTATCTGGCTTCAACTAAGCTGCTATTTTCTTTGATATGCTTGCAGGATCAAAACAGAGCTATGTCCCTACACTCCCTCCTCTAACCAGGTGCAACCGCGACTCGAAGTTCCTTAAACTGTGGAAGAAAGCTGCTCCATGCTCTATCAACACAGAAGATACGCACCAATTTGGTGTAAGTGATGCTCACCATCCTCGGCCATCAACAAGCCGCGGAACACAAAGACTCTACATACGGCTCAACACTTTGCACTATCTTCTCACTCACCTCCACTCTCTAGAAAAGAACCTTGCTCTTGCCCCAAGAACCACTCCGTCCCGTGGTTATCATCGCAGGCATCGCATCAATTCCTCTTCCTACTTTGAACTAGCCCTTGCTTCCATTCAAACTGCCTGTCAACATGTATCAGAAGTTGCTGCTTATCGTCTGATATTCCTCGACTCGAATTCTGTTTTTTATGATAGTCTCTACGTTGCTGATGTAGAAAATTCAAGGATCAGACATGCATTGAGAATTATCAAACAGAACCTTTCTCTGTTGACAGCAATTCTAATTGACCGGGCCCAACCTTTGGCAATGAGAGAAGTCATGAAGGCCTCTTTTGAGGCCTTTCTCACGGTTTTGCTTGCTGGTGGCTGCAGCCGGGTATTTTATCGATCTGATTATCCCATGATCGAGGAAGACTTTGCCAACTTAAAGCGCACATTTTGCACATGTGGTGAAGGATTGATGAATGAGGAGGCAGTGGAAAAGGAGGCTGAGATTGTTGAAGGGGTGATAGCATTGATGGATGATAGTACAGAGAAACTAATGGAAGATTTCAGTATCCTGGCTTGTGAAGCAAGTGGTATAGGAGTTGTGGGTTCAGGTCACAATCTACCAATGCCACCAACAACAGGAAGATGGAATAGGGCAGATCCAAACACAATACTAAGGGTGTTATGCCACAGAAATGATAAAGCAGCAAATCACTTCCTGAAAAAAGCTTTCCAATTAGCAAAGAGAAGATAAAAGAAAATGATGGTTTTGATCTCTTGAACATTTCAGGCAAAGGATGCTACAGTTTTTGATGCTTTAATCTAATATTGACTTCTAGCCATGAAACCAAAACAGATAATTTAAATTGGAAATGCCAGGGAGCTCATTGTAATTGGATTTGGTTAAGTTAAAATTCCATATCAAGATCTTCTTGGAGCTTGAGATAGTTTGTTTCTTTAAAAACATTTGCCGCAGGAACTGCTAGTACATGTGTGATGGAGAAAAACTTTAATAATTAGGGAGGGTGCAAATATTCTCTCCCTTTTTTCCCAACATTTTTTCCCATTTGTTTTTTCATATTTTAACCTGATTTGTTGTATCTGAGCTATGAAATTAGAGAGAGAGAGAGAAAAGCAAAGATCTTCTCAAATGTTTGAGAATAAATTCACATTTTAGCTGGTAGACTATCTCTGTAATTCCTCATTGAATTCGGCTTTTCATAGTAACCACATTTTTCGATTCGACCCAGTTGTGCCTTGTGTTAGCAAAGCACCAAGAGAAACTTCTGCTGTGTGTGAGAAGTTCAGTACTAACTTCACTTAACATTTCTGCAAAATTGCTCTTAATTTCACAGTGCTTTCCAAGAAACTTTTAACTTCCAGACAAGTTATATCACAAAATGCAATTCCTTTATGGGATGAGATTTTCTTAATTGTGTTGTTGCTGAAGATAAACACTCTCAAGTTTATCAACATTAACTGCCGTTTTCTTTCAATATATCGTTTATGTGACAGCTTTTTTTCCCTCGAAGGGTGAAGAAAATGCAGCATACACGTACTAACCACCATTTCTCCCGACTGATTCAACTCCGAAGTAGGCTATCGAGTGAGGTAGCTTCTATTCAATGGTCATCAACTTGAAAGTTGAAACCTATTCTCTGATTTAAGCTTTGATTTCTATATAAGATTTTCTTCTGCACATCTCATTCATGTGAAGAAACTTGGTTAGGTTCCGTCAATGTCATCCCTTTCAATTCTTCAGCCAGTACTTCCATTGAATCTGAAACTTCAGCCTTATACACATACAACCTATTCACAATCAAGAAGAAAATGAAGTTCAAGAAGTTGAGTATCGCGAAGAAGGCATAATAATAGTCCAGGTGAGAAGCATTTAGGTTATTCAAAATCCACCCTCGGTGACCATGCTTCTTGGTGATATCAGAAACTGTGGAAAGAAGGAAACTACTAAGGAAGTTTCCAATTCCAAGACTGGTTGTTGAATAAGAAGTGCCAAGACTTTTCATGCTTTCAGGTGCCTGGTCATAGAAGAACTCGAGCTTGGCCACCTCTAAAAATGCATCAGCCACTCCCATGAGCACAAATTGAGGAAGCAAAATGAATATCGTCAAAGGGATTTGACCTCCATTCTCAACCAAGCCATGTTCTCTGGCCACACTTAATCTGTGCCTTTCAATCAGTGATGCAGCTATCATGATTATAATGTGAAAAACAAGGCCTATTCCCATTCTCTGAAGAAGAGTGATCCCCCTGGGATTCTTTGTCCATCTACGAGCAATACTAACAAAGAACCTGTCATATAGCACAACACAAACAAGCATTGATAGTGTCACAAATCCAACTAAGCTTGCTGGTGGGATTTTGAAGCTGCCAATGTTTCTATCAAGAGTAGTGCCTTGCTTGACAAAAAGAGTATTTATCTGAGCAATCATCGTGCTTGGGACGAATGTGGCAATCAGTATCGGAATCATTCTCAATATCTGTTTAGTCTCCTCTACTTGAGTAACTGAGCAAAGCATCCATGGGTCAGTTCGACCTGTTTTCACAGCAGCTTTAGTGAGGAACCTGCATACATGTTGCCCAAGTTTAGAGTACCACTAGGCCAGGCCAGTTATATAAATGAGTGCCCTTATATTTAAGCTACTGCTGGAAGAGAAAAAAATGCAGACGCACTGCAACTAATGCAAACCTCAAGGTTGGTGTGGAATCAATCCTGAACTTCCCCCCCTTAGCATATTCTTCCAAGTCGAGCTCATAGAGTTCCTTAGGGTCGCTAGGGACTGAAACCTTCGATTTCCGCAGGGCTGCCACTATGACCTTAGCCATCCTTGTAAATGGGCTTCCTGTTGGCAGCCTGTGCCTATAATATGGTGTGCCAGCTAAGAATATAGCCACCGATATCAAAAGCCCAAGTGTTGGAAGCCCATACCCTAATGCCCAACCTACATTGTCTTGTATGTACACAAGTACAGTGTTAGCAAAGAGTGTTCCAAAGAAGATGCTGAACATCCACCAATTGAAGAAGGATAGCTTATGAGCCTTCTCCTTAGGATGGAAATCATCAAATTGGTCAGCACCGATGGTCGAGATGTTCGGCTTTGTGCCGCCAGTTCCAACAGCTAGCGTATAGAGGGCGCCAAAGAACACTGCTAATTGCATTGTGGAGGCCTTTCTACAGTTGTCCGAATTGGCATCCTTGCAGGGAGGTGGTCTTAGAGCAGGAAGGGAAACTGATAGTGTTAGTAGAGACATCCCCTGTCATCATGTCAAAGGTATTAATTAAAACTTTATCTTCATCAAAAATCACTTTCGACAGTTGTTCGTGCTGACATGCATTTCTTGGTTATTAAACTCAATCTAGTAAATATGACTAGGTTCAAGACTCAAGATAAAAAAATTAAAGAGATATCATTTAAAAAGAAAAGAAAAATGAAACAAGGTTCTAACAAGATTACAGATTGACCCCTGAGATCATCTAGGTCATCACAGGGCTAACACCGACCAAATCGCTTCAGCCACCTACTATCCGAATATAATCCACAAATCACGTTGTCTTACCTTCTTAGGTATGGCTTCTATCCTATGCAATAATTAATATATGGCAGTGTTTTCTTTGGGTGATAATTCAATGCCAAGTTGATTCTTTGGGTGATAAATCAATGCCAAGTTGACTTAAAGGTGCGTGCATGGCTTTTTCTGAGACAGACATGGGACCGGACAAAGTTCAAGTTGGAATATTGAAACCAAGGTTCCATATAATTCAAAGCTTTAATACCTCACAGCAAATGGTTTTTCTTACATCGAACACGACATCTTCCTAATTCTGCCTTATAAAACAGAGACTAGGTGGTCAAACTTTTACCTGCTGTAATCCCACTAGTTGGAAATAATTAGATCATATCATATCCAATTTTAGCCACACGAGTAAGAATTTAATCATAACTATTCCTTGTTTGACTTTGTGAACAAGCACACAGAGCAAGCAATCAAAGCAATACTGTGCAGCTCATGACATCTTGGTCGATAAATTCTCACCAAACAACATGCTTGATGATGTGAAATGATTAAGAAAAATATAAACCTAATCTATCAGGTATTGCACAAAATGTATCAGATGAGTCCAGCTTATCATTAACCCAATTATAAATGTTTTTCGGACCCACTTTTCGTGTGAAAAGTCACTGCTAAATGGGACGTCTGAAACGTATGGTTCACTGAGCTTCTCATCTTCCCGACGAGATGCAATGCATGCGTAAAAGAGAGAGATGAAACGCCTGCATACATACCAAAAGATAGATAACAGATGCCGTGAGGAAGGTCCAGTACCGACCAAGATGAGCGTCGGCAACATAAGCACCCAAGATAGGAGTCATCCAAATGGTGCCAACCCAATTGGTAACATTATTGGACGACCTCACTGTGCCTTCATGGAGTTTCTTGGTCAAGTACACTACAAGATTGCTTGATATCCCATAGTATGCCATACGTTCGAAAACCTCATACACTGCACAGCACGTTACAGTACACAATCAGGCTGCAGCTCTGTGAAACATATATATATATATATGGGTCCGTGAAGACCTTAAAGTTCAGAGTACGGATAATTAAAGCATGATTCTACTAGCAAATGATAATTTTGTTTTTGTTTGAAGAGATGATAAATATTACTCCACTTGATAATTACAAATAAGAACATTATTGAATAGATTAGTCGGATTTCTTGAGAACTTTTTTTTGTACCCAAAAGAAGAACAGTAATTAATTGCATTTTAAAGAAGGAAGTTAGTAATTTCCTTTATAGTACTGTTAAATATTTGTGTTCCATTTAATTATTTTCCCTGGCCGGCAACATTCCCGACTTAATTATTAAATGGTACTGATTCTTCTAGCAAAGTTAGCAAAGATTCCATTCTTGATCATATAAAATTTTACACATGCAGATTTAACGTTTAGTCATTATTTTTCTGGTCTTATAGATGAACCCTAAATAGTACGGAGGTAGGATTACGGAATAAGTTTTTTTAAAATATATATATATATATATATATATATATATATATATTTGAAAATATATAGTATTTAATATTAGGATAGAATTATTTTGTAAAGTATATATTAACACCACGGGTTTAAAAAAAAAAATCAAAGATGCTTTTTCCCCTCTGTGTTTTCTTATGTACATTTAATATAATGAATACAGTATTCACCAACCGAAAATTAAAGGTGATAAATTATACCTTTCGAGGTAGGAATATTTGGGAAAAGGATGTTGTTAATTATAAGTATCTGTGCAGTTAACTTGAGGGGTTGGGACTAATGGTTGTGTTTCCTTGCTAATTGCATGATTCCTCAAACTAGGTATTTAATAAGAAATAATTTTTTTTATTATAGATTTTCTAATTTATTATAGTATGAATAGATTGCCTAGCTAGTTTTTATGAATCTTATAGTCTTAATATGAATAGTTTATTTTTAACTAAATGGGAGAAATAAATTTAATTTTAATTAATATGTAATTAAAGAGAGTACCTAAAAATAATAACAACTACAACACTTTAAAAAAGGCATGCATGCTCCTAGGCTGGTGGCTATTAGCGCAGCATTCAATTTGTGGCCTACGATTGTTGGTTCTGGTTTATCTTCAACATCTTCCTAAATAATTGCTAATATTTTTTTAAAAAAATCAATTCTAGCTCAACTAGAACGTACAAAGTAGCTGAGAGATATTTCTTGCTACAGCTCCCCAAGATCAATCTCAAAATCTTTCTTGACTTCTGCATTTCTATTTGTTTTCTGTAGTCGCTAAACATTTCAAAATTCCTCAGCGTAGATTGGAGAAGACGGAAAACCAGGAAAAACAAGACACGGAGGAGACAAACATTGGCCAAAATCAATGAGTTTTAGACAGATCATATGTGATCATATGTAATCATTATCTATCCTTAGGCCCATGTAAATTAATCATCTGATATGTTCATAAATGCGAAACAAATTGACATCAAAGAAAAGGAGACCTTGACAGTGAGCTAGAAATTATATTAATGAAGAGTAACATGCCAAGTATCAAGAAGTCATTGGAGGGTCAGACTATCTTTTCCATGGCATGCACGAGGGGCTGGGCTTAAAGTGACGAGGAAAGAAAAGAAAAAAACAGAAGAAGAAGAGTTCGAGCCACCTGGAGCTTCCAGGAGCGTAGCTCAAAACAGCAAATGTCCTGATTAAAACATTTGCAGACTAGTTGGCTGGTGTGTAACCAACGTTAGGACTCACTAATGAACATCTTGTCCTATAAAATTGGAAAATTAATACCCTTTGAGAGATCAGAGAGAGGAGGGAGAGGGAGGGAGTAGAGAAGATGAATTACCAACAACAAAGGAGCAAGCTCTCCATCCGCCTCTCTTGGATCTAAGAACAGGATTTCCTTTGAGATCCACAGTCCCATCTTGTGTGCACTCATCAAGCCCGTTTTCCATAGCCAGCTCTTCGGCCTAATAAAGTTCGACAACTTTCTTTTTTTTCGAGCTTAATTATGCTAGTTCTAGCAGCCACCACTATATAATGGAGTGTCCATCTGATAAAAACCCTCTTAAACCCTTAATTTACCATCATGCCATTTTTTTATTCTTTTCATTGATTTTATTATTATTGCAAAACGCTTACTAGATCCATCACCCGTGTTCCATCTCCTTAATAAAATGACAGCCATGTCCTCACAGTAATTTCTTCTTTGCTTTATTCGTGCATAGCTTCCAGTAGAGTTATTTATACCCGACCCATCATTATGATTAGCTTGCTACGGTGTGTCCCTATCTTTAGAGTATGTATGGCGATCCCAACCGATCAGAATATCCAATCAGGATCGTGTAAAGTTTCTAGGTAAGAGATTGAGTTTTAGATAATGTATGGACCATGCTTTACCCCACTCAAAACTGATCCAAAATAAATAAATAATCTTAAATTTTAAAAAATTATATATATACTAAGCTAATTGTATACTAATTACCGTAAATTATAGCATTTAGGTTCGGATTTTCGGTTCAAGTTATAGACACCCGATGGGTACTCAAAACCTAATCGGGTAGGGTTTGGGTATCAAAAATCCATATCCAGTAGGATTTGAGTCGGGTCTGGATAGGTACTTTGGGTCCCAGTTCACGTATGAATGATACTGATGAGATTGAGTTTATCCCATGGGCTTATGAGCGAAGCTGGTATCTGGGGATATTTGGTTAATCTTCTAATTTTGGCAATCCGATCCATCCGTCCTTGGCGAGGTGGTTGGTGGATCATGTTTAATACCAGCAAAATGTTTTTTTTATGTATTTGAGGATTCTCTGATAATTAAATGAGTATTATTTGAGAGAGAAAAAACAGTCATAATTTAGAAGAAAAGCCTTAAAATACACATGCTATTTTTTTATAGGGAAAAACTAAATCCTTTATAAAGGATACCCCCTCTTTTATAGCCCCTTCCGCCCTTTTTATTGAAGAGAAGAGTTAAAATATCTGCAAAATATCTCTGACGTTTCAGGATAAAATATCAATGACTTATCAGGATAAAATATCTCTGACTTGTCAAGATAAAATACCTCTCACGTTAAAAAAAATAGTTTATTGGACCTATATATGTCTAGACTCAACGCTTGGCTGAACCTAGAGATGATGGGTTATTACCCTCTCTTTGATCATTCTTTTGAAGGGAAGATCAAACCAAAAAAATGAATGTTGATCCATCAATAGGCCCCTAAATCTTTAGGTTTTATACGCAAAGATTTTGAAGAGTCTTTGTTTGCAACAAATGAGACCCTTTTTACCTTCCCTGTAAGATCTTACGTACCCCACATAAGACTGTTAGGATCTTCAAACCCAAGTGTCTTGTCCTTATTAGGAGGAGGTGTCTCTCGGGAAATAAAATAGTGGTTGGCTTTCAATGTAGTAATTGAATGGATTTTTTTAAATATGTGATGACATGAAAGGTTATTTATCCTACAATGAGAATGAAAACTTTGTTTCTTTATAACCCTAGCGTTCCTGCTTATGACTTCTCTTTTACTTTTACTTTCTATGATTTTTTGAAAATTTTCTCCTGTAACAAAACCCCAAATCATCTCTTCTCCAATTCAAGAAAGACCCACTTCAGACATTTCCCTTTTCTAAAAACTTTTTGCCTTTCTTTCAAATAAAACAAATGGACCACATGAACATCATATCCACCTCTAAAAAAAAAATGCTCTTATCCCTGATGAGAAGTTCATGTTCTAACTAAAGCTTGAAAGAAGTAGTAGGGGACAAGGATCTATCAGAATGGATTGTAGAACAAGAAAGGGTGCTATATTAACATCATTCTCTAGTGTGGAAAGGAGAAAACCTTATCGTAGAAGTCTCTCTCCTTCCTCTACCAAAGATACCCAGGAAATGAGGTTTTATAGGAGTTCCTCTCCTATCCCAGTTTGACACATTCATAAGGGAGAAAAGCTTCCTTAAACTCTTAAGAACAACATCTCTAACAGCGTAAGTGTTATGGATGTAGAATTTGTGGTCCACTACCAATCTGGAGAGTATGTGGCGTAAATGCTCGACCTTACTGAGCGTATTAGTAAGCAAACCCTGGGCTCCACTCGAGGTTATTTTAAAATTATCATCCTCATTTGTATGTATTTGATGGGGCAATCCTTCCCTCTTCAAGGGTTCGCAAGGAAAGTGTTCAATTACTGTCAGCTGGGTCTAAACCAGCTGCACCTCAATGGATGGACAATCTTGTCCTCATTTGAAAATTTTTGTAGGATCATTAGCCTTAAGCCTACTGTCAACAATTTCAGAAGTTGTTATCAATTTATTGCTGGCACCGATGATGACAATGACATGTGGTGGTTCTTCACCTTCGCCAACATAAACAATGGTGCCATAAAGAACACGTTGGTTGGGAAGCCAATGCATGTCAAGAAGTTGAGGGGGAGATGGTTAGTTGTAAGATTTATTGGGACACTTAATCCCAGAAAAGGACTAAAACCCATCTAAAATTGTTCCCATTACTGAAGGGCCTCTCATAAAGTAAATAGCAAGCCTCGTCAGAGCTCAAATAAGGAGAAGAATTATGTTGTGCTAGAGTCAACTTCAACTATGTATAAAGCTAATAAAATAGTCCATGGATATTACCAAGTTGTTTTACAAGTTAGGTTGATGGTCCTTTTTCTTTTGCCTTGCTTCTAGCCTTAGTTTTGTTTTATCTTTGTAAATAACTGAAAGAGAAGGAAAAGCTTCAGCAAGGCTTGTTGGCGAGAGTTTACCCTAGGGTCTCTATCTCCTGTAGCTGGTGGAGGCAGAGGTGGAAAGGTGATGGGGTATGTTAGTAAACTCTTCGCTCCCGACAGTTCTGTCTCTAAGAGGATAATGGTGAGAGCCATAACCCTTGTAAAATTTGGGGGACATGATTTTCTCTCAGCCAGGAAAAAGGTAAACCAAACTCCTTCTATTATGATTGTAAGTGTCGTCATTCATTTTAAGAGGAAGAAAGTCTTTACTCCGATGACAACTCATGCTCCAGCCCCACTAATAAAGGCTCATACGATGGTATTTTCTCTAGCTCGGCTTACTAGGGAAGTAGCAGCTGGACTTCCACTAAAGCTAGCCCTAAAGAGTTCATGGATGTCTTTGCCCAGATGGTTCTTGGTCGTTCTCCATTTGATTTTCATGTCTTGGCAGAAGAAGAAAGGAATCTCATGAAGGCTCTGGTTGGAGAAAAAACAAGCTTCGAGAAGGCTGGTCTCGAGATGGTAAGAATGATGAAGAGGGTCATCACCATCTCATCAGACATCTTCGCAATGTTTGATGAAAGGTTCCACCTTCATCTGGCTTTAACTGGCTAAATGGTTTTTAATGTTAGGATTTTTCCTGATTTTTTATATGCAATTCATTTATCTTAATATTTATTTTCACGAGTCTAAAATCCTTGTGTAGAAATCTAATCTGGGTCCAATGCCAACACTTGGTAAAACATTTTTGGGTCCAACATCTATACTTAGTTAAGAATTTCTAGGTTCAATGCTTATACTTAGTAAGATATTTTTGGCGTTGGGCGGCAAATCATTTAAGCTTAACAGTGTTTAGGGGGGTCTTACCTTCTTGGAATATAGAAGAGGTGTAATTTACAAGCGTCCTCTTATTAGCTCAAATGTATCCATTATGGATTGTTAAGAAGCCTTCGGGTGGGTAGTTACATTAAGAAGCTTCAAATTTAATCTACAGATGAGCTTACAGCTATTGTTCCTAGGATGACAAAGCGTCTTCGCTGAGGTAAGGTTTATCCCATCCTTGGAGAATTGTGTGATTGCAACAAATAAACCATGGGGGAGACTATATTTGTCCCTATTGCTGAGGCAGTGTCCATCTTATCCCTTGAGAGATGTGCGATCGCACTAGAGAAACCATGTTAATCCCTTCCAAGGTAAATTGTGTCGTAACACTAAGAAGACGTTCATTCCTTTCAAAGTAAGTGTGTTATCATACTAGGAAGAGTAAATTCATCTTATCCTTGAAAGGTTGAGAGGTTTGTACCCTAGAGAGGCCGTATTTGTCCTTGTTGCTGAGGTAGTATCCATCTTATCTTTGGAGAGCTGTGTAATCGTACTAGAGAGATCGTATCAATCCATTCTAGGGTAAACTGTGTTGAGTTCCTCCATCATGATTTATAATAATAGCAAGTGATGCAGACAAAAACGTTATGAGATGTCTTTGTTTCAAATAACAAACCCCCCATCACTTCTTATAATGAGTTTCAAATCTGAAATAACTAAAATGAATTTCAAAGTACTTTACATTGTTAGAAAGCTTATATATGGACCAATGATAATGTATGGTTTAATCCCATATTGTCTTTCAATGATACCCTTCTCTTAATTAAGTTATCATATTTTCATATTAATCAATATGTGCTCACATTCAAAAATCATGAGAATTAAGATAATTGCATTGATTTGCACAACGAGGGATAGCATTAAAATACAAAATATTGACATTCAATATAATTAAGAAAGTATTAAGATATAAATAATAGCTTAATATAATGTGAGTTTGTATAAATTTTAAGTTCAAATAGTCTTTACTTGATAGTGTATGTTAAATAATTATATAAATTATATTTTGAAACCTCATCTAAAAATTTAAAATATTAAATGAGATTTCAATATATAATTTATATAATTATCTAACAACGAGTTAATTTTATTTAGATAGAACATTATAATTATCAAAATTAAATATTTTTATTAAATTTATATTTTAAATTAAAATGAATCATGGGATGAAAAAACTTCAGAAATTAAAAA
>Ga0307510_10005475_pt1 | contig 15132 bp, 8 predicted proteins | sample 12_EM_MG_FD_207224 | JGI IMG/M metagenome (GOLD analysis project Ga0307510, IMG submission 207224) | Populus trichocarpa ectomycorrhiza microbial communities from riparian zone in the Pacific Northwest, United States - 12_EM | ecosystem: Host-associated > Plants > Roots > Unclassified | place...
AATAGGTTGCAGCAGCCATGATCAACGCTGAGGAAGGTGAGATTGAAGAAGAAGGGAATGCTTATGGAACGAGACTTGTTCAGCTTCTAGTTGTTTGTTCTGAGGCTGTGTCTTGTCGTGAAAGCCATATGCCTCAGCAGAAGCTGGACAAGTCTCATTCCATCAACATTCCCTTCTTCACTTCCACATTCCTCAGCATTGATCATTGTCGCTGCTGCTGCCTCTTCAACAGCCTCAGCTGCCAGATAGCCTTGCGTATAAGTCCATATCCGATCTCTGAAATCAAGCTTAATCGAAATGCTATTCAAGCTGCTAACTAGTGCAAATGCTGCTTCCACCACTATAAATTAGGCTAGTATGACCTTTACTGCTTATGGATTCTGCAACACTGATGATCGTTTTATCTTAAGATATGTTAGAGAATAATATAAATTATATCTTGAGATTTTATCTAACAGTTCAAGTAGTCACGAGTTCGAATCTCATTATATCTATTTATTTGATAAAAAATAAACACAAGATAGTTGGTCTGTGTAAGTTTTCAGCTCAAAGAGTTTTTACTTGAAGGTTTTGACAATAATGTTGTTACTCTCTGTATTAAATGTCTTGTAATTTATTACATGGATGAAACAAAATCAAAATATATTTTTTTTAAATATTATTGGATTAAAGTTTTTTCACATTTTTTTTTATTAACTTAACGGTGTTTACTTATTGCTTATAGTTTTTTTTTCTGAAAAAAAAAACTTATGTTTATTGAATTTAAGCTCCATAATAAGAGATGGATTTCTTATAATTTTAACACTAGAAAGTAATTTTTTATGGGATTACAGAAAAACCATGGGCTCACATTCATGGGCTTACATTAACAGTTACAACAATGGATTGAAAACATTTTATTTTATACATTTCAAGATTAAATTTTTTATAAAATAATAATTTTAAGTGGTTATCAGTTTGAACTAATAAAATTATCATAATCATTTAAAATATATTATTTCACTAATTTTTTTACTCAGAAAAGATTGAGTCTTCGAGGTGATAATATTTTTTATAACAAAAGAAAGGGGAGAGAGTGTTTTGACTACCAAGATCATTAACTATTAGTATCTTCTCTTGCATCTGCGTCGGTCAGTAAGCTTGATTTTGCGTATATTTTATTTTTGTGATAAAAAGAATATATGCAATGCGCACCTAATACTATAAAATACGTGGATCTTAGCCATCACTCGAGCTTGTAATCGTGCTAAAATACTATAATATCGTGGCAAAGTCATTAGGCGGCTATATTAAATATATATCGTCTAGCCCTTTAATTTTAAATAGGAATTATTAAATTTATTTGGTACAGCAATTAATTGTTCATTTTCTTGTGAGAGAAACCTCCTTTCAGTCTTCGATCTATCCACTAATATTCAATAGAGTCTCTGAAGAAGATTAAAAGTCTTACCAAATTAAAATATAATACAACCATAAAACAAATTAAAATAATTTTTTTTTATAACCCGAGGTGTCCGGGTCAGCTTACACTCACCACAACTAATCTCTGGGTTCACTGAACATCCTGCAAGTCCAGTGGACATGTAAGACACAGCTGGGATGACAGGCATGCACAGAGAGGATCGAACCCAGGTGCAGAGGAAGAAAACAAAGTCCCTTCCCACGCTAGGCCACAACAATATTTTTAATGTTACGATATGTGATATCGATTACAGTTCAAAATTCTTTTCACTTGAAAATACATTAAAAAATATTTTTTATTATTTTTTAAAAATTATTTTTGACACTAGCACATCAAAATAACTAAAAATATAAAAAAAATAAATTTTCAACAAAAAATAATTTTTTAAAAAACATAATTTCAATTACTTTCCAAAACAATATCTAAAAAAATTATTGTGACGTAACTAATCTGCATTATTGTTTTAATCTGATTTATATTTGTCTAGTCAAATTTTAATACACTTGTTCATCAAAGCAAAAGGAAAGCATCGCACGGATACTACTAAAATACAAAAAAATAAAAAATATCATTGATCTTTGACCAAATTGGCTCCATCATCGTTATCATCCACAATTCCACTACTGCTAGGCAGATGCAATTATTTTCTTGACGAAACTTCACATGTCAAACCTCCACGTGTTGGCTCAAAGTTTTCTCTCAAAATCCTTGATTATGAAAAAAGATGCTTACTTCACAGGCCGTGGATTAAAGCCAGCAAGAACAATGTTTCATATCATCATACTGTGTTTCAAAACAGAATGATTGAAATATATGTTAAAAGTTATCATTGAATAACAGTGTTTTAGGTTCTTAAAAAACCAAATGGCAAATAAAAAAGTTCCAGAAATGTCACTAAACTCGGTACAAATACAATGGTTAAAACTCGTAAAATTTGTCCTCGAGAATTATTTAGTGTGACCTTAATAGCTAGATGGATTCAAAGAAAATAATATAAACATATCAGGTTGATTTCAGTCAATTCGTCAAAACCGTGACTGTGTTTATATGGACTTTACTGGGTCGAATTAATTTTTTTAATTTATTATATGATAAAAAATATAAAACTAATTTGTAATCAACTCAATACTAAATGATAAAATTTAATAAAAATCCAACATCAAATAATAAAATTAAAAAAAACAAAACCAAAATAAATCCTAACCAAGAGCGTGGTTTAACGGAGGCCCGCGCGTCTGAACCAATTTTTATTTTTTTAATAGTCGCCTGTCCTTTTTTTGGAAAGAAAATGTGATAAAATATATGTTGTCTGCTACAATATAAAAAATATATGCACCCTCACCACTTGAATACACGATTTTAAGCTCGCTTCGCATACTTCAACCAACTGAGTTGTAACATGAATTTGTTATGATATAATTAAAAAATAAACCGACCTTAACATTTTTAGTTTTATTTATAGTTACAATACACTAACTAAAGCATAATTCCCCATTTTCCCTTAACTCTTTACTAATTATTTTCTTTACTATATCATTATATGTATTATGTTGCGGGTCAAATTAATATTTTTTACATAAATAAAATATTCAGATGTTATTAATGTGTTTTTTTTGCAAAATAAATAAATAAATTATATGAGGATTAACTTAATGTGATTTGATTGAATTGACATATTAAAAGATAACTATGACCGATAAAAATATAGTTTATATTAAAAAATTCAAAATAATATTTTTTTTAGATATTAAAACGACAACATATTAGATTGATTCTGGTCAACTCGAGTTAACTTGCTAAATCACTACCCAGGTCACGAGACCCTAATATCCCTATAAAAAGCAATTAGTTTTTTTTTTTTATTAAACTCAATTCTCAATCCATCTAATATTGAAGGATAAAATTAAAACAAAACTTAACTAAATAAATAAGTCGAGTAAACTCAAATTAACTTGTCAAACTCGGCTCATGATTTTGAAATAACCTAATAGAAAACAAATCAAAATAAATTATAAAAACCAATTCTCATCAACTCAGTGTTAAAGAAAAAGTTTTTTAAAAACAACATAAAAAACCACCTCAGTCAATCGATCAAACTCTTGACCCGGGTCATAAGACTGAGATAATCTCATAAAATACAAATCGAAATAAATTATAAAATCTAATTCCTAATAAACCCAATATTGAAAGATAAAAATGAAAAATGAATTGACAAAAAAGGAAAAAAAAAACCTCAAGTCAATCGACCCAACTCATGACCCAAGTCATGAGACCATGATAACCCCATAGAAAACAAATAAAAAAATTATAAATTTCACTTCCTATTAACCTGTTAAACCCGGGTTAGAAAACTAGAATAACTTTATAGAAAGCAAATTGAAAAGGTTATAAATTCCAAATCTCAATTAACCCAATTTGAAAAAAAAAATTATTCAGTTAAAAAAAGGAAAAAAAACTCAAGTAAATTTAGCTAACCTGCAAAACTCACGACTTGGGTCAAGAGACTATGATAACCCCATAGAGAAAAAATTAAAAAATAATTATAAAGCTCAATCTCTAATCAACTCAATGTTGAATGATGAAGCTGAAAAAAATAATAAAAAAGAACAAAAAAATAACTCGAATCAACATAGTTAACCAAACAAACTCGCGATCTAAGGTCATGAGACCATAATACCTCATAGAAAACAAATAAAAAAAATTATGAAACCCAATTTATAATCAACTCAATGTTGAAGGATGAAGTTGAGAAAAAAATTCATAAAAAAATAATTAATCACACAGCTAGCCTGTAAAACTCGCGATCTGGGTTATAAGACCATGATAATTTCATGGAAAATAAATCAAAACAAATCATGAAGTCCTATACCTAGTAAACCCAATGTTGGAATATGATTTTTTTTTTAAAGATTGAAATTAAAAAAAAAAGTCCTAAAAAATCTTAAGGACCAAAATAAAAAAAAAAACCTTAACTTTTCACTATTTATTACTACATTGAAAAGCAAAGTCCTTCTAGTATATTTTAATATATTTTATATACACACATTTAATGTATTTGAAAACATTAAATCATGAGATTCAAAGATTTGAATGTGAAGCCTCTTAAAATTTATTAAATCTAATCCAGTTTAACAAGTTTATCTGATAAATTCAAAATTTAAATCATGACTTGAGTTGAGTTTCTAATTAAATCGAGCAAGTCATTAGCCTAATAAAACTTAATTGATTCGGTTTTAATGACCTAATTAATCCAATCAAATCCAATCCAAGCTCAAAATGTTTAATATTAATAATAATAAAAAATAATAATTAATAAATATAGTTTAACCCATTCTTTTTTCTGGGTCGATTGAGAGCATGGGTATTAGGTGAACTTGGACAGCAAGCCATTGGCAAAAGGTTGTACACTTAAGGGACTTATTTGAAACGTAGAGCATATATGAAGGACTAATTTGTAGTTAACCCCAAGTTAAGTTTTCGAGTCCAAACAAGTTTCCACAGTCAACATGAGGAAAGCCATTCTCCACAGTTATGAACCAAGTCCATTCTAACCACCCACAAACGAAGACTCTCTGCCGCCTCTCATCTTTTTTCTCCGACATCACATTCCTACGTGTCATCGATGGGCCAGACACGTCACTTTCGAGTGGTGGTTAGTCCAGAGCTTGACACGTGTGTTGCGGCTTCGTAATTTAAGGATAGATGGACAGAAAAACACTTGAAAAAAGACAAACACCTTTTGTGGGCCATCCTATTTCTATCTATACGTGGAAGCCAATTATTGGTCCACTTGTAAGCAGTTCAGTTAGGGGATTCCATTTGTCAGATTCGTGTCGTCCTGTCTATGCCCCGCAAAAGATTTCAGAATATCGTGATATATAGCCGATTTAACAAAGAGAAGAGATGGAATTAAGAAATCAAACTTGAAATTTAAAAAATTAAGAATATTTTTTTACTTGAAGTAAAAAATTAGTATAAAATTAAATTACATATTATTTTAATTAAAAGTTTAAAATACATTTAAGCCTTTAACTAGCTCATTAATTATAATTTATACCATCTAACTTCTTCAAGAATACTTAATTTGAAATAGTTTTTCAGTCAACATCGTTCACTGCTGACTCATATTTTATCATAAATTATATATAAAGAAATAATTAAATACAAAGAAGGAAAGAATCAGAAGATGGAGCGTCAGGGTGGACACGTGGAAGAAGGAGAGCAAATAATGGTAAGTGAAGGGGCAATTTGGAGCTGGCCTCCCATTCGATAAATAGAGGAAACACAACGCATCGCCCTTTCTTTCTTCTCCTCCACAGTCCCCACTTCTTCAAAATTAAATTAATAAAATTAGTAAAAATGAAATAAAATATAAACTCTCCCTTCTAAATCTCTCTCACAAACACTATCTCCCTCTCTGTTCCTGAATGTCAAACGGAGATGACTGTTAACGGTAACGGATTTTAATGACGGAATTTTACCGAAGGATGTTAAACGACGATGGAGATGATTCACCGGAGAAATGCAGGGAGCGCAGAAGAAGGAGAATCGAGATGAGGCGTCTCGCCTCTGGTGGTTCTTCTCAGCCGATTGATCCTCTGACTTCAAAAGAGAAGAAACAGGCGGCGGCGGGGGAGAGCTCGAGTTCAACTTCCACGGAAGGAAAACGGGTTGTGGAGACGGTGTGTGAAATTCCGGTGGCGGAGCCGGTTTTTGGGAGCATGTCAGTGTCAGGAAGGTCACGTGAGATGGAGGACGCGATTTCTGTACGGATTAACTTTTTCCAGCCGGAGGTTAACCGCCGGAGACCGGTGCATTTGTTTGGTGTTTTTGACGGTCATGGCGGCGCTCACGTAATTGCAGAAAACTGTCCATCTCTGTTTTTGAAAGGGCATTATGGTCATTTAATAAATGTATTTATATTTTTTTTCTCTATTTTGCGCAGGTGGCAGCATTATGCAGGGAAAGGATGCACGTGTTGATAGAGGAAGAACTGGCACGCGTGGACTCAACACGCGTGAGTAGTGAGAGTGGGGGTGGTGGGGCTGAATGGGAGGAAATGTGGAGGGGAGTGATGAAGAGGAGCTATGAGAGAATGGATGAGGTGGCAATGGGCACGTGCGCATGTGGGAGTGAGTGGTTCAAATGCGGGTGCCACCCCATGCAGATGGCACTCGGTGGGTCTACAGCGGTCGTGGCTGTTTTATCCCCAGAGCATATAATCGTCGCTAATTGTGGCGACTCACGCGCCGTCCTATCGCGAGGCGGGAGGGCCATTCCCCTTAGTGTTGATCATAAGGTTAGTTTTGCAATCGGAAAACGCTGATGGTACTATCAATACACGTGTTAGGTAACGCAGTCCGTCCATTGCTAGTCATGATTTTAATCATGGTGACTCTAGATTTTTACGTTTTTTGCATGGGATCACATGTATATGATGATGTGAAACACATGGATTTGTCACCTTGCCAAAGAGAACATGTTTTAGAGAACAGGTGGCATTTTGTTTGACAGGGTGGGGACTCTGGACATCCTTGAAACCAGGAGTCTGTCTTTTTTTCTTGTGGAAAGTTGTGCTCTTGTACTACCATGTTTGTGGTCTTGACATTTGGCATGCATGAATCAACTAGTTATGATGTCCATTCTTCATTGAAGAATCCTTTTGACTAAGGTTTCAGAACTGTTCTGATGATTTGAGAAATGGTTTGTGGTTTGTAATGTTTGGACCTACACCAGCACATGCATGTGTTCATGAATAAACAGAGTCCAAATGGTTACTTTCCATCTGTCACGCAATGGAAGTTTTCAATAGTTTAGCAAGGCAACCTCGTATTTTCATCACAGTATGAGTTTTTTTTCCTCTGATGCAGGATTCAGAATTTGTTTATCGGAGGATTGGAAATGAAAATAAAGATTCCAATCTAACATATGGGATTTACATCTTAATTTTATCTGAAGTAGGATTTACTTGTAATAGTCCAAATTTATTCCACTTTATATAGGATATCCTAATTTTTTGTTAACTATAATCTTATTATCTGAAATTAAATCATACTAAACAAGAAAATGAGAAGTGATTCCATTTCATCGATAAGTCCACTGCCAAATTTGTTCGCACATTTTATCAAATTTTCCAATAGATAGAAAAAATTCTTGTTTCTTCCTCAGATTTAAAAGGATTGAAAATTTGAGGAGCTATCTCTTTTTTTGGGTATGATTTGACTTGCTCACCCTTTTATCTTTTTTTTTACTTTTTTTTACTTGATTAATTAATAAAAAAAATTCCCAACATTTGTTGCAGCCGGATAGGTCGGATGAACTTGCAAGAATTGAAGCTGCTGGAGGCCGAGTGATCTTCCTGAATGGAGCTCGAGTTGAAGGCATTCTTGCTATGTCTCGAGCAATAGGTAATCTATTATAGGTTTAACTGAATCATCGTTCTTTTTTCTGGAGTTACAACTCATCGAACTCATGCGATGTATACACCTAAAGTTAAGTTGTTTATATTTTTTCCACTCGCTCATATAAAGAACTCGCTATTGGGATTAGATGCTTTAATTTTATCACATGACAAGGAACACAGAAAAAACATCTGTCACGTTAGTAGATTGGTTTTCATTTTTACACAAACTACTCTTGGTCCGTTTGCTTACAGATTTGGATGTGCATCCATGTTGAATGTCTCACTTTATGGCGTTGAACAGCCTTGTATTGATAATTTTCAATTTCACCAATGAAAATCACCGTCGAACAAAGTTCGAGTTCATTTTGAAAATTCAGTTCATTTCTTTGAGCAAATTAGTGCCCTTTATTTGCTCTAATGTTATCTAGTTTTCCATTTATAAGTTTGCTCAAGGATAAGTAAGCAATGCTCTGCTTTAACCTTTGGAGAGTCATTGATACCCTGAAGAGTAGAAAGGCGAGAAGCATTATTGTAGGAGGTTTTGGTATCTATAGATTTTCTAAACTTGTTAATAGTTTTTTAAATTTATTCACCTGATATAGATGCATGCTTACATTAATAATTCGCCAGCCTATGAATTTTTGATGAATTGATTTGGTGAAATGGGTAGTCTATGCTTGTTATATCCTTGTTTATGGGCTCTAGGTTTCCTTTTCCTTTGTTTGGATGAATGGGTTAATTACTGATTAGAGACTGAAATCATTAAACTAGTTCTATATTTGCTGGAAACCACAATACTCCTCTAATACATCTGTTGCCTCTTATTGTATTGAAAACATTTGTTTTGAAAAAACAAGCAAAAGTTTGTGAAGTAATTATCTTTTTTTTTTTCTCCAAATAGGTTCATTCATATAATTAGTAAAGGAAGCACATAGACGTATTTGGATAGTAGTATAAATATAACCATATCCAAATGGAAAAAACAATAACCATAATCCATCCTTTATTGTCCGATTTGGATTTTGAATAAAAAAATCTAAACCATCAGATATTGGAAATTCATTCAAATATTCATCATCCATTCTCTCTCTCCCTTTTTTTATTTTAAAAAAAACTTAATTGAATAGATAGCTTTTAATTGTTTTTTAGAATCAATAATTTTAATAAATATAGCTAACTATATGTAGACAAAAACATTATTATAATTATAATTTGGCCATTACATATAGAATATAAATATAATATGTGTGTGTTTTGGATCGGATTAGTTCAAATATCACAAAAATCATAACCTAACCATAACCGTGAATTATTTTTTTCCAGATTTTATCCAAATACTAACCAAACACTTTTTTTTGTCAAGAAAACCTATCCATTCGGATTGGATGGAATACACATCGGATTCCGATACCATTGCCATCCCTAGGACCACAGGGACTTTCATTCTTTCAGTAGTTGTTGTTGAACATCTAGAATAAATTAATATTCATGAAATGGCAGTGCACTTGTTGCATATTGGAGGCTTGACTTCCAGTACCATTGGACAGATGTTGGTGTGTAACAGCATTAAAAAGAAAAAAATCCATCAATGTCCCATGGTTATCGAATTTAGCATATGCCATTCAAATACGGATTGCTTGCCAACCTAAGGTTCAACATAAGCATGTAATAATGTTGGAAAGTCTAGAAAGGGCAATTGGATGGGCTATAATTTTGTGATTCCCTTCCCCCATCAGAAATGGATATTAAGGAGCCACTATAAATGCTAGGCCATTCTTCTTTCTTTTTAATTTGTTCTTTTTTCAAAAGAAAGGAAAATGAGAGGGAAAAATGGCTAGGAATAAGTCTGCTTTACTATAGTTATGTAGTGTAAGCTAGTGCACGCTTAACCTGCAATCAAGTGTCAATGGTGCTTCACCTAAGCACATGAGCAAACTTAAGGTTGCTGATGGATTTACCAGAATCATCGGTTCATATCAGGGAAAAACTCTGTTATCTATTGTGTTGGGCTGCGCAACTGACATGTCATGCATGCCAGTAATGCACAGTGCTATGGCTCCACTCTCCTTGGAGAACCTTTTTTAGAGGAGGGGAAGTAAGAAGGAACAAAGAGGGAAACTTTAATATTTTTCTTTCTATGGTTCGTGGTAGCAGTATTGAAGGAGGATCCAAATGCATAAACCTTCTATAGAAAGGTTGACCATTACGATCATTTTGGCATTTCCCTTCTTGAGTTGTTTTACATGCCTTTCCATGTTATTCATGTTTTGGTCTGTGATCTATTAAAGTTGGCATATCTTTAGGCATCAAATGCAGTTTGCTGTGTTCAAGGAAGTCAATAAAGAGCAATTAGGGATCTGCAGAAGTTTGCGAAGTATGATGATTTGAAGTCACACTAGATATGGCATGCACCCTATGAGAAATTTAATGTTCCTTTTTTTTTTGTTGGGGTGGTGGTTTTCGTAGCATGCTGCTCTTAAGATTTTAGGTGGTAGTCGTACCATGCTGTTCATAATATTTTATTTCCTCGAGCACTTGGAAAGGATGGATAATGGAAGGTATAAGTTCTGCATTCTACACTTCCATCCTTTACTCATGCTCTCGGATAGGTTGGATAGTGGAAGCAATGAGGTTTGCATTCTAAACTTCCAAGAGGTGCTCCAATTTGTTGGGCTGAAATGAGAAAAGAATTGACTGGCAAGCTATGACCTTGTGACATATTGCTAAAATAGAGTGCTTTGGTGTCTCAACCCAAGAAATGATAACCAAGAGTTAGGAAACTGCTATATCAAAGATTGGATGAAAACTATAAATCTAAATTTGTGCAATAATATTCTTACTCCGATGATGAGTGTAAAGCTTGGTTTGATTTTTTTTTTTAACAGGAAAATTTAGTTCCTTGTCCATAATAGGCAGGAAGAGAGATACTGGACAACCTAACTATGTAGGTTCATGAATGTGAAGAAATGTAGCAAGCTAAAGTTATCAGTTAAGAGTGGCGATTATGTGGGGAGTCCAGGAAAATCCACATTAACGCTCGCTTTTTTTGTAAGTTTAAGTTCGTCGTGAAGTAGCTTTCTGTTTGGATATTACAAAAGCAATGGAAAGACGATGGCATTTTGATTTTAAACGGATGTAAGAGTTGATTAAATAAGTGTAAAGATATTGTCTGATTTATTTGTCGAGGCGTAGCTTTCTGTTTGGATATTGCGAAAGCAATGGAAAGATGATGGATGTAAGAGTTGATTAAATGACTAAAGATATTGTCTGACTTATATTTGGTAAAAGTAGTTTTCGGGATGTCATTTAGGTAAGGTGAATACTCAACTAAAAACATGGAAAATGTAATAGAGAAATCATATGGTTTATATGAGTAATAGGATAAGAATGATTACCACAGCATGTGGGTTGACTCCATTCAATGAGATTTAAGGTGATTACATGTATATATGGAGGTTTGTGAATTTTTGTTATCAATGCCTCATTGCTGGAGGGATTCTGAAATTAGTGGTATGATTTTTACATTACACTCGCTAGAATAACATACTAAAGATGCAAATATAAGTTCGTTGTTCTCCTTTGCATTTTTGCATTTTGTTGAGAGAGATTCTCGGCTGTTGTATCTATGCTATATATAATGAAAGCCATGATACATATAAGGCATTTAATCCTAAATTGAAAGCCGCAAGTGACAGAATGTACTGTAGGTATTCTACTTCTATGTGCTTCAATTTGTAAATGTCACCATTAGCCAAGTAGCTAAAAATCTAGATAATATTTATCCTGGTCACTTTCCATCTGAATTCTTGTGTACTGCATTTGATCTTTTTATTTTCTTTGCCATAATTTCTGTAGTTCTTTTTCTTTTTCCTGGTGATGTTAGATTCTGTTGCTATGCCTGACACAACTGCATACTTTATTATTATTATTCAATATGTAGCTAAATATTTATCCTGGTCACTTTCCATCTGAATTCTTGTGCACTGCATTTGATCTTTTTATTTTCTTTGCCATAATTTCTGTAGTTCTTTTTTTTTTTCCTGGTTGACGTTAGATTCTGTCGCTATGCATGACACAACTGCATACTTTATTATTATTCAATATGAAGTTTGATTCTGCTGCTGCGGTTGATCTACTGATTATGAATCTTGTCACTTAATGACAGGCTATAAATGTTGTTCTCACAGTGAGAATCTGTTGCTCCTGTGATAAACACCAAAGTTTCAATGATTATTCATCTTGGGTACTCCAACCTAATTACGAGACACCCAACATGAAAATGGGTTGCGTGTTGGTTTTCATTAGGAATTTGGCTGTTTCTGTATCAATCAGGTCAAACTATGGAGCTGTCAAGCTGAGTGCTAAAGTCTGGTGAAGATCTACACTGTTGGCAGTGCATTACCATAGGAGGATCCAATGTTTAATATTGGATCTTAAACATTAGAAGATGTGGTTACATAACCATGACAATAAAGATGGGTTTTTTTTTCCCCACCCTCCAAATGGTTTCAGAATTTTCCATAATGCATCTCAGGCAAGACAACGTGGCTTTGCTGAAAATAGTAACCGGTACCTGCATGGCTTCCAGGTGGTAGGATTAGGATTAAATTCTTGACATAAACCAAAACATGCTTTTGGTTGTGAAGGCATGTGCGCACACAATTGCACGTCTGACTTCATTAGTGAAATAATTATTAGGTTTCTGTTTCGGAAGACTATAGGTGGAAATCAAATCTTATCATCAGTTTGGCAAAACAGTTGAATTGATTGCATTCTATTCTTAACATTCAGCCATGGACTTGTTATTTTTTCTCCATTTTCAATTGAAATAAATCTTCTTTAGCCTGTCAGGAAAGAAAAGAAAAATGTTCTTCCAATCCTTTGGTGGAAATTTGTTTCAAGGTGATGCATTTCTTGTTTTTCTGTAGCAGCATATTAAACTATGATGTTTAAATATCTGAGAAGCATTTATGTGATATCGCATGACCGTTTTCCGTAACGCTTGTTTAACAGTACTATAATTTTTATCTAGTCTATGTAGAAATGCGTGTTTGCTTCAGTAGTGTGCTAAATTTTGATGTTCAGTTATCAATCATTTATTTGTAGGTTAATTGCCTGACTATGGTTTCTCAACCCTTATCAGTTAGCTCATAACTTTTGTTTTGGTTGTGATGGTATTATGTTCGTATCTAGCACCGGATGATCAATTATTCATCTCTGTATACAAGGGTTCTTAAAATGCTTGCTCAATTCTTTTTCTTATGTTATGTTTTTTTGAGCAGGGGACAAATATTTAAAGCCAGTTGTAATAGCAGAGCCTGAGATTACTTTTACAAAAAGAGAACCAGAAGATGAGTGCTTAATTCTTGCTAGTGATGGCTTATGGGATGTCTTGTCAAGTGACTTGGCTTGTCAGGTAGCTCGCGAATGCCTCCGAGAAAAAAATCCTCCTGCCAAGGCCGGGCCTCAGATTGAAGAAGAAGGTGCTGGAGCATTGTACCCATCTCGAAGCATGCTGGCTGCTGCACTTCTTACTCGCCTTGCCCTAGGACGGAGAAGCGCTGATAACATCAGTGTCATTGTTGTTGATCTCAAGAGGAGCTGAGGGTAAGATAGGGGAATCATCCAATTTGAACTGAACTCTGTACATCTCCTAGAAATCAACATGCACAGACTAGGTTCTATTGGAGAATAACATCTTCATATAAATACAGAGAGCATCAAATGGATTATGGTTTTAGTTACTTCATGGAAGGAGATTTACTGTTGCCTAAACTATTTTTGCTGCTTTGTTCTTCCACAGAGTGCGCCTATGCAGGGTGCCCATCTGCACAAATGACAGGATAACATTGGTCAATGTCTATGAGTAAGATATTTTTGCCTTCTTAATGATCTGCCATGCAAACAAACATGAGTTTTGGTCACGTTGAATTAAAGTATAGGGAAAAGGTTACAGATGCATGCAGTTTCTCAGGATGGGCTAGAAAGGGAAAATCATATTAGTTTTGAGGTAGCAGAGGTGTCCATGTCCGTCGTCCTTTGATTTCCTGGGCATTTCTGGAAGGTGGAAGGCTGTAATATGCAAAGGTTTTTGGATGAGCAAGAATAGAGGAAAATCATGCAGATTCAGGAAGCTGCAATGAGTCCTAAATAAAACATAATTTCCCTCGAATTGTTTTGTTACTTCTTAACTCTCCAAGTAACTCGCCATGCTCTCTTTGCTTGCATTCTTCTCTACTTTCCTTTTTCTCCGTGAGAACCTTGTTCGTGTTCTCTCCTTGATTGCCTTGATTCAGCACCATTTCAAACTCCATCTTTCAAACCATTTTTACTAAACCCAACCTGGTGATTCCATGCCTGAAAATTTACCAAGTGAGACCCCAGGCTAAGTCTTACAAACCATGTTACAGACTTGGAAGCTCTCCTTTTCCATGCCTGAAAATTTATGTTCGCAAATTCAAAAATCCTGCACAGACGTTATTAATCAATAGAGGACAGGGGGATCACAATTCAAAAATCTCATCACTGTCATCTTCAATTCCTGGTAGGAGCTGAGGTACAGGATAGCAAGCATAGGTAATAGGATCGGTTTCAAGAGCCAATAAGTAGTCATTGCAGTTTCCCTAAAATGAGGTAGGCAGCCATTGTACCTCAGAGATGTGTTCCATGTTAGAAATCCTAGAAATCGCAGCAAAAACAAAAAAAAAAAACAAAAAAAACAAAACAAAAAACAGGAAAGTAGAAACCTTCTGGCAGTACAGAATCTTCCAGCCAAAGTTTGTATGGTTTTTTGGATAGCAGAAGGCCATTGATAAGACAACGGAGTCCACTGTCCACCTACTTATTTTAAAAAACGTAAGAACTCATCAGTGTCATAAAATTCTGGAAATCCTCTTGAACCACAAGAAATAATATTTTAAAGAGCTCAAAACAAATTTGAAAACTGATAGGTGTATCTATAATTAGAATTTATACCATTTCTTTTCTTTTTGGAGTGGGGACTCTTTCTCTTATATTTTTTCCTTGCTGACAAAAGTTGTATTGTGGACACAGATTTTCCCTTTAAAGAAAGTAATTAAATTGCTGGCATTGAGATCATGGAGGTAGGACAGAGGATATTTATTGTTTGTCTGGGAGCGAGAGTTTTTGGTTAAAAAGACCTGTTTAGTTTTAAAGATACCGATAAAGACAGAAAATAAATGTGTTTTGAATATAGTTTTAGAGTTAATTTTCATTCTTTCAAAATATGAAAACAGAAGGTACATGT
>Ga0307510_10005476_pt1 | contig 15131 bp, 13 predicted proteins | sample 12_EM_MG_FD_207224 | JGI IMG/M metagenome (GOLD analysis project Ga0307510, IMG submission 207224) | Populus trichocarpa ectomycorrhiza microbial communities from riparian zone in the Pacific Northwest, United States - 12_EM | ecosystem: Host-associated > Plants > Roots > Unclassified | place...
CCGTTCAGGCACAATTTGACCGGCTTGGTTTTCAGCTCGATTTGAGCCGAAAACAAGCCGGTCAAATTGTGCCTGAACGGCCCGTCAGATCTCTAAGTCGTCTTAAGTGACCCCCCGGCTCTTGATCTAATCCATTCACATCTTTATTTTCATAATTTTAGCTATTTTATTTAATTTGTTATCGCCAATTTTCGAAAAGGTCCGGCTTAGCTGCCAGCAACACTAGTTCTCCCTTTATGGTAGTCTGTGACCACCATTGTTCGTGATGCCATTGTTCCGTGACCCTTATTGTTTGTGACTCCATTGTTCCCCTCTTTTGTACGCTTAGTCAGGTAGCTGCCCTTTTGTATATAAGCTGGACTTATATCCTAGAGTTGTGTAGCTAACGTGCTTGTTAGAGGTGAGTGGGTGCGTGAAACGCATGCGGTTATTGTGGCCTAGCAAGGTCACAAACTAACTCAGTATGCATGCGGATGGGGCATCAACTGAGGTGGCAACAATGTGGGATGCCGTGTATATGAATGAATGAGCGGGGCTCGTAACTGTAAGGTACTGAATACGAAAGGGGCAGTAAACGGATGCAAATATATGGAACATATCATAACTGAGACTAGTGCGCCGCGCACAGTCAGTTGGGTCTGTAATTAAAGGAATAGGCTCAAGGCCCCAAGGCCCCAAGTTCTGCTTCCGCGACACTCCCCCTCACTTTGCACACAGTCTGAGGGATGCAGCAAAGTGTTTCACCTTGGCGGAAGGCAATGCCTTGGTAAGGACATCAGCCACCATGTCATCGGTGGGGCAGTAAATAAGTCGGATAGAACCCTTCTCAACGACCCAGCGGATCCAATGGTAGCGCACATCAATGTGCTTTGTCCGTGGATGGTACTGGTTGTCATGTGTGAGTGCGATGGCAGCCTGGTTATCGCAAAAGAGTGTGGTGGGGGAAGTGAGGTCGCCAAAGACCTTGGAGACAAGGCTGCAAAGCCAGAGGGCTTCCTTGCCGCTGTGCGTTGCTGCAACGTACTCGCTCTTGGTGGTGGACAGAGAAACGATCTCCTGTCGCTTTGATGACCACAAGACAGCGCCCCCATCTATGAGGAACGCATAGCCAGAGATGGCACACCGGTCCTCGGCCATGCTGCCATTGGCATCTGCATAACCCTCTAAGGGGCTACTTGCCTTGCCATATGTGAGCCAAAGATCACAGGTGCCCGAGAGGTAGCGGAAGATCCGCTTAACTGCCTCCCAATGAGCAGGCCCAGGATTTGCTGCGAAGCGGGCTACCATCACAACTGCAAATGCGATATCAGGGCGCGTTGCCAATGCAGCCCAATTGAGGGCACCAACTGCCTCACGGTATGGGACATCGCGCATCATCGTGCACTCCGCTGCACTTGCGGGTACTTGCTCTGAAGAAAGCCAGACTTGGTGGTCCATGGGGGTGGATAATGGTTTGAGATCAGCTAGATTATAGTGGCGAAGGATCGTATCGATGTATGAGTGCTGCAATAAATGAACAACCTGGCCGGGGTGATCGCATTTGATCTCAATGCCGAGCATCCAGTGCAACTCTCCAAGATCAGTGACTTCGAAGTGCTTACGGAGGCCTGCCTTGAGTTCCTCAATCAGGCAGAGGGCAGTGGCAATGATTGAGCAATCGTCCACATGAACTACCACAACGGTGAGCTCGCCTTTGACAATGACAACTCTGTAATAGACTGCTTGGTCCACGGCACACTGCTTGAATCCAAGCTTGATGAAAACACTTGTAAGCTTCTGGTACCACCAGTGGCCAGATTGCTTAAGCCCATAAAGGGTCTTGATGAGGTGCAGAACGCGTGTGCTGGCGTTGGGAACCTTGTAGCCTGGAGGGTGGTGCATATAAAGGACCTCATTTGTGTTGAGTTCCCCGTTGAGATAGGCACCCTTGATGTCAATCTGGTGCATCTCCATGCCAAGGCGGTTTGCCATCGCAATGACGGCACACGTGGATGCAAGTTTGGCTACCAGTGCATAGGTGTCATCATAGTCAACACCGCTGATCTGGCTGAAACCTTGGGCAACGAGACGGGCCTTGTATCAGACAACATTGCCTGTGGCATCCTTCTTTGCCTTGAGAACCCATTTTGAACCAATGATGTTGGTTCTGGGTGGTGCTTCCTCCAGCCTCCAAGTGCCAGCAGTCTTCAGTGTGGCCAGCTCTTCTTCGATGGCCTTCTCCCATGAGGGCCAGTTGGGTCTGTGTTTAGCTTCCGTGAGCGTGTGGGGCTTGAGACCCTCCGCATCTGCCGTCTCTGCCGCAAATATAAATTCCATACCCTTGAAGTCCTCATGCATCGCAGGTGAGCCATCATCCACTGTCCACACTCCCCCTGCTTCCACAGGATCTTCCGCAAAGGTCTCTGGGACTTGCAGACCAGGGTCGATGTGAGGGGCGTTGGTGCTGGAGTGTACAACTCCTTCACCAGCCTGCAGATCGCAGACGATGTGCAAGGGCATGCGTATGCGAGTGCTCCTGCGCAGTGGGATCGGTGGGACGTCGGGCTCATGGGCCCGTTTGGGTGATGATGATGATAGAGATTGCACGGGTGAGATGGGTGGTGATAAGGGATTTGACGTTGAGGGGGTGTCTGGCGCAGCAGTCTGTTTGCTGCTGACAATTGGAATATTCAGTTGCTCCCCCTCGAACGGAGCTGCTGACGTGAAGTAGACGTTGTGCTCAATGGTGACTGTACCAGGCTTGGGCCAATAAACTCTGTGTGCCCAGGAGTCGACATCGAAGCCGAGCCAACGGCCTTCGCGTGTGCGGGCATCTAGCTTGGAGCCACTGTCATCGTGGACCCAGACATTGCAACCCCATCGTTGCAGTCTGGAGAGATCGGGTGGGGACCCAAACAGTACCTCGAAGGGCATCTTATTGTCTAGTGTCCTTGTGGCCATGTGATTTTTGAGCCATGTTGCGTGATGTAGGGCCTCACCCCACAGGAATTCAGGTAGGCCCGTTAAGTGCCTGAGGGCCTGGATCCGCTCTAGAAGCATCTGGTTCAGGTGTTCGGCGATGCCATTCAGCTGTGGGGTGTCATGAACAGTGAGCTGCTGCGCTGTGCCCGCTGCCGCAAGATGCTCATCAAAAGCATTGCTGAGGTACTCGCCCCCACGATCGGAGCGGAGTGTCTTGATCCCAATGCAATGCTTTTGAGCAATTGCCCATGCCTCGAAGAATTTGTAGTACTTGAAGGCTTTGTCCTTGGTGGGGATCAGGTAAATGACTGTAAAACGAGTAGCATCGTCCATGAAGGTGACGAAGTATCGTTTCTTCTTCGCGGTTGCGATGCGCGCTGGTCCCCACACATCTGTGTGGATCTCATCCCCAAAGCTCAGGGCCGGGACACTGATGCGTGGCTTGGGTACAGGGATGCGGGTGGCACGCGCAAATATGCATGCTTTGCAGTCACTTTCGGGCACATCGGGATTGAGCTTGATCCCCTTGACAGCTCCGATCTCAATGAGCTTGCGGGTGCTGGCGACGGATATGTGTCCCAAGCGGTGATGCAGCTCCATGACGGACAGGAGCTCGACAGCATGAGCATACTCTGGGGAGCGCTCATACTTGTAGAGGCGACTTGCATTGCATGTGACGTTCGCAATCAGCTCTCCGCTTGGAGAGGTGAGCCGGAGGTGTCTGTCTCCGATGTGAGACATGAATCCTTCTTCGTCCAGTGCCCCAAGGGACACTAATGTGTAGCTGATGGATGGCACATAGAGCACATAATAAAGATAGAGGACGGACTTGCGTCCGTTGACTGGGGTTTTGACGATCAACGTTCCTGTTCCGATGGCAGGGAACTTGTGTTGATTTGCAGCATTGAGGTAGAGGGGCGGTGACAGAGTGGTGTATGAAATGAAATCAGCCTTGTATGGGCTGATGTGTCGCGATGCACCAGAGTCGTACAACTTGGCGTGAGGAGTGGTGATCGCCTCAGCAGGTGTAATAACAGCCACGGCAGTGTCCTCGAAGTACCATTCCTCCCCCTCAATGTCTGGCCAGTCAAGGTGATCATCGCTGACCCCTAGTTTGGCACGGAAGTCCTCATCTTCGTCGTCAGAGTCCGAATCATCCATCAGAGAGTCTGGTTCCACAAAGCGCATATGAACCTCCTCCTTCTCAACGGCCCAGAATCCCCTGTCATCTGAATCATCTTTGTTGACAGTTACTGTATTTGCGGAGCCCACAGGCTTGTTCTCGGGCTTGCTGCTCGAGCTGGCCTGTGCAGCCTGTCCACTCTGCGCTGTGGCCTCCTCCTGCTTCTTGGTATGGCACTCCCGTATCCAGTGGCCTTCTTTGCCGCAGTGGTTGCATTTTCCCTTTTTGCGATAGTTTGCGAAGTTGCTGTTGTTGCTGCGCTCGAAGGTGGTGGCGGCGAGGGCCTCATCTGTCTGGGCCCCCTTCTTGCCCTTGCCTTGCCCTAGGGACTGATCCTTGAGCACGTGGCGGGTCTTTACACAGTCGGCCTCTTCGCAGACCGAGTTGATGACATCCGACATGTCGATAGGCTTGCCGGTATATTTCACTGCGAGCTGGAGTGTTGACAGTGTCTGCACGGCGTGGGTGGCAAGGACGTCCAGGAGACCTTTCAGGATGGTCCTCTCGTACTCGATGTCGGTAACACCAATGTTGGCCGCCTTAAGCTCGTGGCACTTCATCCTCAGGCTGGTGAGGTATTCTCAGACATCACCCCCTCTCGGGCAGCGCATATCAAGAAAAGCCTGATGCAAATCCGCCTGGTTGTACATGCTCTTCGCGGTGAAGAGGGCACTGATGGCGGTCCATTGCTCCGCCGCTGAGGGGAATGCTTCCATGTCCATTGTGGTTTCGATGGGGAGACGTTGCCCAAGGAGGCATTGAGCAATGACGTCCTCGCGGTCCCAGCGTTTGCACTCCCCCTTCTCAACGTCGGTGATGTTGTTCGAGTCATTGGGGATGGGACGCATTTTGGAGCCATCGAAATAGTCCCAATGGCCGGTGAGTATCATTGCTCTTCAGAAGCGGAAAGAAAACGTTGCCCAGTTTGAACCTTCAGAGTTGAGGTGTGGGACGTCAGCGGATATTCCGATTGATGGGACGGAAGGGATGGCTGGTGTGGATGTGGGAGCTGGAGAAGTCATTTTCTTGATGGAAGCTGTGGGCGCAGAGGGAAGGACAGAGGGCAATGCAGAAGATGATGAAGATGGGGAAATGTGAGGGTTGGTTATTGCACATGGGCCAGGGCCCATAACCTGTAGCTAACATGCTTGTTAGAGGTGAGTGGGTGTGTGAAACGCGTGCGGTTATTGTGGCCTAGCAAGGTCACAAACTAACTCAGTATGCATGCGGATGGGGCATCAACTGAGGTGGCAACAATGTGGGATGCTGTGTATATGAATGAACAAGCGGGGCTCGTAACTGTAAGGTACCGAATATGAAAGGGGCAGTAAACGGATGCAAATATATGGAACATATCATAACTGAGACTAGTGCGCCGCGCGCAGTCAGTTGGGTCTGTAATTAAAGGAATAGGCTCAAGGCCCCAAGGCCCCAAGTTCTGCTTCCATGACAAGTTGGGCCTTAAGCCTGACTTAGTTTGCAATCTATTGCGTTCTCAGTCCTTGTTGCTTGAAACAACTATTTCCCTTCTTTGTCTTCTTGAAGTAATCTTCAAATCCTTGAAGATACTTCCCCTTCCTCTTTATCTTCACCCAGACATTGGTCTTAGTGACCTTCTCGCTTTTATCACGTTCCAGAACCACTTCAGTTACTAAGGGAATTATGACCCTTGTAACTTTTATCACTGCCGCACATTTCACCTTTGCAAACATTGTGCCTTAAGGTTCAATAGGCCTTAACATAAGTCAGGCTTTCCTCAAATGTCCTTGAAACATAGGACAACACCAGATTACACCCTGGCAGCAGTAGTACTTATCAGAACTCTTGAACAAAACAAGAGAGTCCACAGGAGACAACAAGACAATCTCCCAGCACACATCAAAGGCAAAGCATACTTTAAATACCACAGAGCCAGACATAAAGACACCGGATACTACGTCGATCTCCCAAAGAAAACACATAGAGTTGTTGAATTCATCAGAGTAGAAGACAACGACTTTTGGGTAAAACTCCTCTGGAAAGACAACCAGTGGTACACAAATGAAGGAGGGGTACTTCACACTTCAAAACTCGGTACTTGGAAAGAAACAGACTCTCAACACCTGCATTACATTAACCCAGAACACTATAGCCCAATGCTTCACACCACTGTTGAACAATCACCAGATGAACAAATACTCGCAGGAGGAATTCATCATATCGCAACCCTCCAAGGAAGTAACCCATTCACAGAACAAGCTCCTATCCTTCCCCAAATCGAATCAGCAGTCCAACAAGGCATCAATATCCCTCTTGACACTACCCCAGCCACTGCTGTTCATTCCCAGTTATCCATCCAAACCACAATGGCAGCACAACAAGAAGAAATTAACGTTGCTACTGGACAAAGCAGACAGGAAGCACAAAGGATCAATGTCATCACTAGTCCTGCCAATGGTGCTCTTAAAGGAAACCCACCACCCATCTTCACTGGAGATAGAAGTACAACCAGGAAGTTTATCAATAACTTTGACCTCTGGAAAGCAATTAACTGATACAATGACACCATGAGGAAACCCTTTTCCAGGGTTGTCACCCTCCTTACCTACATGGACGGTCCCCTAGTAGATGCTTGGAAGGAGGAACAAATGCACAAACTCCAGGAATCAATGGACAATGGAGCTCAGGAAACAGACGAAGATCTCTGGGACAGCTTCATAGAAAGGTTCAAAGCAGCCTTCACCAACCAAAACCAAAAGGAGGAAGCCTACCAAAAATTATGCAAACTCAAGCAAGGAGAAAGCCTTGACGACTTCTTTGCTAAATTTAAGCAACTTGCCCATGAAGCAGGAGTTCCCCTAGATGACAAGGGAACTATCGAAACCCTCAAACATGGCATGAACCAACCACTCACCAGAGCAGTTATACAATCCCCTGATTTCAACCCAAATGCGGAAATCCCATGGACCTTTAAAAAATGGGAAGACCAGGCCAGAATGTCCCATCAGAAATGGTTGGCTGCTGCTCAATTCAGTCAGCAAAGACAAGGACTATACAGAGCCTTCAGACTGAAACCAAACCAAGGGAAATCCAACCAGTACAGAAGAAACAAAACTTCTGGACCATGCACCACCTCTCAAGGAGGATATGCCATGGACGTCAATGCCAACAGAATGGGACAAACACATTCTGATGCCAAAAAGCAGCAACTCATGAATGAAAACAAATGCTTCTATTGCGAAATCCAAGGACATCAAGCTTGCGTCTGTCACAAGAAAATAGCGGACCACACCAAAAGTGGCAAAACTGCTAAAAGCGACCCCCCTACTGTTAGGAACCAAGACCCCATTGATATGACCCCAGACGATATTTCCGGTTTCTTGAAAGACCACATGGGCTTGCTTGATGAAGATACCAAGCTGAGCATCATTGAATCCCTTATGCCAAAGGATTTTCCTCAAGCCCAAAACTAGCTGCCATAGTTAGGGCATTCCAGCTTGATAGTGTTTTTGTAAATCGCTCAAATTCCGTGCAAATAAAAGTTGCATTTTCACACTATCGAGGAAAGGCAGAAGAAACAGTTCTACTTGACACTGGGGCAACTGAAAATTTCATTGACCATACAACCGTCATCAAACTACACTTAGGAATGAAGAAACTCCCCTATCCCCGCCCAGTATTCAATGTCAATGGAACCCTTAACCGCCATGGAACAATTACTCATGCTTGTGACCTACTTGTTACTAAAGGCAACAAAAGGGAACATCAACGATTCTTTGTCACTAATCTAGGATGAGATCAACTTCTCTTTGGTTATCCATGGTTTAAAGCCTTTAAACCAGAAATCGACTGGGAAAAGGGAACACTCTTAGGCCCAAAAGTTCAGATGGAAACCCTACTATTCAGAACTCTCCAACATGCAAAAACATGGGTCAAAAGCAAAATACCAGTTAATGAAGACCTTATCCTTGAAGCATAGCAAACTAGGTGCAATCCATGGTTGGGAGTAACCCGCTTTAGGAATAAAGGGAGGCCCAGTGGAAGTCAATCGCACCCATACAGTGGTAGAAATGGCCCATAAGTACGCAATGGAACATGGGAAGGAGGAAATCACCCTCCCAGAAAAATTCAAACATCACATGGCACTATTTTCAGATGAAGAAGCAAACAAATTCCCACCAACTCATGGCAAAGGAGACCATAAAATCATACTAATGGACACCGCTCCCACTCGTTTTAATTGCAAAGTTTATCTGCTCTCAAGGGATGAACAAAAAGCAGAGGATCAATTCATTGACGAAAACTTGGCCAAGGAATATATCACACCATTGGACTCCCCCTACGGTTTCTCAACCTTTATGGTCCCTAAAAAGGACTCAAAAGAGAAACAATATATCATTGATTATCGCCCCCTTAATGCGGTTACCAGAAAAGATGTCACCCCACTCCCTAACCTCAAACAATGCATTGAAAACCTACAGGGAATGGAATTATTCAGTAAATTCGACATCCACTGGGGCTATAACAATATCTGGATATGTGAAGGGGACCAATGGAAAGCTGCTTTCAAAACCTGCTGAGGACTATTCGAACCAAAAGTAATGTTCTTTGGCATGAGCAACTCACCAGCAAGTTTTCAATGCTTTATGAACAGTATTCTTGAAGAATTGTATGAACACTTTGAGAAGAAAGGTGTACTTGAAATACAACGCATACTCCAAAACTACATGGATGATTGTGGAATAGGAACCCTACTCAAGGATTTCGACCTCCATGTTGATATTATCCACTTCCTATTCGACCTCCTTGCACACCATGGTCTGCATCTCAAATTATCAAAATCTGTCTTCATGCAACCACAAATGGATTTCTTAGGTGTCCGAATATCAAAAGATGGAGCTACAGTTGACCCAGCCAAAGTCGCAGGACTTAGAGATTATCCCCGTGAACTAAAAGACAAGCGACAAGTCTGTGGATTCCTAGGAGTCTCTGGGTACCACCGCATGTTCTGCCCCAATTTCAGTATCATCGCTGCGCCACTCACAAAACTTACTGGAAAAGATGCACCTTTTGAATGGGGACCCCAACAAAAGGAAGCTCAAAACAAACTTATTGACATGATCACCCATGCACCAGTACTCATTTGACCAGACCCCAACTGACAATTCGAACTTGAAACAGATGCATCGCAAATTGGAACAGGTGCTATATTATACCAATGAGATCCCCCCGTTACAAAACCAGACAGTACCCAAAAACCAGGACCAAGATGGCCAATAGGATTCCATTCTCAAAAGTTTACCCAAACTGAGCAAAACTACCCCATCTATGACTGGGAGTTCTTGGGAGTTATGCGCAGACTACGTTGCTGGTGTTATGATCCACCCCAATTTTTCTCATCTTTGTCGGACCCCCTCCTTGTCACCCTATCCAAACCACCACTCATGGCCAAGTGACCATTACCATTGAACCCATCATCCCTACCAGACCTACCACCCTTGCCACCCAGTGAACCATCCAAACCATCGTTGCCCCTTGATCAGCCACCAGTCGAGCCTCTCATTCCCATCCCCTGGAACATCCATCGTTGGGAATACTCTTCAATGGAGATGTACCAAGAGCCACCCCCAGTAGAGAACCCACTGGAAGACCCAGACAGTCCCATGGAGGACATGCCGCCCTTAGAGCCAGAACTATTCATTCCATATGAACCCGATGTCCCTGGAGGCAACACGCACACCTTGTCCCCAGAAGAGTCCCCCGTCATACCATGGCAAGAGTACCTTGCCCCAGATAGTCCTGTGTCCCACAAGCACTCCCTGTTACCTACAAGTCCCTCTTCAGCACCCATATGCCAATGCACCAGTAGAGAAGGCAGTTACCACTCAATCACGCCTACTGCCTTGTCGCCCACAGCTGGCACCTCGCCCCAGAGTCAGGGCTACCAGTCGACCTCCCCCGAAGGATCCGCAGATAATCCCTCATCCATGCAGAGCTCCGCAGATGACGTGGATAGCGACATGGCCCTTAATTGTGTTACGTTCTTGGGCCTACGCAGGGTACATTTTTCATTTTCCACCTGCTTACTAAGCCTTTCCCATCATGTGACCAACCACCTATCCATCTCGATCACATGACCAATCACCTGACTAGTCACCTGACCACCCACATGACCTGTCACATGTCACTTCAGTCACCTGCTCCCAAAGTCACTCGTCCTATATCACCTGTCCCCAAGTCACCTGCGCATCACCTGATACTCCCTCACCTGACCTCACATGACCCTATCCTTACCCCTGACTCGTCTCTATTTCGCTTACCTCAGCCTCGCTTCCGGATTCTTGGCCCGCTTACTATACTTTTCTCATAGCTTTGTCTCACGACTCATACTGACTCCCCTCTTTGTTACCTTCACATGTGAGTCAGTTCTGTGGTATATGACTCCATCTTCTGGACTATGACTCGTTACTAGTACAAGTACTCGTCGTATTAGTCCTTAGTCATACAGCCTCCTCACATGTATATAAACCTCGTGTTTTCCTAGAGTTGGGCCTTAAGCCTGACTTGGTTTAATCCCAAGTGTTGTAGCTTCCACAGCGCCTTCAGTTTTCGCCTGCACTTCGTGCAAGTCGTCTCGAACATCGTCGAGACTCTCCTCTACCTCTTTCATTATCCCCACTAGTGTCTTGCACGCGTGCAGACCTGTCATACCAGCGCATCCAAGGGCCAGTGTTCGCTACCTGCAATCCCTTGAAGTACAAGTCCCACCGCCATTATACAAACCCATGCACGTCGCACCTTAGGGTCCTTGGCCCTTAACACAAGTCAGGCTTTCCACCCAGGCTCCGCGGAGCATCACAGATATCATCTACCCTGGCGGGTATACAACTCATCGGAGAATTAGATGACACTTACAAGCGCGTACAAAGAAGACAAGCAGACAACCTCCCTAACCACGTTAAGGGACAGGCATACTTCAAATCACATCCCAGACTCAGGGGAAGAGCGAACCCAGATACAGGCTACTACATCAGCGCAGGCACAGATAAACTTGCTGTAGAATTTGTCACAGCAAACAAAGAAGACAACTGGACACAACTCGGAAGAGAAACAGACGGCACCTGGTACACTACCAAAGAAGCTCTTGTTCCCAAAGAAAACAGGCTACTAGGCTGGTGGAATACCAATGACTCCCAGCACCCAGACTTCTTTATACATCACCCAGAACACGCACCAGCACCCCCAGAAGAGACACTCGCAGGAGGTCTTCACCACATTGCCACACTCCAGGGAGCGAATCCATTCACTCCGCAGACACCTATCCTACCCCAGATCGAAACAGCAGCCACTCAGGGCATTGCTATCCCCGTTAACATCGCACCAATCGCATCCACACTCCCAGCCGCGTCTACAAACGCACCAGTCTTACCCCCAGCTCAACCAGTTGCACCAAGTGCACCAGTAATCGTCGTGTCCTCAGGACCAAACACACTCACATACATCCCACCTACCATGTCAGGACAAGGATCGGGACCAGGCGCAGGAGGCGCAGCCAGCATAGCAGCCACCACAGGTGGAATAGGACAAACCGTCACAGTTGCAGCAGTATCATCCAATGGCGGACTCAAAGGCACCCCACCTCCCTACTTCAGCGGAGACAGAGACACTAGTCACAACTTCCTAGTCAACTTCGGCATCTTCAAGTTCACTAACAGGAACAACGATACTATGAGCAACCCAGCCACACGCGTCACCACGGCACTTACCTACATGGGCGGAGTTCTAGTCGACCCATGGAAGGAACAACAGATGACGGAACTTCAGACACGCATCGCTGGAGGAACTGCAGACACAGAAGAAATCCACTGGACGACCTTTGAACAGGCGTTCAAAGACACATTCTATAACACCAACATCAAAGTGGAGGCCTACCAGAAACTAGAGAACCTCAAAATGAAAGACAACTTGGACATCTTCATATCCGAATTCAAGAGATACGTCACTGCCTCAGGGATAGACATCAATTCACATGGCATCATCCACTTGTTCAAAAAGGGACTTGCCGCCGGTCTAACCACAGCCATAATAAACAGTCAAGGATACGACCCGAGGAACCCTTGGGCCACATTCCAACCATGGGAAGACGCTGCACGCGCCTGTAACCTCAGATGGAAACACACCCAAGAATTTAAAACCAATTTACGCCAAGGATACTACGCTGCACTTGGCCAGAGATCCCGTGGACCACAGCAGCAGCCATGCGGAGGAGGAGGACAACGCCTCACCACATCCCAAGGAGGACACCATATGGATGTTGACACTACCATTGCTACCAACATTACCGGTAGAGGATCAGAACTTTCCGAAGCCAAGAAAGCGGAGTTACAAGCCAACAACTCCTGCTTCTACTGTTTCAAAAGAGGACACCACGCCAAGGATTGTCGCAAGAAACAAGCAGACTGCACCCAGAGCAGCGGAAGCACCGCTAACACCAGTAACCAGACCCACACCAGAGAAATCACCATAAATGACATCACCCCAAAGCTCGTCAACAAAATGATTAGGAGCGATGCATTCCAAGCCATGGACGAAGAATTCAAACTCTCCTTCTTGGAAGACGCCATCCTAGGGAACACCCCATTGGGTTTTTAAAGGGCCCTAAACTAGCCGCTGTAGCTAGGGCCATCGGTCTCAATAGTGTGTACATTAGTCGACTCAATCACATTCAAATCAATTTCGTTCTATCACACTATCGAGGACAAGCGGAAGAAACAGCACTACTAGACACTGGTGCTACGGAAAACTTTATCGACTACAAAACTGTCGCTAGGCTTAGGCTGGGAACTCAGAAACTAACTATCCCCAGACCTGTATTCAATGTGGACGGAACTAATAACTGTCACGGAACCATCACTCATGTATGCGACCTTATGGTCAAACAAGGAAACTGGAAGGAACAACAACACTTCTATGTCTCAAATCTAGGCAGAGACAGATTTATCTTAGGCTATCCTTGGTTCCGCACCTTCACCCCAGATATCGACTGGACTAACGCTCAGTTACGCGGACCACAAATCAAAATGGAGACGCTTAAACTCAAAACCTTCCAGAAACTCAAAAGGTACAAAGACAAACTATTGGAGCGCATCACTATAGCTCACACGCAGTGTATTCCGCGGTCGGGAGTAACTCCTGTAGAAATACAGGAAGGCCCAGCGGAAATCAACCGCACACATAACGCAATCGAAATGGCCCATAAGTATGCAACGGAACATGGGAAGGAGGAAGTCAAACTCCCAGAGGAATTCAAACGTCACACACTACTATTTTCGGATGAAGAGGCCAACAAATTCCCGCCTTCACGTGGAGAAGGAGACCACAAAATCGAACTAATGGACACTGCACCGGCCAGCTTTAACTGCAAAGTCTACCCCTTGTCCCGCAAAGAACAGGAAGCGGAGGACAAGTTCCTGGATGAAAACTTGGCAAAAGGCTACATCGTACCATCCCACTCTCCCTACGGCTTTTCAACCTTCAGTGTCCCTAAAAAGGACTCAAAGGAAACCCGGTATATCATCAACTATAGGCCCCTCAACGCTGTTACCCGCAAAGACATCACACCACTCCCAAACCTTGCACAGTGCATCCAAGACCTGCAAGGGATGGAGGTATTCAGCAAATTCGACATCAGATGGGGCTATAACAACATCCGGATCAAGGAAGGTGACAAGTGGAAGGGAGCATTCAAAACGCGCTGTGGCCTTTACGAACCAAAGGTTATGTTCTTCGGCATGTCAAACTCCCCGGCCAGCTTCCAACGATTTATGAACAGTATCCTTGAAGAGCTCTATAAGCACTTCGAGAAGAAAGGCATACACAACATCAGGGAAATATTCAAAAACTACATGGATGACTGCAGCATTGGCACATTACTCAAGGACCTAGCGCTACACATCAAGATCATCCACTTCCTATTCGATCTACTTGCGAAACATGGACTCCACCTTAAATTGTCAAAATCGGTCTTCTTACAGCCACAAATGGACTTCCTCGGCGTTAGAATCTCAAAAGAAGGCATCACTATTGATCCGGCTAAAGTTGCAGGACTACGCGACTACCCATGTGACATACTTAATCTTAGGCAGGCCAGAGGATTCTTAGGCGTCGCTGGATACCACAGAATGTTCTGCAAGAACTTCTCGATCATCACCGCACCTATTACTAAGCTTACAGGCAAAGACGTCCCATTCGAATGGGGACCAGCACAACACGAAGCACAGGACAAAATAATCACGCTCATAACCAGCTCACCAGTACTAGTCAAACCAGACCCTTCTAGGCAATTCAAGCTAGAAGTGGACGCCTCACAGATCGGCACAGGGGCGATCTTATACCAAAGAGATCTGCCAACTACACGCGCAAACGGCACAGAGAAACCAGGACCACGCAGACCAGTGGGATTCCATTCCCAGAAATTTACCACAACTGAGCAAAACTACCCTATCTACGACCGCGAATTCCTAGCCATCATGAGGGGACTTTGCTGCTGGACGCACTTGCTCAAAGGAACACATATCCCCGTCCTGGTATACACAGATCACGCCAATTTACACTACTACAGAGACCCCCAGAAGATCGGCCCGCGCGTCGCTGGTTACATACCCGAGCGCGAACAATACAACATCTTACTGGAATACAAACCCGGAGCAACAAACAGAGCAGATGCCTTATCTAGGCGACCAGACTATGAAGGACCAAACCCAGATAATAACGAAGTGCTCGTATGGCCAGATCAATACTTCTGTGAGCAACACACCTCCATGGTCGGGAGTCACCCCGGAGACGGGCGGTGTTAAGGCTTCAACGGGCCTTGATAGTACGACTTGTACTAAGAGGTGAACTGGTGGCGAGTATCTGGAGAGGTAGAAGTCTCTAGTATTGCTAGAGACGACTCTGAGAGGCTTATGTAAGATGAGGGAAAAGGAGAGGCACTTGGGGAGCTTTCAAG
>Ga0307510_10005477_pt1 | contig 15131 bp, 12 predicted proteins | sample 12_EM_MG_FD_207224 | JGI IMG/M metagenome (GOLD analysis project Ga0307510, IMG submission 207224) | Populus trichocarpa ectomycorrhiza microbial communities from riparian zone in the Pacific Northwest, United States - 12_EM | ecosystem: Host-associated > Plants > Roots > Unclassified | place...
ATTCCACAAAATCAGCATTTTTTTTTAAATTATTATTAGTGGTCTCTTCAACTTCTAATGCCCTTGACATGTCTCTCCGTTATCTATTAAAGAAGCTGTTTTTTTAATTGCTATGGGCTAGGAAATATCAAAACATGAAAAGATGCAAAGCATTTTTTAATGTAGGTAACTCTACCGCCTCTTCATTTGCTACCCCTCTTCTCTATGTGCTCCAGGCCTCTTGACACGACAAGTCCACAGCTCTCATTCTCGTATTATCTTTATTTTATTGGTTGGTTTTATATTGAGTCCCCCAATCATGCAAGAATTAGAGTTAGGGCCATTAGATCCTGTATTCAGTTAATTTAGATCTCAATCTTTCGTCCATATAGTACAAGAAGAGTAAATGCAAGCACTGATCATGAAAAACACTCACAGTAAGAGCACAGAACAAATATATTTCATTGCTTGGAAACTTAGGAACATCGGAAATTAAGGGATTAGAATCATAAAAAGATTCAAGATGCCTTCCTTGATACATTAATTATGTGCTTATATTAGCAGCACGGCAAGAACATAAAATAGATGAGAACTAGAATAATATATAAAAGAAAGGGAAAAAGAATACAAGAGTAGAATCACTGATTTTGATCCTTTCAATCAAAACCAGTTTTTCAAGTTAACTAATATATGACAAATAGAGCTGGCTCATGAGTGAGGCCCTGGTAGGAAAAGGAGCAGCATAAAGCGGTGAATCTTTATTGCTGCTGATCATCATACATGAAGTGCACAGAGCTAGCTCACTACTGGAGCTTCGTATTTTTCATCCTGCATGTCGGGGAAAAAAAAAAGATCAACATATTTGTCATCAGTTATTATTATTATTATTCATTATTTATTCTTTTGATTTTTTTTTTTTTGGTTCAGAAATTATGTTTTGCTGTGGCTGAAACTCCTGAAAGAGATATACCACTAAACTGCAACTTCTTAAGTTTGAAAGCTATATGTTTGCTTGTTAAATTCATAATTTAGTTGTCAATATCACTATTCATTGAAGCCACGTGAAAAGCACTTGTGGGGTAAAAAAAAAAAGGAAATTAAAAAATTAATCTGCAATAATTTTCCACAACACGTAACTTATTATTTTCTTATAGGACTAAACTCTCTGCATGTTATTTGGGCCATTTAAAGTCAGTCTTCACGAGGGCATATTCTTGTTGATGAGAGCTTGGATTTTAGTTTGGATTGTAGATGCACAGTTTTTGCCATATGAGAGTCAATATGTGGCTCTCAAGAAATAAATAAACTAAACAATCCCGTCTGTAAAGCACACCACAGAAAAAGAGTTGTGAAAATCCATGTAAAGTTACAGAGTTAGACAGTAGCAGTGACTCCATGACACCCCACTTGATTAGATTTAGCTACCTTTAATTGTGGCATGATATGGTTAGCTATAAAGTCAAGTCTTGTAAGTGACCATATAGTTAGGTAGCTAAATATGCATGTGTGACTGTGATTTTATCTTGGTTATTATTTAGGTGAAGGAGTGAGACTTATAACTGCTATACCTCTTGCGTGGCCATTTGCCCCGGTAGTCCTGTAATTAGGGAAGGGAACATGGCCCGACTCAATATGCTTCACATCCTCCACAAGCAGTTCATAGTGCCTTTTCACTTCTTCTGCGGTTTTTCCACCGACTGCCCTGGCTACATTGTACCAGCGATCGGGCGTGTCTCTGTCATACACAGCCAAAGCCCTTTCAAAGGCTTTGTTCTGCTGAACAGTCCACGAGCCCGAACCGCGAGAGGACATTGAGCTTGATGCCATTTGTTTGAATGGTGTTTTGCTGTGAGAAATTAGCTAGACAAGTAAATAAAGAGAGAAAGAGACTATGAAAGGTTGTTGTGTATGGTTATGGAGAGGCTTGCTGCGAGGGCAAAGGATGATTGATGAGAAGGGTGGTGAAGTTAAAGATAAGAGATTTCAAGTCAAGGAGAAGATATGTGCAATAGAGGTGGCAGTGCCTGGTCTTTATAGGCAGAGGTGGAGCGGAGGGGGTGATGAGGTGGGGTAGGGTAGAAAAGAAATCTTGCAAATGCAGTAGAATTTTTAATGATTTGTCTCCTTAGGAACCACAAAATATGAATCAGAACAACAATGTAGGAGAATCAGTATCTTCACTTAATTAACAACACAGTTTATATTTTCTATAGTTTTAATAACTTAAACCGGCCTAAATCCTTATCTGTCTTAAATTCATATACTAAAAAAAGCAAACACTAGTAATTACCAAAACAAATAGAACCAATCCTTCCATATTTGTAAATTAACTTAGTTCCGTCAACATTCACTTGGCTTAGTTCAGTTAACTTTCTTATCTCCTCGGGACACAGGGTAACTTTATTAAGTGCTTTTTGATACATAAAATGAGTGGTCGGCAGGGAAGCCATATCAAACTTCTAGAATGGCATATTGCCTCCGAAATACCCCCGTTTCCATTACAGCAACTTCAGGAGAGCTAAAGCTTGGGATGCCTTTTTAAGTAGTGCCATAAAAGCTGCAACCCTGACTCTCTTGGCACGTACGGTGATCGAGCTTTCAACAACCGGACCAACTCCATGTAAGAAATTGTATTGAGTTGGAACCTTCAAAGATAAATTTCATTGGTAAAAACAACGAAGTAGAAATCCCTGGGTATAGGATTCTGCACTTGTTGAGATTTTATGCAGATTATTACTCCTTTGCTGTTTTTTTCTCTGCTTCAACTGCACAGAGGGCTCTGATCAGTTAGGTGGTCCAAGCTAAAACCATAACCAGACCTTATAATTTTAACCTTCACGTGTGCACCACAACCCCGTGTTTTTTTTTTCCTTTCAGAAAGGATTTTTTGCAGCAAAAAATCCTTCATGTTCTGTTTCATTATCATTGAGATTATCTTACAAGCGTACTAGGTCCTCAACAACATTCCAAGCAAAACTAGCTGGCTTCCTGATTCCGTACAATGATTATATTATATGTTCTTTTCTGGGATAGAAGTTCAGCATATGTTACCTACCTTTTCATAGCTTTTGGGACCCTCCCTTCAGAATGTTGGGTTTTCTCTTTGGGACTGTTGTTTTAATTATCAAGAATGTTTCAGACACTTAACTGGCTAACGAAGTGTGCTATCAAACCTTTTCTTCCCTTCTTGGATATTGAAATGTTTTCTAGCCTACTTTGATTAATGTTCAATGAACAACATCTTACCAGTCCCATCAATAAGTGTTTATGGTCCTAATTAGCCCATCTTATCACAATTTACTCCAGTGAATATTAATTTGTTGATTTTCATTATGAAATCATCAACATTTGTGAAAACAAAACATGATTAACAGATGCATTATAAGGTCAGAAGAAAATAATGCCGGCGCCGGTCAGTAATATTGATATTGAAGTGTTTATGGAGAAGTTACCGGAAAGGCACAGTAAAACGTGAAAAAGGGGGCATCAGGCGCTGATGCAACTATGGAAGATATTAGTCCTTTCAGGCTCCAAACAGGTTCAAAGTATTATAAGAATAATACAAGCTTCTATACCATCATATATAACAAGGTTATGATCAATATGGCTTCTCTGCTTTGTTGTTACCTCAGGATGGTGTGCTGCAGTCACAAAGATTGGTTTCAGAATCTGCCCACTTGCTTAATTTTATCCTATTTTGGAGTAGATATTACTGGCCCGCCATTTGATCTAATCTTTACTCGAATCTGATATTTACATTTAAAGCAAGATTTTGAATACAACAAATATTTTTTTAAAAAAAAATGAATGATAGATTCTATGAATATTCAAATTCTGGATCTGGATCGATAATTGGACAAAAAAATGATTCAAATTCATAAAAATCTTATCCATTTATTAAATAAATCAAATACGATTTATATATTTTAATCCGATCCAAATCCGACTCTCGTTTACAGCCCTAAATTGTTTCTAAAGTTATCCCTCTTGTGAAAGGATAACTGATTACGTACAGGGTTTACTTCTTTGATGGTGAACAAATGCTTTTTATCTATGCTGGCCCATATATATATGTGCCTGTTTCACCTTTGAATTTGTCAATGATGAACATCTCTTGCAATATTTTGAACAGATATCTGGTCAGTAAAGGGCAACCGAAAGGCAACAATGTTGCAGAATCTTTTTGCTGGCCAAGATGTTGGGAGCCTTACGCCTCAGCGGGGCTATTTGACTCTTGTCAGCGGCCCTTTATTCATCTTAGGAACATTTAACGAAAATTCGAGTGATTGTATTAGAGAAACTTATCTTATCCACAAGGTTTTTCATGTTGTTTGATACTGTGATGGATTGATTGAAGATAATTAGCTCATTTGCTAAAAAAGTTTCCATCATGATGCAATGATATTACCATTCATTTGGAGGTTTTCAGAAAATCAACAGGCAAGCCCTTATCTTCAAGTGCTTGTACATCTTATGACCATTCTATTTTCATCCCTTAATTTGATATATACAGCAACTCTCAATTAATTGTCTTGTCAACTTACAATCAATATTTACAAGCCATACATTTAGTGATTAGATTATCTGCTTGATATACGATGTGACTGTCAGAGCCATAGAATTATGAGTCTGGTTAGGTTTCTGAAGTCATGTTAGATGTTACTGTAACAATAGTCTAAGAATATCTGCTTAGTCATAGAGTTCTCAATCAAGAAAAGGACACAACTTCTCGGGGGAAACTAAATATCTGTTTGGAATAAAAGGTTAGGTTTCGAGGAAGAATCAGAATTGTGAGGCTGGCGGTGTGATTCTGGCTCTAGGTTGCAAGTTGGCTAGAGAAGCCCCAACCTACAAGTCTATGTATGCTGAAATCAATAAGGGAGACTTAAGTTTAGCCTTAAACATCCAGGAATTGGAAAGGAACAGAAGACAAGATTAGAAAAACTTGGGTAGTCAATGAATGGCACAGTGCATATGGTTCCTTCAAATACTCATGAGACTCTGGTGATAGAATCATCGGTCTATCAAAATATGAAACATAGAACTTCATACCTATAGCAAACTGTTTTCCTGGTAGAATTCGTTCTCACCAGACGTCATGCTGTGCGTTTAATTAGCTTTCCTAGTTAAACTGTTGATTAGTGTTGTTTCTTGGATAACAATGCATCAAGTCTTGAAGCGGTTGAAATGAATGAGGAAGGCCCCAGAGTTAATTTGAAGGAGTCATGATCATAGGATTCTGGCCACACACTAGTGGGGCTGTCGGTGATGATTAGTTGAAAATAACGTGAGCAACTGTGTGGGAATCTGTACGAAGAAAAAGGGATTAGAGATACACCTTGCTGATATTGGAGATCCACATCATCAATTCCATCCCAATTGGACCAATATCTGTGGATTCCTCTCCCCTACCGAGACTAATTTTCCTCTGCCAGTGGTCCTTCCCTACTAGTTGAAGACGTTTTATTACCATGGACTGTGTCTTCATCAACTATAACTGATCAAGAGTACTGTAAACTTTGCTAACAAATAGTTAAGCGACTTCCAGAGAGTTGAGACAACTAGTAGGGGTGTTCAAAAAAACCGACCAACCGATTAAACTGAAAAAACGGAACCGATAGAAAAAACCGAATAAACCGATTAAAAAATAAAAAACCACCCGGTCTGATTCGATTCCGGTTTAAAAAAGCTTAATCACTTTTTCCTTTTCCAGTCGCCACCCCCCCTCTAGCCTTCCCCTTCCTCTTTCCAGCCCCCATGTGAAAGACTTTGATTATTGGTTGCTTTTTCTGGTTGTTTTTCTTGAATTTCTAAATGGTTGCTATGATTAATAGCTCATATTGATATTTGACATCAAATTTTTCTTTGATTTAGCTCAATGATGAAGATGAGCTTATCCAAATACCACAGTCCGGTTTTTCTGGTTTTTATGCTAAAAAACCGACCCGAACCGAACAAAACCAGTTTGGTTTGAATTGATTCTCGGTTCGGTCTGGGTTATATTAATAAGAAATACTATTTTCCGGTTAGGTTGAATTTTTAGGTTAAAACCGAACCGAACCGGACTGTGAACACTCCTAACAACAAGTATTGCGTATTATTGTTTAGTTCAAGAAAGGTCTTGTGGCCTTTTATCATCGACAGCCTACAGAACCAGGAATCCACAACTTTGTGGGGAAGAAAACACTCCACCTAGCCTTGGCTGGCTGGTCCTGAGGTGGCCGTAAAGCAACTCTTTTATTGCTTGTCTTCGCCGAATCTTTGAATAAAGAGAGAAAATTCGGAATAAGGCAATTGTAACTGGCACATTTAAGTCGTTGAAAGGAAGAGTGTGAGGGGAATATACAGAGGGAAATGCCTATTGTGTGAATGAGATTTGTACAGCCCTACACTCAATGATGATAAGCATTTGTTTGTGTATGTGATTGGATCAATTTTTTCTTTACTTGTGATTCTAGTTGTAAGCGTGTTCAAGCCATATAGAGAAGCGGGCTAGCTTTCTGAATTGATAATACACTTGTGGCTTGTATAAGCTGGATAGGATATGATGTAAATGTATTTATAGGCCATGGACCATGCTATTGCTATGAATTTAAAGAAAAGAAAAACCATAGCTAAAAAACTAAGAATAAACCGACCCCTTTTTTATCATAACCAATCAGCATTTTAGCAATTTTGTATGCACCAATCACAATTTCTCTTCTAGTCATTAAGGATCATGTCTGTATTTGGACTAGAGAACTTGGATGTGGTTGAGCCGTGAGGCCTTCTCTTTCGTTTATTTATTACATTTCTATAATTTCTAAATGTTAAGATAATTTTCGTACGCTGATTCTGTAGAAGATTCGTTTCGAACAGACCAAGATATTGTGGGGCATGGATTCTTCTATCCCTCATGATGATCTTGTGTTGTCATTCTCGCAAAAGTGCAGCAACTAGTCAATGCTGATGCCTCAAGTATCCTTTGATGATATGCCACCAGCAGTACACTTTATGAGTCAGATTGGTGTTCTTCAGCGTTTTAGATTTTCTTGCTGTCAGGAAAAAATGCTACCTTTCACCCTGGGATTGGATGATGAAGCATTTATCTAGTCACGTTGGCAGTGGGAGAATTATTACATTCTAGAAATATTTTCTCCAAGATTACTGTCATTTCAAGCTTCTGTTTTCCTTCTGTTGAAAGTTGACGGTTTCAAGCACGGTCTATCATGATTAATTCTAAATCATATACTGCATGCCATTTAATTGATAATTGCCGAGGTTGGTGAAAATTGCAATCATGGAATTCATGCTAGAGTAAGAATTCTGCCCCTACATGACATTAGGGTTGGTCTGGTTAAATCAAGAGATTGTGATTCACAGAAATATGGTATAAGTCGTTTTTTTTAACTATATTAAAATAATATTTTTTTAATTTTTGATATCAAAACGATAAAAAAAAAACTATAAAAACTACTAATTCAAAGCTTTTAAAAAAGATTAAAAAATCTTGAAAAACACAGTTTAATCACAATGTTAAGTGGTGTCTTTGTCGAGCATCCAAGCACTAATAATATCTTCTACTAAATATTGCAAACCATTTAGATTGATAGAATGGGATAAATGCAAGCCATTTTTTTTTTAATTTTTTGCTGGACAGAATAAGAGATAAATCATAGCATGGCTCACAGAATCTGTACTAATGTTCAGAAGATATGTCGGTCTAATAGTTGTTTTAATTCAATGATACTCTTCCCTGTGAAACAGAGAGGTGGGGTAGGATTAAAGTCCTAGCAAAACGCCTCGTTGCTTTAAGAACAACACAAGGTTTGGCCAGGCAACGTGGTAAATGTAACTTTCAAATCCTACCAGAGCACGGCTATGTTCGGTATTGCAGTAACCCTAATGGGTAGGTCAGCTGTTCAAAGAGGTTTTCTTGTTCTTTGTTTCTTGAATTCTAATCTTGACGTTTTCAGTATAATTTATTCCTTTAAATGCAACATTCTTTTCTGGGTTCTGGACTGCAGCAAGACTGTTTGCTGGTTCTGGAAATGCTTTGTACAGATCATGAACTCTGTTTTCATTGAACGAAGAATCAATTTCATTTACTTGCAGAGCCTTGACTTGATTATATAGACTTGTGAACAGATCGAAGCAACATTCAGATAAAGCTTCAAACTAGTTAGCCAAACCCGGTGAAGCAGTAAATGCAATACAAACCCAACAGTAAGATCATACAAACAAAAGGAATATTAAATTAAATACAAAAAAAGACCAAATTAAATACAATACAAGATTCATGAAAAAGGTATTTGGTATTGCCGTTCCAGCAGTGTAATAGAACCGAACACAACTTGAGCGCATTGATCTATTAGCAGCATCCACCGTAATAGATATTTCGGCCAAGGGGAAAGCTAAACAGCAAAAATTCATGTACAGTAGCATGTCCTCATAGAAATGAGGAGATTTTGCCAGCCAGCCAGGGTTTTTTAAAGTTTTTTTTTATTTTAAAATATATTAAAAAAAAAAATTATTCTTAATATTAATATATTAAAATTATTAATTTAATATTTATTCAAGCAAAACAATTATTTTTTATCCTCGATGTTCCAAATAGCCTGCTAAGGGATTTATTAAATTGAAATGGGCCTTTTTCATACTAGCTTCTCCAATTGGATGGGCCAGCTTCGAATGTGGCCTGCGCCAAGATCTGGCCCATCACCCAAAGGAATGCTTGCCTGCCCAGAGCCTATCAGCAATCAGCACTCTCTCACGCCGTCACGTCACGCTCCACTCACCATGACACCATCACTTGGTTACAAAAGCTCTGCTGAAGGTCAATCAAAGCTCTCAGTGTAAATATATCTGTTCTTATAAAAAAATATTTTAATAACTTATTTTTATTTTAATATATTTAATATTAATGCTCTTGACTTTTTAATAAAAAATTATTGATAAAGGATTAATTAATAAAAGAAATAATTTTTAAATAACTTATTTTAATATTTTAGATTATTTATAAATACGAATGAATGACTTTTGTTAACAGAAAAGTCATTTTGGCTCTTCATTTGACTCTCTCCGAGCTATAAAATTAACAAACAAAAATTTTAAAAAATATTTTATTTATTTTTAACCATATCATTAGAGATGATCGTAGAAGCACATGGTAGCTATACCAATAAACCAAAAAAAAGATTAATATGGAATGAGGTTAATTTATTAAATATTATTTATAAATTATGAGGTCAAAATAAATTAATAAAAAGTAAATAAAACAAATCGTAAAATTTAATCCTTAATCAATCTAATATTAAAATATAAGATTGAAAAAAAAATTAAATCAAACAAATTAACCTGTGAAACCCACACATTTATAACTTAATAAAAAATAAATATAATATTAAAACATAAAATTAAAAACAAACCATTATTCAGTTAAGAGTGCTTTGTCATATGCAATAAAACACCTCCTCTTTATATATATTTGTTAATATCGATGAAAGGTAACATTTAAAACAGTTTGGTGATGTTGAGTGGAATAATTCAATAATGGGGGGCAACATTGAAACTAGCAACTAGGTCAAGGACATTGTTGTCCTTAAACCAAATCCGTGGTTAACATAAGGTAACTTCAGTTAAAGACACGCCGAATGCTTACGTGCCTGATAACATGATGTGTGGAAAATATCTTATATATACCAAAGTACAATTTTGCCCCTGGAAACTTGTCGTTATTTAAAAAAACTAAAACGCCTAGAAATTTTGCTGTTGCTTTCACCGATCAATGTTCTTTTTTCATCCTCGATTTTTTTTTCTTTCCTGGTCGTCGATTTTTTTTTCAATCACAGTTTTTAATACCCAAATTATGGAGGACAGAAAAATGTTTTGAAAAAAGAACTAAAGTGTAAAATAATGAGAAATAACATGGTAAATCTAAAAATCATAATTCTTAATTGGTCTGAAAAGTTTGTTTTTGTGGATTTTTGATCCTTGAGATGGAGAAAAAAGAGTCATTTAATAATTAATAATGATGATAGAAAAATTTATCAGTTATTGGTGTAGACATGTTATATTCAACAAGAGCAGTTTGATATGATGATTTTTTGTCTTTATACTTGCATGATAAGGTAGATATAGGTTTGGAAAGTTTTTTTTTGTAATCTGGGTTGAATTTTGGTTTTTGATTTCTGGATGCTGAAGAGGACCGAAGAAATCAAACTGAAGCCTCCCTGCAAAAGATGAACTCTTACAAGCCCAATGCGGCAATCTTGCTAAAATTTTATCCAATAGGGCTTTGCAGTAACCAATACTTTTAACCTTCCCGTAATCAAAGGCATCGCGAGATATTTGACTGGTAAAGTACCCAGCTTGAAACCACTCAACTCCCGAATACTTTTAGAGAGACCAGCGGTAATTCCAGTACAACATATATAACTATCAGCAAGGATTACCAGCCGTGGGAGTAGCCTTTTGCACACCTGATGTAGAGTGAGAAATCGCTTCAAGTAGCAGATCCATATTAAGCAGACAGGAAAGCATCTCCGTTGCTGGCTCAAACAGAGGGGAAAAGCTAGATATACTGGATGTTTGAAAATATCTGTTGGGTCAAATTATAGTAGCCTACCAAAATACTTTAGTGGTCTCCCAAAGTTTCAAGCTTCGACTACATTGATAGTGTTTGTTTCTTTAGAGAAACAAAAGAACGATTTTGGATAATTAACAGATTGACAATGAAAACAAACAAATCAATCCCACAAAACCATATATTTGCGAACGAAGAACTATACTTCATTTCATTAATTCCAATTTTTTCAGCAAAAGACCAATGTAACCATCGGTAAAGGTCAAAAAAGCAACAACGATAACATCATAACCATAACGAGAGAACCGGGAACCAAACAAGCTTGACTAGAAACTAAAGTCTTAATATCATAACCAACCAGCAACCAAATAAACCTAACTCCTCCAGCTACCACCTTCGGATTCACCCCTTGAAGAGTACCTAGATCCACCGTCACCATAACCACGGTCACGGCCACCGCCATAACCACCGCCGCCGCCACCACTACCATATCCGCTTCCACCGCCTCCGTAGCCGCCTCCGCCACGGCTGTAACCACCGCCGCCTTCACGGCGTCCACCTCCTCCATAACCGCCACCACCGCTGTTGCGGTTGTAACCACCGCCGCCACCACCACCTCCACCACTTCCGCGGGATTGAGCTTCGTTCACGGTGATGTTACGGCCATCGAGGTCCTGACCGTTCATTCCATCAATAGCATCTCTCATTGCCTTCTCATTGCCGAAGGTCACAAATCCAAAACCACGAGATCTTCCGGTTTCACGGTCATTTATAATCTGTAGACAAAAAAAATACAATCAGATATAAAAGCATTAAAATTAAACTAAAAAAACTTAACAAATCGATCGATCTTCGAGCCAGAGAGACACTGAAGATGAACGTACCGATTGTTGGTTAGTGACAGTAACATAAAACAGAACAGTGAACAGTAACAAATAGTAACACAAACAGATCAAACAGATTATGGATCGCCAGAACCGAATCGGATCGGGCTAGGTCAGATCCGTCTCTGCGAAGGCAAACGGACCTTCGAATCGATGATTTCACCGTACTGGCTAAAAGCCTCTTGGAGGACTTGGTCAGTGGTGGCCCAAGCGAGGCCGCCAACAAAGCACCTGTACTCAACCTCGGCAGACATTGCTAAACCCTAGAAAATTATAGAGAGGAAGAGTAGTGGTCTTTTGGGAATTAAGCAGGATGAGTAAATTATGAGGGGCTGAATGATGAATTTATAGCTGAGAGCTAGTGCGTATTGCGCATCGGGAGTTAACTAGGGTTAAATTTTTAAGCGGTGAGTGTGCGAGCTTGTTTGGCTACGAGGGAATCGTCGGTTTCTGATCTGAATAGATGTGAATGGGGGCGTTTGGTCAGGGGGGCAAGCTCACAACTAGTGGACGTGGGTTACAGTAATGAGATGGATAAAATTTTGCTTGTAAAGAAACATGTTAAAACGACGCAGATCACTATCGTTTCCGTTGTTAATTTTGGTGAATTTCACCTTCTTCCAGTGTTTATAGTTTAGCTGGATAAATTTGAGTCATCTTCATTTGAGAGCTACCAGTAAATTCGAGGAAAGATTTATATTCAAAAAAAATAATCTCAAATTTAACATAATTCAAAACTAATTTTAAAATTTTTATTTTGATAGATCAAGCTATACAAATTATTGATAACTTGCTTAAGTTCTAATAAAAAAAAAAATTGAACTTTGGCATGCAAAAACTATATCGAATTATCATTGAAAATCAAATTAATTAGTGAATCAAATTGGTCATTTTAAAGTTGTTAAAAAATATTTAAATTCCTCCTAAAAAAATAAAATAAAATACAAAGAATTAATTAAATTAAGAATTATTTTATCGCTTTCCATATTATTTATGAAAAAACATGCTTGCGTTAAAGATATTAGTTTTTTTTGTTTTTCTTGATGTAAAAAACTGTAATATCTCACATCGGCAGGTTGGGAATTGTTTGCTCAACTTACTAATAATGCTGGTTGCTAATTTGTCAGACATGTTTTAGGACCATGCATGGTCATCAAGAACAAATTCACGAGGACAATAAGATCCAAAACAAATAATATCTAATATAAAAACTATATATTTTAACATCTACATCTCATATCATTGTAACGTGTATTCAACATTTCAAAGTTGACATCCAAAATGAAATTTTTTTAAAAAAAAGGAGAAAAAAAACAGGGATCGCGAGGGCAGGGTTATAGCAACAGCCGAATTGGGTGCCAAAAACAGGATGTAGCTATTCTATCCAGGTTTTGCTTACCCTGCCCTAGTCGCAAGCATGTTCAAATAAATAAATATATAACCTAATCATTTGCCTTATTCGGCACGGTAAACCATGGTTGGCAATTTACTTGAGTTAAGACACGCAGAAAGTGTGGTCAAGCGGGTCCATAGTCACGTGCCTGCTAGGATGGTGGATAGATAAACACAAAATACCGACTGGCGTTTGCAGGCTTCAAATATTTTAAATATCTAGAGTACAATTTCATTTTTGTCCCTATACTTTACAAGCTTGTCATTTATGTTCTCACAGTCTTGAAAATTTTCTCTTTTTTTACTTTTAACCTCCGAACTATATGAATTATATTGTGTTTCTAATGCTTCTATGTTTTGCATTAATAATATTTATTTTTTCGACTCCATAGTATAATTTTCTAATGTTCCATCTATCCTTCATCATCCTTCCACATGAATCGGATTTTAGAGAGAAACTGATATAAAAACATGAGAATGAAAGAAATATGAAGGAAAATTGGGCATCTTTTATCAATTTCAAGATTTTGAAACTATATAATAAATATTATAAAATATCAAACAAAGCGATCGAGATTAAGCACTTCTAAATTTACAAGGATTGAGATGTAGTTTACCTAAATATCTAACACAGCATAAGTACAACTGTGCCCCTCTACGCTTGCCATAATTTCTTTTTTTTACCGGGAGTTATACGGGTCTGTTTGGATTTTTTGGGATATACTTAAAGAGCACCTGACCTACTTATCGTTTCGTATCTTTTGTTGTGGCCCCTGTTTTTACGAAAGAGAAATATGCGATGAATCATTGTTTTGAGTTCCGCCGCGGTAGGGTTTGCCATTGAATGAGGGATTATTTTAAAATATTTTTTATTTTTAACATTTTTTTATTTCTATTTTTCTCGAAATATATTAACATTTTTTACAGTAAAAATATCAGTAATATCTGCAAACGCGGATTTGAAGGATCCAAGAAAATCATAATTGTGCTTTTTATATGTATTTTGCTTCTAACAAGGAACTAAATCTAAGCAGCCCAAAATGCCTTTGATTTCTTTCTATTTTTTCGAAATTTATTAACATTTTTTGACAATACAAATATTAGGAATATCTTCAAATGCGCATTCGAATGACCTAAGAAAATATAATTGAGATTTATATTTTTCTTCTATAAAAAAAAAAACTAAAATCTAGTGGAGCAACCCAGAATGCCTTCGAAAAAACTAGTTACGATTTTTGCAGTTGCTGCACCCAAAGGGAAGATGTTGATTATTTGGGCTAACCAAATAACCCTGCACAACTAATGGACTGCTACAGCATTTGCTAGTATCAAGGGCCCAGTTGACTATCAGGTAAAACAGCCATGAATAAGCTATTAGCTAGTCAACGGAGCCCGCTGTCCAATCACTAGCCCACGTAGGTTTTCTAGATTTGGGCTCATGAGCTATTCATCGTAATCATAAGGCTTGTTTTAGTGATCTTCGAGGTGTGTTAACCTGATCCATGCCGTGGATCATAATTGGTAATCCAAGATGTTCCGTATTATTCATGGTGTCATGTTCTTTTAATGTATGGTTTGGGGATAATTATTTCGCGAAATAATAAAGCAATATTTTGTATCTTTTCCATGATTCTATAAAATTACCATGTTATTTAAAGTTTAGAGCCTGTTTAGTATTGTGATAGTGGTTATTTTTTAAAATATATATATATTAAAATACATTAAAATAATATTTTATTATTATTTTTTAAAATTTATTTTTAACATCAATACATCAAAATAAGCTAAAAATAATATAAAAAAATTCAAACAAAAAAAATATTCAAATTAAATGAAACACCATTCAGGTTGTGTTCCAAAACGACGTCTTAAACTATATATCATTATATCTCATATCATAGATTAATCAACATTAAATTTAAGAACACATTTTTGAGGTGTTTATTTAAAAGTCTACACCGGAAATTCCATTTTTAATAACCATGTTTTGCCTTAGGGTAACTCTGAAACTGTAATATCCCATATTGAAAGTGAGTATCCAGAGCCAAGGCTTTATGAGTAAAGCCGATTGTTGACATGTTGTACGCGTTTTAGGGTGTCAGACGCAGAAGTGGGCTCGCGTCACCAGGAATAAAACCGTGAGGGCAGTAAGGCCCAAAGCGGACAATATACGGCATATTAGGTTGGGCTATTACATTTGATATCAAAGTCGAGGACGACTCGTCTTAAGGTGTGGGGATTGAAACATCCCACATCGGAAGCGAGTGTCCAGAGCCAGGGCTTTATGAGTAGAGCTAGTTGCTGAAATGTTG
>Ga0307510_10005478_pt1 | contig 15129 bp, 12 predicted proteins | sample 12_EM_MG_FD_207224 | JGI IMG/M metagenome (GOLD analysis project Ga0307510, IMG submission 207224) | Populus trichocarpa ectomycorrhiza microbial communities from riparian zone in the Pacific Northwest, United States - 12_EM | ecosystem: Host-associated > Plants > Roots > Unclassified | place...
AATTACTGTAAAAGATTGTTTGGTACTGTTCCAGTTATAATCACTTGAAACATTGCCATCCTTCATGGAGGAGGATGACAATGCTTCAAGTGATTTGGGGATGACTTGATGACTTTAAAAAAGATGGTCGAATGGGTTTTTGAGTCTTCTTCTTCTTCCTCCTTTTCTTCTCTTTTTTCTTTTTTTTATTCTTTTGGATCTTTTCTTATTTAGTTCATAGAGTCTTTGGAGAAGGAAATGATGTGATCAGTGGAATTGTTTTTTAGCGGAGAAGTCTGGGAGGGAAATCTGAATCATGCATGTACAGGTCAAGTGATATATATAACGTGTTAGTTTGAGAGGCCAAAATCATAGAATTGAAAGGTTATGGGTCTAGTCGGGTTTGATCAAAAGATTATGGGATCATTTAACCAATTAGCCATGAGAATACGACGGCATGCAGATGAGAATTGTAGGATTTTAAGGCATGAATAAAAATGACGAACAAGAAGGTATAATGAGTTTCTTTTAACTATTTTTAGACCCCATATACACAGAAGGTAACGAGGCTGGGATGAAGCTCTACAGAAAAGTAAACTTATCCAGGTTTGAGACGGGCCAGAAAGTATGAAAATGTTCACTTTAAGCGATGAGAATAAACTTGAAGCGATCCTCTCTGGATACTGGTGGCCGGAGATGTTAATCATCATTTTCTTTATTCCGAGTATGGTAATGTTCACTTTAAGCATTCCGAGAAAAATATTTCCTCATCAACCTCATTGCTAACATAGTGGATGAGGCTACTGCACTGTCACGCATTGGGAAATTGCACCTCATTTATGTAGAGAGTGTAGAATGCATTTGATGGAGAGAATTGTCAGGTTAGCCCCAGTTGGATATATAATAACAACTTGAAACAACAGATTTATTTGATACAACATAACTTTGCATGCCAAAAAAATTCAAGAGCTTAAACAAGAAAGAAAGAAAAAAATCCAAGCTCACACCACCCAAGATGGCTCTGCGAAAGTACACGGGCTCAGTGTTCATGGTCCGAATGCTTCACGACCGTAATAGGGCAGGATCCATTATTCACTGCATAGTTGCTCACACTACCCAAGAGATGGCTCTGCAAGAATACAGAAAAACAATTCCATGTCCAGATTAGGTCATGCGGTGTAGCCAAGGGACCTCAATTATTGTACAGAAGAACTTGACAACGTTTGTTGCTACAGGTGAACACGCAATATATATCTCCATATCTTTCTATGCCACTCCCATTAGAGATCTCACGGCAAGCAAGAAAAAAAAAGGAAACAACAACACCCACTATCGTCTCTGCTGCCATCTCTCTCCGACTCACTCTCTGCTTATCAGCTTTTGTCATTTCTTTTTTCTTTTCTTCTCTCTCTTCTAATCTACAGTGCGGCAGTGGTTGCTTTTCAAATAATTTTTTGTACCAAAATACATGTCAATGATTTTTTTCATTTTTTAAAAATCATTTTTAACATCAGCACATTAAAACGATCCAAAACATATTAACCATATTAAATTTTAGCACAAAAATTTTTTTTAGGAACACGCGCATTCTAAAAGTTGCAGTTCTATGATACTTTAAAGACCACGAAATAATAATGAGGCATCCATCTACCTATTAATTAAGTAATACTTTAAAAGGCTTGGGCAAATTACTGTAGCTTTCCCACGTCTTTTATGCATCAGTGTTTTACGTGCACAGTGAAACTCTTAATTGTTTTTTTTATTATTTTTTTTATTTTTTCATGTTTTTTTTTTTCGTTTTTTATGCCTTTATGGGTTTTTTTGGGTTTTTTCTTTGTGTTTTTTTTATTTTAATGAATTTTTTTTGTTTAATTTAGTTTGTTAATGTGAAAAAAAAATTTATTTAGTTATCAGACTTCATGACACGGATCTCGGGTTTGATAGGTTAACCTGGTTTGACGAGTTAACCCGAAATTTTTTTTTCTTTTTTCCTTTTTAATCAATTTTTTTCGCTTAGTTTAGTTTGTTAATTTTTTTTCGTTTAACCCGTCGATTTCTTTTTTATATTTAGTTATCAAACTTTCATGACGCGAATCCCAAGTTTGATGGGTTAACCTGATTTGACGGATTAACTTAGTTGATTCAGATTTTTTTTTCTCATTAGTAACAGGCTTATGTCTTTTGTTTGTTTTTGTTTTTTTTTAATTAATTTTTTTCGTTTAATTTAGGTTGTTAATGTTCAATTTTTTTCTATTTAGTTATCAAACTTTCATGACACGGATCCCGGGTTTGACGGGTAACCTGGTTTGACGGGTTAGCCCAGTTAATTCTGGGTTAACCCGTCAATTTTTTTTTTCTATTTAGTTATCAAACTTTCACGACACGAATCCAAGGTTTGATGGGTTAACTTGGTTTAAAGGGTTAACCCAATTAATTCAGATTTTTTTTCTTTTTCTTCATTAGTTTTTTTCTTTCTATTTTAATTTATTTAATTATCACACTTTTATGACACGACCTTGCAGTTAGACCCGCATCCAAGGCTATTAGGTCAGGTATTGCAGCTAGACCTACTGGGTCATGCAAGTTTAATGTTATTATTAATGTTATAAATATTACTTTTGGGTCAGGCGTTACAACCAAACCCAAGATTCCTGGATATAGCTTTGTAGAAAAACCTAACACTTTTAGATCTTAGCTTTTTTTGGGTATTTTTTATACAAAAAAAATTAACCCGCGGCATCGCGCGGGTAATGTAACTAGTGGTATATACTAGATCCTGAAGCAATATTTGATGGGTTTTTTTTTTAAGACAAACATATTTGTTAAAAAAAAATACTGGAATGCACTTCAAAATACAATATCAAATATTTATTAAGGTTTTATTTGACATTCTAGTTTAATTTGTATTTTAAAATATATATTTTTTTATTTTAAATAATTTTTTAGTGTTTTTATATAGTTTTGATGAATGTTAAAAGTAAATTTAGAAAAAATAAAAAAATATTATTTAAAAATATTTGTAAATAAAAAAATTATTTTAAAAAATAAATTTTATCATCACCTATGATGCATCACAGTACATCACAAATATTAAAACAAAAAAACAAAAAAAACAAAACACACGTAGTTATAAAAAATTACTACCTTTTCACATGTTAGAAAGAGGTGTTGAATAAAACCTCATCTCAAGATATTCAATTGTTCTCGGTAATAACCCGTACACGCCATTCATCAAGTCTCTATCGGTGACAAACGAATATAGAAAGGCGGTGGACTAAAGCAGATGGTGGGTATTTTAGTCATTTTAAGTAGCAAAAAATCCATAATGGTGTGTGCCCATAAACTAGGGTCCTGTGCTAATAGTCATTCCCTATTATTATGTTTTATAATAAACTCTTCCTTTCACCCCTGGTCGGCAAATAAACAAATCAGCTGCAAAGTGCCTACTTTACATTCAGGGGAAGCGCGTCGCCTTCACGATCCTTCCTCGAGAATCGCAAATGCTGCCGGGGAGCAGCCGCTGTTGAGGCTCAATCCACCAGTCTCGAAGTTGATTTGATTATTGCTCTTTAAAATGATTTTTTTTATAAATATATTAAAATAATATATATTTTTTATTTTTAAAAATTTATTTTGTACATTAATATATCATTTAAGAATTAAAAAAATAATAATTTAAAGAAAAAAAATTATTTTTTTCAAAAAGCACTGTACCATAAAAAAAACAACAACAAACAGCTAGCCCTTTAACGTTATTATCACTGTATATTCCCGCATGAAAACTAAAATCCACTAAACCCATTTTACATGTCATTTAATTCTCTCATGATTACGGGTTTTGATTATTTGTAATGAAGAAATATGGAAGCTTAATGCGTCCTAAAAACGGTGAAGAACAAAAGTAAGTGCAGAAAATAAGGTTCCAACATGGGAGAGACAAAGGGCCGAAATTGAAACAACAAAAGAACCAAACGTAACATAGGATTTCAACGATAACTTCACTTCATTTTCTTAGACAATAGATGCCAAGTCGTCCTGGTGCCTTTATGCTCCTCCACTTGGTCAAACAGCCCATCATAATAAGATTCGTTCAAATTCACCTCCTCGCATAGCTTCTTAAACAGTCTGGCAACCTCTTTCTCAGTGGAATCATAGTTGGTTAGAATGTTTCTTTGTTGAAGTAACTTCACATCTGTGTCACTGCCAAATAGGTTTTTCATGAAAAAAACGTAGGAGGTGATGTTTTGCACAGTATCACTTGAAAAATGCTCCAGTGCAGTGAGATTCCTGAAGAGACTTTCTGTGTATTAATTAATGTATTATCACGGGATTACAAGGACTCCGCTGACAAACTTTATGTCCAATAAGTTTTCTGTTCTGGCTCCCTTGATCCTAATTCCTGCAGCTTGGAGTTCTGTTGCGCAACGTAAATGTTTCTGATTTGACTGGTTAATTAGTGGAGTCATGCCTTCCTGGTTAAATTTCTGCTGATGGATTCGTGGATCTCTTGGAATCATATTGTACTTGATCAAACGGAAGGCGAGCTCGGTGAGGAAATGAGTGCATTGTTTAGGAATTTGAACCACTTCAAATAGTCTTTGAAGAATGAACAAGGGAATTTGGTTTTCTAATATAACATCCTGTTGGATCTCAAATCGAAGAGCATTCCAGGAGGGGTGAATACAGGATCATTGCGGCGTCTTAAACTCATTGTAGAGTACTTGAGGAACATTTCAAAGATGAAACAGCCATCGACTAGCATCATTTGCCGGAATTCATCAGTTGCGAAGCTGCTCTCTTCTTCATAGCATGCATGCTCTATGCATGTTCCACCTCCTTAAGGGCCGTAAGACAATCATCGAGGGATGCTTCCAGGTTTGGCCTTCGGTTGAGGAGTGCATGCACGTAGCGCCACTTGTGCTGTTCCATGGCGGTATGGACCAATTGAAACTTTGTCAGGGATGTATGCCTTCTCGTTTGCATTGCGAAGGCTTTCCTTGACCCTGCAGATGGTGCGAAGAAGAAATGGTTTCCATTTTGCTTCTGATTGAAGTTACAAGATTGTCGCCATGCCTGATGTCAATTGAAATATGGTCTTTTTCGTTTGGCGTCTGCCATGCAGGTGAATTGGAAATTTCCATAATCAAATTAATTAATGAACTCTAAGCAACCTGCATTAATTAGCAGCTCTGTGAAAATGCTGAACCAGTGCTGTCTCGTCTACAACTAATGAGATTATCGGTCTCTTGTTTATTCCTACTGCTTTGGCATCCGGTAATGACTGAGCAAACACCCTAAGATCGCAAGGTCAGCTTCTTCAAAGGAGTCGGGAGTTCTTTGAGAAACTCCACAGCAAGGTGCATGCCCTAATACATACGTATATATGTAAAAGAATCCAAGATGAGTTGGTGAACGAAAGGAATAGATTATTGGGGTTTGCATTCCAAATTGAAAGGCATCCTGGAGACTGTTGCCGAAAGCGTATAGCTTTATTCAAAGTAAAGGTTAACCTGATTACTTGGGAGCAAAATCAAGAATCTAGTAGCAGTACATATTGCAGAAACTTGTCCAAAAGAAACGTGAGTTACGTGGCCATAAAAAGAGGTCTCCTTGAATTACTTCTCATTATTCAGGCACAAGAAATGAAAAACTGAACAGAATAAATTAAAAAGAAAAACTAAAGAGCTCAGAAGCACTCGCTTTCGTCCCAAGAGGATCAGGCGAAAGTTATAGACCCTGTCGTCACGTTGGGTTCAAATTTCTTCACAGCTCAGAAGGGATGCACCAGCCGGAAATTGATCCCGGCTCTGTATCTACTATCTACCACTAGACCACAGGTTCTTCTTAAGATGTTGTATTTCATCCCTGAAAATTATTATATATTGAAACCATTCGGTAATCGATTAGCAATTAATAGATTGTTCGGGACAGTAGAAATGGTTGTGTTTTTTAAGTGTTTTTTTTTTATTTAAAAATATTTTTAAAAAAATTATTTGATTTAAAAATATTTAAAATTAATTTTAATTTAAAATAAAAAAATAAAATTTTAAAAAACTTGGAATTAAAACATTATCCCAACAGACAAGTAGTTGGATCTAATAAATGTCAAAAACCCAATAGCTCCGCAAGAATCCATTATTCTAATAGTTGGATCTAATAAATTTCATATAATATTATAATAGATAAACACATATTCAACGCATGCAATTTGCAAAATAAAATAAAATTAATTGAGTTTCCATACTTTAATCAATTGAGTAGAACTGTAAGAAAAAAAAATTCATAACAAGCACTTAAATTTTGGAATTCATTTTTTACTTTGAACACATCGCATGATTTTAATACCAAGAAATAGATCATTATGCAAATCCCACGCACCTTGCAAAGGAGAATTCTACGCTGGTCGAAACCTGCGATTCAACATTATCAAAGGTTTTGTTTGGATTATAAGCTGTTTTTTAAAATGTTTTTAATAATATTTTTTTTTATTTTTTAAAATTATTTTTAATATTAGTATATTAAAATAATTTGAAAAAATTAAAATAAATAATTTTAAATAAAAAATAAAAATTAAATTTTTTAAAAACATTTTCAAAATATAAAAACAAATAATCGTTGTACATATCTAAGAAAACAATTTATACATTATGATAAAAAAAAAAATCATAGGTATTACATGTTTGAGGAGTTATGTAGAATAAATAACACTACAACAAAAAGAAGATTACCCCTACCCCCCCTCTAAATTACAACTCCAGAAAGCAAGTAAAGGAATCCAAATTCCAAAGCTTTTAACGAAGTGAATAGAAGACTGTATTTTAGCGCTTTTTTTTTTTCCCCTTAAGTTTTTGTTTGTTTGGTTGTTTTAATTTCATTTTAATTTGGATTATAATTCCCCAATAACTGCGGCCATTCTCAAAAAAACCAAAAACACTCTCTTGTAGCACAGCAGCAGCACTTAACAAAAAACAAAGCATTTCGGATTCAAAATTCGATTCTTCGTCAACTAGATCTATAGATAAAAAATAAAAACCCTAGAAGAGAGAGCTTCAACTTCTAGAAACACGAAATGGCGTTTTGGTGGCCATTGATAGTTGCTGCATCCGCGTACGCGATCTGTCGTTTCTTGTTAATGCTCATTCCTTTCAATGTGCCTTCAATCGACGTCGATGCCTCTGACGGTTACTAATTTACGCTTGCTTACGTATCATTGATTGTGTCTCTGTTTATGATAGTCAGTTTATTAATTGTTTTTTTTGTTTTTTTTTTTTTGCTGTCTGTCTGTTAAAATCTGCGGCAGTCACGGAGGGCAATCAAACGCAAGAGAACAGCTTCATCTATGTCAGTTTCTTTTTTCATTTTGAATCTTTTATTTTATCTATCTTTTGCATTTATGTGTAAATCAAAATGGCTTTTTAATTAATTAATCATTCATTTATTTGTGCATGGAATCTAATGTATGGACTGCGATATTTCAATTTTTACTAATGCTTGCAATGTTTATATTTCTTTTTCATTTTGAATAGTTTCATTTCTTCAATTGGATTAATTTATTGAGTTTTGATCCAGATTCCTCCGAGAGGAAGGGCACAGCAGTCGGATAAAAAGGTTCAGTGTTATGAGCCTGCGACGATGAAATACTTGGGATTCTTCCCTGCATTGTCGCCTGCTGAGGTTAGAGAAGATATACACATGCTTATTAAACATGCATCTAGGTATGTATGATCTTGTGAAATTTGTGGCTAAAAATACTGTTGAAATGTATGGTTGCAGGTCCATGACCGAGTGGCACAGGCGAGGAAGGCTCAGAAAATATGGGCAGAAAGCAGCTTCAAGCAAAGACGACAGTTTCTGCGGATTCTTCTCAAGTACATTATTGAACATCAAGAGCTTATATGCGAGTAAGGATGGTGGAGTCACCATTTTTATTAAACCATTATTAATGATCTTAATCATTAGCAGTTTGACACCAAAGTGACGTTTATTGACATTAAAATACCAGACAAGCATTTAAATGTTGCTATGCTTAAGGTCCCAGGGGACCTTGGTTTGAAACAACCCATTTCTTAGTTATTTTCTTTACTGGGAGGCTGATTGGGTTGGGGATGCAAGGTGTTCTGTGTACATGAATTCTCTGTTTTGCATCTCATTTAGTGCTGCTCTGTTAGTTAAGGATTGGTCATGTGCTATTTTGATCAGAGTATCTTCACGTGATACTGGAAAGACAATGGTAGATGCTTCTTTAGGAGAAATAATGACAACATGTGAGAAGATCACTTGGCTTCTTTCAGAGGGTGAGAAGTGGCTAAAGCCTGAATACCGGTACCTATTACCTTCTTTTTTTCTTTTCTTTTCTTTTGTTTTTTTATATACTTCTTATCATTTTTGAATTTATTTTTTATAATCTCTCTTTATTGCATAAGAAGACATGATGACTCCTTAGAGATTTGTTTAAAAATTTATTTGCCGCACTGCATTTCTGATGATTTCTTATTTAAATGGTTGGCACATGTTATTTGACAGAAACATGTGACTTACAAACTTGTCGTGGCTTGAATCCAAATTTTTACCAACTTTATTTGTAAACTGTCTGGATTACTGACATTGGTTACCTTAAGTACTACACACCTTTGCCCTCTTAATCTTCTAATCTTTGTAGATGTTCTGGGAGAGCAATGTTTTACAAAAAATCTAGGGTTGAGTTTCACCCTCTTGGTGTTATCGGTGCCATAGTTTCATGGAACTATCCCTTCCATAATATCTTCAATCCAATGCTGGCGGCAGTCTTTTCAGGGAATAGCATTGTGATCAAGGTACTTCATGCTGCAATGACTAAGTTATTTGGATTTGCATTTAGTGCTTTTGTTACCTATTGATGCACCTGCATCTGTAATGTCATTTATCGCATTTCGATATTGGGATGTCATTGTTGAATGCTCTGTATCCATATCACTTGTTGTTACATGTGCCCATATATTTAACCTGAGAGGTTTTCTGGGCTTTTAGCAACCGCTGAGCTGACAGAGAACTATATGCTTGCAATTGTAGGTTTCAGAAAATGCAAGCTGGTCTGGATTGTTCTATTTCAGAATAATCCAAGCAGCTCTTGCTGCTGTGGGAGCTCCTGAAAATCTGGTTGACGTAATCACAGGGTATTCATTTCTGTTTAGATGTTTGCACTAAAATATGTGTATACTTTTATTTGCCAATGATCGAAGCTATCTTGATAGGTTTGCTGAAACAGGAGAAGCACTAGTGTCATCAGTTGATAAAATCATATTTGTTGGATCACCTGGTGTGGGTAAGATGGTATGATTTTCTTGGCTAACTGAATGGATTTTCTTTGGTTTTCATTTACTTCTATTATAGCAGTTCACTTCATCGTATTTGATCCATACTTGATGGAATATTGGCAGATGCAGTAAGCTCTTTTCTTTTCCTTTTTGTTTTGCTGATAATTTATTCCCAACAGCAGTTTAATTTAGTAGTTTTTGCACATTTTGTGCCTTTTTTTAATCATATTTCTGCACATGCCCTGCCATGTATTATTTGTTCTGGGTAAAAAGTGAAGTAAAGCCACAACTGTGCTGCATACGTTTTTTTCATTGCTTATAAACTGAAAGGTTTGCTTTATTGCAGATAATGAGAAATGCTTCTGACACACTTATACCGGTAACACTTGAGCTTGGTGGAAAAGATCCATTTATTGTGTGTGAAGATGCAGATGTCTCTCATGTACGAATCCTTTGTACCTGTTCTGATTTCTGATGCATAGTATGCCTGAACAATTCCTTGGCACCTACTCAATGTTCCACTTAATGTAGGTTGCACAAATTGCTGTCAGGGCTGTTCTTCAATCAAGTGGGCAGAATTGTGCTGGGGCTGAGAGGTTCTATGTTCATAGGGACATCTATTCTTCATTTGTCAGTGAAGTAACTAAAATTGTTAAATCTGTTTCAGTTGTAAGTATGTCTGTTCTGACTTGCTTTATGCATAGGTATCTGTTTTCATGATATTTGCAATTTTCTCCCTGGATTTTACCCACTGATCATTTGACTGCTGTATCCATAAAGAAAACAAGGACTATATTCTTGTGTTCGATCATGTATATCTTCTTGTATCTTTGTATTTGTTGTAATTTTATTAGCAAGATTATTAAGATTTTACTCATTTAAGAACAAACTCACTACCCAAGGATTAAAGTCATTTTTTGCTGCTTTTCTGCTACTTGTTTGCAGGGACCACCCCTTGCTGGTAGGTATGATATGGGGGCAATATGCTTGCAAGAGCATTCTGATAAGCTCCAAATCCTCGTAAATGATGCCTTAGAGAAAGGAGCAGAAATTGTTGTTCGTGGAAGTTTTGGCCATCTGGGTGAAGGTGCAGTTGATCAGTTCTACCCTCCCACCGTGCTTGTAAATGTTGACCACACAATGAAACTGATGCAAGAAGAGGTAGCAGGACTCCCTTTTTTCACTCAATTTCACATTGGACATAATATTTTAACGTGGAAGGAAAATTTTGTGTTAAGAGGATTTTTTGAGAATCATAAATGACACGATTTTATCGATATCCTATCTGCATTAGCAATAGATTTGCTTTCTGCTTGACTTCAATTCCTGTGAGTATGTTATGACATCTTTTAGAAAACATGGATCAGATTCAGTAGCATTGTATGTGGAGCATGTATGTTATTTGTGTTGGTTAAACATTCACGGCTTCTTGTTTCTATTCATTGAATGCCTTCATAATCCATGAAAACTTGAATGACATGCAGACTTTTGGACCAATTATGCCGATAATGAAATTTAGTACTGATGAAGAGGCTGTCAAACTTGCAAATGACTCAAGATATGGGCTTGGCTGCGCTGTTTTTTCGGGTAGTCAGCGCCGAGCTAGAGAGATTGCTTCTCAGATACATTGTGGAGTTGCTGCAGTTAATGACTTTGCATCAAATTACATGTGTCAGGTATTTCTATTTCAAGTGCTATGTGTATGATTCTGCATTTTGCATCAAGTAAAATCCAGTGGATGTAAGCTCTTTTCTTTTTTAAATTTTGATGGAAAAACTCATACTTGAAGGTGACTGGGTGAGAAGTTGCCTTGTAGCTCACCTAGTTTTCCTAACCCAACGCTGCCATTGGATAAGTTATTCACTGAACAGATATAAAATGAAGCAATAATATTTGTTTGTGATGCATTTTCTGCTTTTACATGAAGTCAGAGAAAATAATATATTTTGTTTCAAAACTAAAGCATGGCTTTATAGTTTACTACCGTTTATATTCTCTCTAGTAACTAATAAATTGAGCAGTTGATCCTTTCATATCTGTTTGTGGCATGACTCTCAGTTTATCTTTCTTCAATCTTAGTTCTAACTGATGCCTTTTGATGTTCTCAGTCCCTGCCATTTGGTGGTGTGAAGCACAGTGGATTTGGCAGATTTGCTGGTGTGGAAGGATTGCGGGCTTGCTGTCTTGTGAAATCAGTTGTGGAAGATAGGTTGTGGCCATACATTAAAACCAAGATACCAAAGCCTATCCAGGTTGGCTTTAGAAACTCTACATTTTTCTCTTTTGGTTCTGTTTTGTTTCTTGAACTAAGGGGAAGAAAGCATTAACTTGCGCGGTCATAATTTGCTGCCATTACTCACATTGACCCTTGCCTATAATAGTATCCTGTTGGGGAGAACAGCTTTGAGTTCCAGCAGTCTCTTGTAGAAGCACTCTATGGCTTGAACATACGGGATAAGCTGCGAGCGGGGGTCAATGTTTTGAAGATCATGTCAGAACAAAACTCCAGCAACAGTAAGAGTAGAAATGAGTAAGGGTGATCCTTGAAGAATGGGGACTTGTTCATCTGTTTCACCAACACGGATGATCTTTTGTGAACTTGACTTCCCATTGTTCATAATTGCAAGTATCAAGAATCCTTAATCCAGAACTTCTATTTGATTTGGAAATCAAAATGCAGTTCCATCTCATTTTCATGAAGAAACTCGGTACTTTGTTATGCTGAACTTTGTTAACAAGAGAAAGCAGAAGAATTCTGATTCAGAACGACTCACGTAACTCGTATTTTGTTTATACTGACAAAATAATATTTTTAAAAAAATCAATTTTAATATTAACATATTAAAATAATCTAAAAATATCAAAATATAATAATTTAAAATATAAAAATAAACATTTTTTTTAATAAAAACAAACAGTTTATTAATAACACCAGCGTTGATGATGATGGAACAGCCTCGCTCAGCATCCGTTTTAAAGCACGGCTTCTTTCCCGCCTTTCGTCCAAAGTAGACACGTGGAAGTAGATCCTTCGGCAGCAGAAATGATGCTCTCAAAAATAAAATAATGAATTATTAGGAAAGAACAACGAATTTACCGCACTTCCACACCTGGCTCGCAACAATGACATGATTGCCTTGATATCCCGTTCAAGGTTCACTGGGAAATATTGAATGCTGAGAGTGATTCTTGCTGTATTTCCAGGAAATTTTAATGCGGCAAATTGTTTTCTTGTTTCTGACCAAAACTATTCACACCTTAATGCACGAGTGATCTCCCACCGAATTGCATCAGCCTCCTGGTCCTGGATTATACCCTGTCTACAGATTCCATAACCCTGCCTCTGGCAATTCACTAATGAAACTATGAAACTCTCATTCTCGGGTGATGAAGGATACATAAATTGTTCATCCTGTAATAAGTACAAAGAATCAAGAATGAAGTGAGGAACTAGAACTTCCCCGGAAAGGAGAATTGTAGTCAGCCTGCAAGAGATTCTTCGTGACTAGATTTTGAGGTGGTCGCTATGCTTACAATTACTTTCAGTGCTTCGGATTGTGTCATCTCCTGCGTGAATTTTTAAGCGTCTTGGGAAAAGGGAAGATTTGTGCAGCTGAAAAACCAAGGAAACTGCAGGAGCCGTTCCATGCTCAAAGAGCCATGGAAAATGGATGTCTAATACCAACCTTGGAACAGCAAATTAGACAACCATGAATTGCAGCAAATTGATTGACAGTTTTTTTTTTAATATTTATCGATGTTCAAAGCAGCACCATTCTCAATCTATGCATGCATGAGTGGATGTAAATGGGCATACCTAATATGTGTACTTACAAATGACATTGTGTTGATATCATCAAAAGTTCATGGAACATTAAGTAAAAAAACGAAATAGAAGCTTGTGCTGTATTAAATAAATCATTGAGCTTAGTCCTTATCTCAGGGATCATAGAATTCACCAGGGGATATCTGCAGCAACTCTCTGGCAGTTTGACCGACAAACCAAGCTAAACATTTTTCCAGTCTCGTCTGCAAGAGTGATTTTTAGGTGGAATATGCGCGCAACTTCAGCATCACAATTAGAGGCTGCATTCGACCTCCCCACTAGGAATCTTGTTAACATGTCCACAATGAGAGCGTGAAAATCTTGTATTCGCATGACATTGATCAACTTGGTCTAGCTGAAATCGACAGATCCATTAACATGTTTATTGAAAAATAAGTAAAAGGATTATTAGCACAAGAAAGCATAAGCACTGCCCATTCATTCAATTTGTATTGCTAATGACCGCATAAAATTTGAAATAGGGTTAGGAGATGCTCTGTCACTAAAATGCATGCCATTACCATTTTACCACCATGACATTTTGCTTCTTGTACCCCTTCCACATTTGAGCTAGCAATTTATAGTACGATGCGATCATATCTGGGAAATCAAAGTCATGCAAACTGACTATCTTTCTTACTTTTAAGAGAAAACGTAGATTGACTCAATCATCCAGAATCATGCAAATGATTGCTTCTTGTACCCCTTCCACGTTTTAGCAAGCAACTTATAGTGCGTTGCGGTCATATCTAGGAAATCAAAGTCATGCAAACTATCTTTTTTACTTTTAAGAGAAAAAATAGATTGACTCAATCATCCATAGAATAGACAACGGAAAGCATATAGAAATGAAAGTAAAAAGGATTTATTCAAAAATAGCCGATCCAAGCCTGTAAAGTAAGAACCTACACGAGTCAACTGGCTTCACTGGATAGATCAGAGGGGCAAGATAACTTGTGAAGACAAGATGAGGTCAGCAATGCAGGCAAAAAACTAAGGTTTATGAAGGAAGCCCTTGCTGCATTCTCATTCCATGTTGCTTCAAGGCTGCGAGTGAAGTAAACAATCGTTAAAAGAGATTCTTGAAAGACAATACACACCAGAATGGAATAGAAACCACAGAAACCCATCCACCTAATACACATCTGCTAATCAGTTTCAACTGAAACTAACGAAGATAAGTGACTATATTTTGAACATACTCACCTACGATGTAGATAAAGGTCGATAGTGTTCGAGCTCCAAAAATCACCCAAAGCAAGCATACGAATCAACTAATAACCAAACACGCAACGTTTTAATTTCATATCACTATCAGGTATAACAAAAGCATCGACAATAACAGCTTCCAAGACACTATTTAAAGACAAGAAATTCTTCTCATAAACAGAATCAAGAGTCGCAGTTTTTGCTAACTTATTTCTCCTGTGTTTCCTTTTCAACCGATTCATAATTTCCTGTCTATTCTTCGACAATCCACTTCTTCTTTGCTCGCTTCCACGCCTTCAAAACAAATCAATCACTCTATAATGATTAATGAACTCTTAAATAAAAAAAACTAGCAACGATATAATAATTTATTAAAAGAAACCCTGATAATTTACTCAGATCCGTTTCCATTCGGATCGTAAATTTCTTCGTCTTCAACGGAAGATAAAACGGACCTGGCGTGATCGATGAATGCAAGAAACCGATCTTCTTGATTGTCTATGTCCATTTGTGAGTCTTCTCTTGAGTTATTGAATTGACTCGTGTTTAACTCGTTGATTTGCGATTTCAAAAACCAGTGAAGGGTTCTTAACTTCTAGCGTTTTGGCGCGGGAATATTTTTAATGGGAGAAGAGTGAAGGTTTAGTTTTGGGCCCAGCACGTTTATTTATATGTCCAAAGGGAGTAGTTATTTCAAAGAATAACCTCCAAGACCTGGAATGTATTTGATATTATATTAGTTTCTAGAATTGTGATTTGAAAATAGTTATTTTATAAAAAATATTTTTTTTTTGTTAAGGTTAGTTTGATATTTATATATAT
>Ga0307510_10005479_pt1 | contig 15127 bp, 21 predicted proteins | sample 12_EM_MG_FD_207224 | JGI IMG/M metagenome (GOLD analysis project Ga0307510, IMG submission 207224) | Populus trichocarpa ectomycorrhiza microbial communities from riparian zone in the Pacific Northwest, United States - 12_EM | ecosystem: Host-associated > Plants > Roots > Unclassified | place...
ATGGAACTGTCCATGATATCATTGACGCTGATGGTGTCAGGACAATCAAAGGGCCGGACGGCACACCTTTCCTCTCTGGTGGACGGCAAAACGAACTTCGCCTCCTGTGGTGCCTCTCCGTAGACTTTTTCAACCCATATCACAACAAAATTGCTGGGAAAGTCGCCTCTGTGGGCTCAATCGTCCTATCGTGCCTCTTGTTGCCACCGGACATGCGGAACAAACCCGAGAACCTGTGCCTTGTTGGCATCATCCCTGGACCACGTGAGCCATCAGGGGATCAGATTGACCACTTCCTACGCCCTTTAGTCGACGTCATGAAGGCATCCTGGACACATGGGACAACATATAGCACACATGATTACCCTTGTGGCCGACTTGTCCGCTCAGCGATCGCCCTCTCAGTAAATGACTTGCCAATGGCTTGAAAAATTATGGGTCTTGCAAATTACATCGATCGGAACGTTGCAAAGGAGGAAAGTCTCGATTCAATTAGACCACGTACTCTTCAAAGGGTTCAGGAAGATGCCCGTAAATGGCGGAGCGCAGCGTCACAAAAAGAGCGAAGACGCTTATACAACAAAACTGGCATACGTCACTCAGTATTGATGGAGCTAGACTACTGGGATCCTACCACCATGGTTCCTGTTGACGGCATGCACCTTTTCTTCACCGGCTTACTGCAATACCACGCGCGAACGGTGCTCGGAATAGACTCAACGTCGACGCACAATCCTAAGGTCGTGAAGGTCACAAAGAAGCAGCTAGAGGATGCTAGAAAGATGCTACTCCGTACCGGCACCAAACTACTTGACCTGAAAGCCCTGAAATTTGATGTACTGAAGGTCCTCTGTGAAGAAATGGGCATCAATGTCAAGCAACCTGGAGAAATTCGGAAGGAAGACCTGATTGAGTCATTGAAGGTATGAAAGGCGTACCCATTGCACCTTGCATCCTGCCAGACAGGCTCACATGGTCGAGTAACTAGGAATCGCTTTCAAAAGGTGGGACGTCTTGCGTCTCCAACATTATCGGAGAGGACATTGTACAGGAGATAGCACAAGAGCGAACGAGTACCAAGACATCGCTCACTATGGGCATCTCTCAAGATGATTTGAAGGCGATCCGTGTCAACATAGCTGCTACTATCCGCCCTCACTGGCATGCTGCCCCTCCGGCCAACTTAGGGCAGGTATCTCATGGTAAGCTAAAGGCTGATGAGTGGAGGTCATGCTTTGAGTTCGACATACCTGTGTCCCTGCTTCGGATCGAGTCACTCCGAAACATGTCAGTGAAAGAGACAGATGGACATAGGGCCAAACTGGTCCACAGTACATTCCTGCTTGCCATTGCAATCCGTTGGGCAACCTCTCACCGTATATCTGCTATGCATATCAAAGAATACGAGAGGAATATGAAGGATTATCTCAAAACATTGAAGGAACTCCGACCTACCCAGCGTTTCCGCCCAAACCACATCAATGCTCTTCTTGTTGGAGATTACCTCCGTCTATATGGCCCTGTTCGGGGCTGGTGGATGTTCCCATTCGAAAGGGTAATAGGCAACCTGCAACGTGCAGGCACAAACAATAAGTTAGGTCAGTGATGTTCATTTCCTCGCCTCTCCAAGACGCTTACCAGAAAGAAGGACAAATGGAAAAAACCATGCTTACTACCTTCACCACCAAATCATTCATGGAGGTGACCATTCAGCATTTAAGCGGTATGGATGGATGGAAAGACAGCATCGCAATTAGGGAACAATTGTCCCGCACTGAGAGACGGGGTATGTACGCACATGGCTCGCATGCGTTTATGGTGCTGAGGTGGGAGCCGCATAGATGATTCTTCCAAGACTCCAAAGGTGGTTCCTTCAAGGTTAAAACCGCTAGACGAGGCTATTCGGGCTGCAATGAATAGAGGGGAGGGCGATCTGCAGCGCGAGTTGGGGAATTTCCACTGCCCGGAGCAGGTGATTTTTCAGGACAGGGTGACAATTCGTGATCATAAATTCACGACTTACCAAGCGTCGGAGAGCCACGGCATCATTTTCTTTCAAGCCACAGGTGGCTCTGATTCCCTGGTTCCAGGAATAGTTCGTGCAATCTTCCTGGTGACTCAGGGTAGCACAGAACACATATTCCTGGCCGTTCACCGCTACCTTGCGCCTCCTAGCGATCTACCAAACCCATTTTCACGGTACCCAGATTTTGGTGCAAGTTTGTGGTCATCAGAGACGCAGAAAGAAGTAACCATCGTTCCGGGAAACCGCGACATCTACCATGCCATCTATCGAGACTGGGACTACAGGATCATTGTAATGAAACCTCTGAATAGGGTAAGTCTACGTATCATCTTCGATGAAGGACAGTGACCAAGCCCATTTCAGAGGGTTTGAGGTCACCAATCAGCGTTAATTGACGTTGATCAACGATTGGTCAAGCACTGGAGACACCAGCCTTTAGCAGTTTTAAACATATACTTTATACTTCTATGAAATACAGATACATGAAGCAAGCTCTGCGCGTTTTTTTTTTTGAAATCTGTATAATATAGGATTGATTATTGTCCTCAATTATCACCGGGGACCGGGTGGCCAATGCGCAAATCGCCATGGAGATAGAGTTGGATAGAGTTGAGGATGCGGTAAACCCCTGGAATGGAGCGATCGGCGACAAACTCAAATTCAACAATAAGGCAATAAGGCATCGCAAGGTAACCCCCGGATGAAGAGATCAATGGCGACGCATCGTTGAAAGGAAGGAAACAAAAGAGACGCAGGATCCTGGGCTCATATGAAAATCATGGAAAATATTCGTATCGGAAGTCGTCTACACAACTGCTCCTCAGGTCCGGAGTCGACAGTTGGCCAGATACCTTCTGCCTTTCACCTGTCAGCGAGTTTGTAAAGGATGCCAGCCGTCATGGCATGTGGGCGTGTGTTGGGGGCATATGCGTTTGTGGGGAGCGCGTTCGCATGTGAGGCCATTGTCTGTGGGCCGTAGGGGTGAGCACCTTACCGTATACCGGAGATGCAGATTGCTGTATTTAGGAGAATTCAGGACGCTCTTCGTATGTTGCTATACCCTTTTAAGTTGGACCGTTTACTCCCCACCTTCTTTTTATACCTTTGCCCTTACCGTCGACCGTCACCATTCCTTGTCACCTTGCGCTCACTGTCGTGCCCATAGAAAACCACTCTCATACTTGCATTTAATCCACCATCTGGCCCCGGCCAGAGATGCATTGAATCAGAGACCTTTTTCCATCTTTCCGTCTGCGCGCTCTTCATCGCAAGTCGCTCATTACACTTATGATTCCCTCAGCCGCGCCGTTGAGGCCACAAGTGCTGTCTCAGCAGCTCTCAAGTGGCTCCGAGTCGTGCGGAGCCCTCTCGCATCTCACACACATGCCGTCAAATAGTCCCTTCCCTTTGAGGCTTGATGGTATGGGGCGCGTAGCCATATTGCAGGGGCCCATATAGCCGTAAATACGGATATGGTGCCCAGCCCTAGTGGTGGGCCGACGTTCTGTTTTCGCTGTGAGAAAGCCACAACAGGTGGTGGTTCCACAGCCTCAGGTGTCCTTTTTTTTCCACTTTTGGGCTCCTTGCCACTTGATCATGGTGCCCAGGTAGACACAACACCATTTCACACGTCAGACCCGGCTACGGGATCTAATGTGGTCGTGGTGTGAGTGTCTGAACTGAAGCACCGTGACAAGACCGTCGCCACGTCACCGCGTTCAAATACCGCACGTCTCGGGTACTGCCGAATATACAACACGTGACTTCTTCACCTCCCTTCACCTCGTCCCCTTCGTGACTTTGGACGACATGTCTGAGCAGTCTCCCACGTCGAGCTCGTCATTTCCCACGACGAGCTCATCGCTTCCCACAGTGAGCAAGGCTACTCACGCCTTTCTAAGCTTTTTCTATAACATGTATACATCATTGAAAACGGATTGATGAGAAGAATGTGAATACTAGTATAACAACGTATAGCTATGAATGACCTTTCTGCCTGTGGCCACTGGAATACCATAGCCGTATGGTGGATTCATGAAGTCTTTACGGTACGGAACGGGGTTGTATACGGTTGTTTACGGGGCGTTACGGAATAATGTGTAATGTGGGTATCATAGTTTCAATGATTTCTATGTGTGTTATGATGCAGATGGGTTGTCTGCGCGTGAGTTCGAAAGGAAATACGATGGAGGAATAGGGAGTAAAACCAGCGAGATCTGAAACATGCCGAGTATAGATCTCAGTCTCGAGTAGAAAAACTGAGGCTTTGTGTGAAACACAAGTACATGTTATAGATGTTTTTTATGACTGCCGAAAGAATTTCTGGGGCAACAGGAGTAGCCAGAGCATAAATATTGTAGGTTCTTCAGGTTTGGCCTGATCATGAATCACTTGCCGATGAGTCTGCTGCGGAGCGCCGGAGCCCATCTGATCGGCGATCGCACATGTTAGCCGCATGCCATCTGCCCTCCGACACAACACTCATAATTAATCCCTGGCGTCGTGTTTATATGCTACCCTTTCATAATGCATACGCATGTCAGTGGTTGGGATTGCATTTCTCCGTGGTCTGGCTCCCAGCCTCCCACCTCTGGAATTTCTACCTGGGCCTCGCACAGACTCTGAAGGCGTTTCCCCCCCATGTATCTTCCATACTCCCATCGCACTCCCCTCTGCCCTGTGTATACATGACAGCCTGCTCAGCGCTCATGCATTCATGGCTCGGATGCGCTTGACTTCATGCCATCAGAGGTTCTCTCCCTCCCCTCTCCCACATTCCGACAACGTAGTATGCCATCGTGGTATGTCATGTTGGTAACGTTGTTGGTAACGTCATGTTGAAGGCCTGAATTTGATTTGCCACTTACCAACTCCGATACCAATGACGTGCAGAACGATCTAGATGCATCAGTGACACATCCCAGCGCCTGCAGTTGGACGAGTTGCAAATTCACAAAGGTTCAAAATGCGGCCTATCCTTCACCCCTTTCTCACCCCCAAGCCACCACCATGATCCCTTTCAACGTTGACAACCTTACTACCGCCATAATCTAATGGCACACCATCCACGCTCCTTTTATTCCTCCAAGTTCCACCTTGCTGACTCCCATTCACCTTGTCACTCGTCGCTCTCTTCCCTGTTTTTGTTCCGCACGACGTTGCTCAGCTATCGCTGCTGTGCACCCCCTGTATGCCTCTTCCAAGGCTTCAACCATTCGTCAGTTCTGACTTTGACTTCTGCTATAGTTTGGAACGCTTTTTATGTATCTTAACATCACAGGCCCTGGATTTAATTCAACCCTCTTCACACCACCGACCTCACCCCCCTCTGTTAAGCGCTATGAATATCCGTCGGTACTGGAGTAGTACTGAGTGGCGTTGTGAGATCTCTGCTTGTTCGCCTACTACTTCTAGGCTCACCCATGACCTTGTGCCCTAATGTTAACCAGATTTGCCACACCCTTCAAAACTGCCACCATGGGATTACGTTCCTGTTTGTGGGTTTGGTCAGCCTGAAGGCCTTGGTTAGTTTTTGGGTCGTAATACGGTCTTTGTCTACAGCTTTGGCTGTTACAGTTGGGGGGAGGGGGAGGGGGAGGGTTATGGAGGACTTTTATCAGCTGCCCCAAGTTGCACACACTACCGTTGTCCTTAGTACAAGACACATCGTCACCCAATTTGTTTTGGCAAAATTTCCCCGTCGCCACTCCCCAAGCCAACTCCGTTTATTGTAATGATCGAGTCCGCCCGTACATTGGTGTGAGCATATGAGGTGATGTGCCCTTATCTACCCAAGGCTCCGACGTCCGACCGTTCCGTTCTGGGCTCACCCGATGGAATGTCGTGACGATGGAATAGTAAAGAAAGATCTCCATCGTTGTAGGCCCCTTCGGGCTGTGCTGCCCTGATTTGGCCTATCTACCTAGAGGGCGCCTTGGCGGGCGCTTCTCCCGGTGTGGGGGTGGGCTTTACCCGATATGGGTGATGCCCGCGCCAACTGCATAAGCGCATAACCGACCAAGCGTTGTCTTTTTATTTTGGGCGGCTGGAGTGACAAACAATAGACTTTAGGCCGCCCATCGCTTATTTGTCATACTTACCGGAAGCTATGGTGGACCGGAAACAGAGGACAAACAATAAACTTTGCCTACTAGTAGCGTGGTTTGAGGAGCGAGACTGGTGGGGCCAAGCAAAGTGAGTTAGATGGTGTGTGAAGTGATGAGAGAGGCCGCGATCCCGAACAAGCGAGAACGCGCGGAACGATGAAAACGGGAGAAATGAGGATGCCGGCGTGTCGACGCTGAAGCTAGCGAGAGCCTTGAGGCGTTGATGAGATGGCATGATGGCGGTGGTGTTAGACGGGGATAACGAAGATAGATGACGCGATGGTGGTGACGAAAGCGATGGCGAAGGCGACGACGACAAGGAAAGCAAGAGAGATGGCAATGACGATGAGCGAAACACGAAAGCTGAAGATCAGAAAGACGGCTGCGGCACAGCAGGCTCGCGAGCCGTCGCACAGTCGAAAGGCACGCAGAAGAAGAGGATAGATTGGGACCGCAGTTGCCTGGCTCTTCAAGCTTCAACCCTCATGCCATCGCCATCGCGTCAGATATTCGGAGTTATGATATATTTTCAATTTGCGTCCATTATTGTATGCTTCAGGGTACAGAAACCCATGTAGCACTTCGAGAATAATTACATGCTGTATTGCTTAACAATTCTGCTTTCTAACCCCCATAGCCATCCAGCCATCATGACATAATGTATTTTCGGAGAGAATGACAAGCACAGCATTGAGGTGCCAGGTAACTTTGTTTGAGAATTACGATTAGTACCCGCTGGAAAAGGAAGAGGGACATCCGAGTCCGCCCTTGTGCGTTTCCGAAAGAATGAGGAAATCCCTCAAGCCACTGGCGTCACATGCATCACGTCGTCGCCGTCGTAAGGCACCTATGCACTAGAATGAAACGACATCAGATATTCAGATGTATGGTCACCCACCAGGGCAGGAAGAGGGATATCCGCCTTTGCACGTTTCCGGAAATAATGAGGACAGGCCTCAAGCCATCTTGGGTTGTAGAAATTTATGGGAAGACCTGCCAATGGCGTACGCTTTTTGCTAATAGATTTTGCTACAGGAATGCGTTTGAAAGATCGGTTGCCTCGGGAGGGGCGAAGGGACGCTGGGTATGATTCCACTGCTGCCCATATGTCAGCTATAACAGGGTTCAGGAAGCCCAGATCAACACGGCGGAGAGTCTTGAAGCGCGAGTCTGGGCCTGCATGCTCTGATTCGTGATCGGTCTCATCGTCGCTAATGCCCCGAGTGCCAAGGCCATCAAGCAATAGCCCAACGTCCTTCCACGTCCCTGGGTCCCGGTTAAAGTTTAATTCATAGATTCTCCTCCTTCTGAGATATGTCTGCGGAACGAAGCGTTCAGTTAGCGACTTGTGCAATGTGAGGATTAAGTCCTGATAAGAACCCACGTCCTGCCGCCTTTGATTCATCCGGTTAACCTTATCAGACTCAGAACGTGGACGCATTCCGCGCGTCCTGCAACTGTACCCTGTGCGGTATAGCTTCTTCTGGCACCTCTTCCTTACTTGGTCCTCTGCCATTTGTGGCCAAGTGTCTTGAACGCTTTTATACATTCCCTTTTTGACCTCCGAGATGAATCCTACCGTGAGTATCTCCACCACCTCCTTGTTCCACTTCCCCCTGAATGTCCGCATCAGGGAAATACGAGGAGCGTTGGGGTCTGGTCCTCCAATACCATGGTTCTCAAAGGCATCGACAAGTCGAACCTCGGGTGCATTAGGAATGTAGTCTTGCTTTACAAGGGCGCCCTTGCTTTCGAGGAACTTGCGCATCGCATCCTACACGATATCAGCAACAAGCATACCTGGAGGTGAGCCCACATACATCCACAATTTTGTCTTGATTAGCACGAGGAACTCTTTTCTTCGCGGGGGGAACTGCAAAGGAGCGTGACTACGCAATTTGTAGGACTTTGGTATATGTACATTCAAAAGGCTCAAGGCTCTCCAGCCCGTTTCCATCTGGGCTCGGATTACCGGGCTCATCAGGGAGACTGCCACCAGGGAAAGCAGGTTGTACAGCTGCGGCTGCAGCCCCAGTCTGTTGCATGGCTCTCATAACCGCCAACGTCGCTGCCTCAGAAGCCGCGATAACAATCTGGTTAAAAGCGTCTACACCGAGGCCTCCGAGTCCTGCGAACAAGTAAGCGTCAAAACTGAATAAGGCAGTCCTATCTACTGACCTGGGCCCACTTCTTCATCATCATACATTTCGTCATCAGGGTCAAAAGGGGGCATTGTCTCATTGGCAGCCTGAAAGCGAGCTTCGTCATTGGACACCTACAAACCAGTCAGTACTAGTTAGCGTTGAGTCTACCGTGAAATGTGATGGGAGACTTCACTGGCAATGAGGTGCGGGGGCAAGGTAAATTGGGATCAGCCATGAGATTGAGATGTGGGGCAACACCTAAGTGGACATGGTTTTCTTTTTCTTATGGAGCAAAACCACTTCTCCAAAAATTTGACATGCCAACGGGACAAAAGAGTAGCCTGAACAGCGAAATCCCACAATATGGAGACAAAAGAGCAGACTAGCGGCCGTTGGTCAATGCACTGCCCCCTGTCATGGAGTGATCGGCAACCGAATCCCAACAGGGAGATAAATAAGCGGACTAGTGGCCAATGCACTAGCTGCAAGAGTATGGCATGCCTCTCTAGCGTAGCTCTGAGCACCGTGTCCGTATATACGACTCTACCCTCCTCATTGATAGTGATTTGCAAGCTCGGCTCAAAGCCCGGAAGCCCGGGCAGCCGAGCCCTAGAAACCCGAACCGAGCCAAGCCCCTTCGCTACTTCCCGGCGTCCTTCCCCTTTGGTTTTAGACCTCGCCATCGACTATCGCCGCGCCGTTTCCTCACCCTCATCGCCTTCTCTCTCGATGTCGTGCACCTTACAACTATTCAGTAAAATTTCAAGCCTTTCGGAGACCACCTTTCATCGTTACGGCGCCGCGCGGCCTGTGGCAGGTGGTGGACATCCGTCTTGTATTTTCTCTTCTTGCTCGCTCCCACGTGTAGAATACTTGTCCGGTATCGTCCCTTTGTCTGCATACAAATATACTCGCGTCAGGCTTCGTCGAGAGGCCAGGCAACCGGCCCCATTTTCTCCTCTTATTTTGTGTGTTTTCCGAGTCGTTCGACCGTTCCATGACTTCGCGAGGCTGCTGTGCCGCAGCGGTCTTTCTGATCTGTGTCTTTCCATGCTCGTTTTCGCCACCCTCATCGCTTTAGCCGACGTCTTTGCCTCACCAATGCCGACCGCCTCCGCATCGCCCACCTCACCCGCCTTCGCCAATGCCTACCGCCTCAGCCCCGCTATCGCCTTAAGAGATTTGCTAGCACCGGCACCACGCCGATACCTTCGCTTCTCTCATCCGACACCTTCGCGCGCGTCCTCGCTTACTTGAGAACGTGGCCTCATCTCCTTCAAGGTACCTTTCGAAGCCAGAACCGTAATATCCCCGTTTCCGGTCGTATGCCGTATATGGGACGGCGCCCACCCCTCGAGTCTAGCGCCAAGCCAGAGAATTTATATGCATCATGACAAGACAAACAATTGTATATTAACTTGGACGTAAACACGTGGCCTTGATCTCCATTAGATATGCGTCAGACGAAACCGCCAAACATTCCTCACATAGACCGTCTCCGGGGATTCCACCAAAAATATAACCACAAAAATAAAAGCCAACAACGCCAGCAGGAACAAGAAGGCAATAAATGCAATGGCAATTCGATCCCACCATGTCGACATCAAGGGGCTTGCAGGCGGTGCAGTCAATCCCTTTGAAGAAACGGGTGCCTAGATGTCCCATCCAGAATACGCCTCACGGTCATACACGTGTACGCACCTTTAGAGGCTGATATAGCCACATTTTTAGCTCGTATGGCGCTCTTCCAGAAGAGGCCGTAACTATGACGCATTGCTCACCAGGATCGATAAAAGCCTACATTGCGAAAGTGAGCCGCACATAAATCGTGACTCCATAACTACGGGCCCTACCTCGACAACTTGTATGAGCTGACCACGAGCTAGCAGACGTTATTGGTACCCCCGTTGGTCTATTGAAGGAAATAAACCTACCCCCATGACGAATCTCGCTGACAAGCTGGCCGCTGATTCGGTTGAACACCCGAGCGAAGCCATCATCGCCGCCAGCAACGATGAGGTTCCATGATGACAACGCCCTCGTTTGCAGAATGCAATTTGTGTCTATGGGGTGGGTGAACGTTTGAACCTTTTCCATGCTAGGAAATCGGTATTCGTCGACGCCGTCTTTGAGGTTGGAAACAAGCAACAGCTTGCTATCACGATTGAGAGACGCATAGCCGCTATCTATACGTGAGCACAACGAAAGCGATGGTTGTGTGAAGCCGTACATCCGACTGTTAAGTTTCTTTGACCACCTCCTCTCCCAGGGGTCAATGGAATAGCACACGCTGCGGCAGTTGAGTCTATGGAGAGACCCAAGAGAACGACCACCTACCACTCGTGAGTCTCCAAATAGTACATGACAACGCTGGCACCGTCGTCGCAAAAATCGACACTTTTTCCATACCCTTCAGATACAAGTGGGGATTGAAGAACTGGGACTAGCTCATTATCCCTAATCTTCCAAAGCTGACTGGATTTTCCGCATATGCATGCGATCCGGCCATGTACTGGGTCATATGCAATATCTTCGACAGCCCCCGTGCCTCCCACTACGCCGATATTATCACGATAGGTCTAAGGTGCCACAGCGGATCAGATCAAAGTAAAACATATGGTTTTCATTTACCTTTCCGTCCTCGCTCCAGAAAAAATGGAGATCTCCGCTGGCAAACCCAACTACAAAGCGGTGGGTATCACGACTTGCCCAAGATACGGCCGTGGCTGCGCCATTGAACGGGCGTTCAGCTACGAATAGCTTCTCCCCAGAAGGTACAGACCAAACGACGACCTTAGAATCATCGCCTAAGATCTTGTCAGAAAAAGAGCGTTGGTTGAGAAGATGAGAAGGCACCGATGCTAATCAAATGGCTGCATCCTTGGCTGATAGCAAGATGGTTCACTGGTTTGGTGTGGCACCGAAGGGTATTCTGAAGCTTGAATTCTATACTACCTGAGCCTGAAGTCATTGGGATTGTGGTGCAGTTCTCTGGGACGAGCACTTTTCTTATTTGGAGTCACCTTGCCGCCACTGCTGCTGTTATCTTCACCGTCGTATTGTCCTCAATTATCGATTATCAGTGGGGACAGGGTGGCCAATGCACGAATCGCCATGGGGATAGAGTTGGGGATACAGGAAACCCCTGGAATGGAGTGATCGGCGACCGGTGACACCGGTGACAAACTCAACAATAAGCACCGCAAGGTAACCCCTGGAATGGAGCGATCGGTGACGCACTAAATAATTGGTCGTCGTCGTTGAACGTTGAACATTGAACACGTGGCCGATTAGTGGAGCTAGTGGAGGCCTAGCAGAGCCCCTGGAATAGAACAATCGGCGATGGGATGGCCTATGCACGTCTGTATCTGTTGTCGAACGTGTCTACCCCATCACCAGCGTCACTGCTGAGCCTCTTTTCCTTGGCAGCATGGTGGATCCCACGTGTGGTGTTGGCCATTTCCTTTGTTGCCTATTATCACGGGCTTTGGCAAGGCGGCAGTTACTATATCACGTACAACAGAAACCCGTGTGTACGCCGCACGTCATTGACAACTTTTCACTGAGCAGGTATCGCGATCCATGCACATCCACCATGTGTCTTTCTCCCCAATTATCATACGCATAATCAGAGATCAATGAGATATGCCAAGCGTTTCAAACCGAGCGGGTTTGTGTACCCTCCGAGATGCTATTGGTATTACTCGGTGTTCCGGGCTATAAAAGATGAAAAAAGGGCAAAAAGTGGGAGCCACTTCTGGAAGTAATCATATTAATCATAACGAACCCACGCAAGCAACCTTATCGCGAATGTCACCTCAACCAGGTATGTGTTCCATCTATCGTCTGAATACACTGAAGGCTGACTGGCGCTAACTCGCCCTAGAATCTCAGACTGAAGGCGGTGTTATAAACCTTCGTGGCGCAACGACACTCTCACTCCTACCCCTCCTGCAAATCCTGCGGCAGACCTTCAGCATTGGCTATTACTGGATTCCCTTTCCCTTCCCCTCTTCTGGAGGAGCTGGGAAGGCTATTGCTCGCCTTCTGTATTATGCCCTCATCTTCACCACCATCACGCAGTTCATACTATCTGGGATGTCTGGGATTACATCGCATCTGGTGTCACAGGCACACGCTGTGGCCCAGAACGTCCACTTGGTCACAGTTGCTGTGTGTGCGCTTCCGGTACCTTTTAAGGTCTCAATGTGCACCAGGATCAGCAACGGGCCATTCTCTCCATCCAATGCTGATGTAGACCACCTTTCGGCATGGCATCCATTTCTCATTGATGAGGACGTACACGGCCCTGCAATCGACTTTGCCATTCGCAAGGCAGCCAACGCTACTTCTGGAGTGCTAGCACTTGTGCGAGCGAGTGATCTCTCTCAGCGTCATGAAATATCGGACAAGCTAAAGGACTTTCTACAACGCACGTGGGAATGTGAGCTCACATCTGGAGCTCACATTGCTCTTGTCAAGACAGCTTTTGCTGAGTAGGTTAATGCAGCCTGAGGTCGAGCCGCCCATGTCTGACCGACTCCCGTTTAGAATATTGCTCGAAAATGATTCTGTTTTCGCCAAATTGCAAGCAAGCCTGTATTCAGGCCTGCTGGGGTTTGTGGCGTTCCCTTGGACCCGTTCGGCCGAAGGTGTAATTTTGGAAGCGCTCGAAACCGCTGAGGAGGCCGCAACTACCCATGTACGCCGCCTAGTTACGCATGGTGAATCAGTATATCAAAGCCTTCGCTTCCTTGAATCCGTCGCCCTCGATATATCCAGCATGTTGGCCACCGAACTTGCAGCTGCAAAGCGGGAGAAGGAGGAGATCTCCTCCAAACTGTTGACCGTTTTCGGCATGCATCGTGGAGCCCTACGTATCCTAGAAGGTCGATTGGTCAACCTGAGCTACATCAGTGATCTTTGGAGAGAGGCAAACGACCTATTGTCCCTAGGTATTCATACATTCAATGGCGTACGGAGCGACCTCACTGCTCTCAGTGAGCATCAGACGAGCCCCCAGACTGCCCGCTTACATGTCCCGATCGACCAGCAGAGCCGATATTTCAAGGAGTGGGTGAGGAGGCTCGAGGCTCGACGGGTCTTGATGCCAGCTCCAGCCCGGACGCATTGAAGGTATGATTTGCCTTTCTTCGTCTCTCCTGGCCTTGTCTTATCATTGCTTTGTTCTAGGGCCTTGTAAATTGAAGTAACTAACCGATCATATATCCTGGGGCGTTGAGAGTTGAAAGAAACGTTGAAGTTTGAAGCAGTACATGCAGCGGAAACTTGCACTGGAAGTAAAAATGCCAGCGGTGATATACCCCAGCATTTACAGCACGATATTTATATGTGAAATCACAAGCCGTGTTTTAAAAGGAGCAAGGAGTGTGTTTTTACCTGTCATATAGTATGTCGGAGGTGAGCTCGGAACGGATTGGAGGTCCGAGGGGAGCGTAGATAAGGACTCGATCGTCACATCCGCACACTACCCACTTCATATGCAAACGCGGTCTATCACACCGCTCTATTGACTTACTCCACTGGACGATTAGTTAGATACTTGCTTTTAGTGGGCCACTACTGCGTATGGCATATCCGAGTTCTTTCAGATGTTGAAGTACAGTGCATTATTATACATTTACTGTAGCTACATACCATACATATAAATACTTTACACTTGACACAACTAAGGTACTGTTGGAATATAACGCATTATGCGTTTTATTGTAGTAGTCACGTCCTGTAACCGGAGCAACAACACAACGGCAACGGCCGCAACGATTATGCGGAATTGTCACATGAAGGCCACCAAACTCGCGCAACACATTTACAGCAACGGCCGCAACGAGAATCTTGAAGGTCCCACCAAAACTCGTGCAACACACACAACGGCAACGGCCGCAACGATTATGCGGAATTCACACGAAGGCCACCAAACTCGCACGACACACTACGGCAACGGCCGCAACGATTGTGCGGAATCTTGAAGGTCCCACCAAAACTCACGCAACACACACAACGGCAACGGCCGCAACGATTATGCGGAATTGTCACAACACGAAGGCCACACCAAACTCGCGCAACACACTACGGCAACGGCCGCAACGATTATGCGGAATTTTCGCACGGTGAGCACCCAAAATCCCAGCGGGAAAAATCGGCTTAAATACCTCGTTCTCTAAAGAGAACTCGGAAATCCGTTGGCGCCACGCGGCCCACTTCGACGCGGGCTAACTTGGGTGGTAGAAACTGACACGGAGAGGTGCCAATTGATTAGAGACTTACTAATACATCATTCATATTCTTTGGCTTTGGTATCGCTGCTACTGCGATGTCATGATTTTGGGTTGAACTCGTTACGCATCGCTTCCAACATTTTTTGTCACTACCTCAACAATTCCAACACCGCTGCCTTCCACATCGCTTTCCAGACCTTTCTCTTGATCTCTCTTTTCCATGACTCATTCCTCCTGTTGCCTCCGTCTGCAATATAATACATACGAATCACCTCGCGAATCACATATTTTTATTTTAAGAAGGCGTGACTTGCTCGGTATATTCGGCAGTACCCGAGGCGTGCGGTATGGCGACGGCCTTGTCACAGTGCTTCAGACACCAACACCACGACCACATCAGATACCGTAGCCGGGTCTGAAGTGTGAATTGGTGTTGTGTCCACCTGGGCACCATGATCAAGTAGCAAGGAGCCCAAAAGTGAAACAAAAAAAAAAAAGATATGTGAGGCTGTGGAACCGCTACCTACCACTAGGAGCGGCTTTCTCACAGTGAAAACGGAACGTCGGCCCACCAGTGCTAGGGCTGAGCACCGTATCTGTATTTATGGCTAT
>Ga0307510_10005480_pt1 | contig 15127 bp, 14 predicted proteins | sample 12_EM_MG_FD_207224 | JGI IMG/M metagenome (GOLD analysis project Ga0307510, IMG submission 207224) | Populus trichocarpa ectomycorrhiza microbial communities from riparian zone in the Pacific Northwest, United States - 12_EM | ecosystem: Host-associated > Plants > Roots > Unclassified | place...
CCAGCAGCGCCAGCAGGTCTGGCCGTCGACGGTGGCCTATGTCGCGCGGCTCGTGATGCACCGCTACGCGATGCTCGGCGTGCTCAGCGAAGACGGCTTCCCGGTGCAGGACATGGGCATCCTGCAGTCGCCCGACACGCGCGCCGCCGCGCCCGCGCCGCTGGCCGGTGCACGTTGCCCCGAGTGCGGCAACGCGACGCTGATCCACAAGGACGGCTGCGACTTCTGCACCGCGTGCGGCTACATCGGCAGCTGCGGCTGAACCGTTGACTTGAGCGGCCCGCCATAGGTGTGTGGGTGACACCATAAGCTGCAAGTTGGGCAGCAAAAGCTGCAATCTTTGACGGCATATCCGGCAAGTAATTTGAGCCCCGTGGACCCTCTAGGAACACGGGGCTCTTTCTGTTTTCAGGTCTACAACGCCGTCGAGGATCCCGGGGGAGTGTGTCGTCGAGGTCGACTTCCACGCCAGTGGCGGCATGAGCGAGAGTTCACCGGCGGACTGCTCAACCAGCATGACCGTCTATGAAGAGGCAGGATGACAGGTCTGCAGCGGTTGCTGACGGTGACCGCTGCCGAGCGTACTCACGCTGACTGGCACCAAGCAGTCATTGGACCCGACGATTGGCGCCAGTCGGAATGGCGGCTGTGGAGGTCGTGCGGCCGTAGGACCTGCGTGAGGCGGTTCGCATCGCACCGTTGACTGCTTTCGCCAGGTGGGACTGGCATTCGGCTGGCATGTCGGAACTTTGCACCGACTCTCGCCGATACGGTGCTCAGGTCCCGAGCGGAACTGCCTTCACCAGCATGCGAGACGCGTTCGATTCCTCCTCAATCGCGCGGTCGAATCGGTCGAGGCCGATAGCGTTGAGCACGCGCTTGTAGTGTGCAACGACGGTCGGATCGAGCGCCGCGAGTCGTTGGCACACAGCCATCGAGACTTCGTCCAGTTGATTGGACGGTACCGACCGGTGGGCCAGTCCCCAGTCGACAGCCTGACGTGCACTGAACTCCTCGCCGAGCAGCATCATGGCCTTGGCCCGCGACAGTCCGGCGGTGGCTTGCAAGGTAGCCACGAGACCACCGGTCACGAAGACGCCGATCGACGCCTCGGGCAGCTTGAACCTCGCATTGTCTGCAGCCACCACCACATCGGCGTCCATCATCCACTCGAACCCAGCGCCCACGGTCCAGCCGTGCACGGCCGCCACCACGGGCTTGGGGTGGCGCACGATGCCTACGGCAACGCCCTGGACCAGTTCGAGATCCTGCTCGGTGGGCGGCGCGCTGATATCGCACCCCGCGCAAAAGGCCCGCCCACTTCCACGCAGGCGGATCACGCGCACGTCTGTGTCATTGCCTGCTGCCTGTAGCTCTTCAAGCAACGCGGCCGCCAAGGCGTTGTCGATCGCGTTGAGCTTCGCGGGGCGGTTAAGCGTCAACGTCAATACGCCTTTGCCGAGCGTCGAAAGCAGTGTCGGTTCCGCCATGTGTCCAGCGTAGCAGAACGCTGTCAAGCCACTCGACGACACTGCTCCCGCGCGGTGACGCGAAAGACTGCTGTCGCCAGCCGCGATCGGCGCGAGTCGACCCACAGCTGACCTTCCCTCACCGGCTCGAGCCATCCGCAATGCGGACGTTCAACCGACGCGGCTAACGCGCAGGCAGATCGTGAGGACCCGGCCATCCTTGACGACGATGTCGGGGGGTGGCGGGTTGGCGGCAACGGGCTTCACGCGACCGTTGCGCTGATGCAGTACTTTACGGCGTAGTCGCCGTCGACCTGCACGACAAGAATGTTGCGGTGCTGTAGCGTCAATGCGTCAACGCGCGATTGACGAAGTGCTTGCGGCCGTCGCTCTGACTGCGGCTTGTGCAGGAACGCAGTTCAGATGGGAAGATGTGGGAAAGATTCCAAAAATAGGATGACCGAAGCGGAAGTCATCGGCATCTTGGGTCAGCGGGGTCAGCGGGGTTAGCGCGTGCAAAGCGACGGCGCGACGAAAATCATCACGTGGAGTTCGGCCTCAGCTTCCGGAGGCGCTCGCGCAGGCGCGCAGTGTCGTTTCGGTTCGTCGATGGCAAGGTAGTCGGCTCAACCACATTGGGACATTAGTTCGCGCCTGAGGCTCGCGGAGACCCAAAGGTCAGAGGCGCAGAAGCAGTTCGCTCCTTCGTTTGCACGATCCGCCACACGGAACAAGCGCGTTCTCGTCGATCGCTAGCTCTCTTGCGAGCTCAATCGCCTCGGAGGTGCGGCGCAGATGCCGTTCCGCCTTTGTGCTGGTCGGCGGGAGCTCTTTCTCGAAACGAGCAAGCAGTCTGGAGGCGCAGCACAGGTAGGCGTCGCGTCCTACGGCGCGGTTTTGGCCCCATGTTCGGCGCGGCCGATATTCGAGTGGGTCCGGCGCCTCGTCGAAGCGGTGGTCCTTCTCTTTCAGCAGCACCCAAAAGTTGATCACCTGCGTAGGCTGCTGGGCGTATTGCGCCATCTCGATCATCTGCCGAAGCAGTCGGGTGATCCGAGCAACGGGTTGCACAGCTTTCCAGCCAGCATTGGGGTCGAAGTCCTGCCAGCGGTCGGCGATTTCGGGATTGCCGATGCGCTCCCACGGCGGAAGGAGCATCGCCGAGGTGATCTGCTGGCTCAGCGCAAGATAGAAGCGCAGAGACCCGAACCTTTTTGGCGCGTAAGCGGATGCGACCTTGTCGAGCTCCGCCAAACACGTCGCCAGAGCAGCAAGACCGATTCTTAAGGCCTCTTGGCGGTCACGCGACGCTTGCCGCGCGACCTCTTCTGCGCGGCGAGCTTGCGCCAGGTCACGTTGATTCTCCGTCCAGAGGCTATCGACAAGTTCGAAGCCAGCGATAACGCCGATCAAGCCGATGAAGAGCCGATCGATTGGTCGCTCTTGAGCGTTGACCTTCGTCTGACGCATTTGCATCTCTGTCCGAAACAGCTCGAGCCTGGCGTCGCCAGTTTCGAAGCTCGCGCGGTCATCAAATTGATTGAGTTCAGCGACGACGGAGGGCCTGACCCCCTCGAGAGACTGGTCTGCCAATGAGCGATTCAGGGCTTCGAAGACGTCGTGCCGAGTATCCCCTCCCGGCCTGTGCGTCTCCTTCAGGAGGTTGTCGATCGAATTGGAGCTGGCAAACTCTCCCGGACTCCTGCCAAGAAGACGTTCTGCGCGCTTGCAGACTTTCGAAGGGGTGCTCGCGTCTCCGAACGCGTCGAACATCGCCAAAAGCGCGTAGCGCGTAACTGAACGGCCCATGACGCCCACCTAGTTGTTCGTCTATGCGGTCAGTCTAAGTCTTTGCCAACGGTGTTGGCCGTTGGAACCCCCGTTGGAACCCCCTTCCAACAGCTCAGCGCTGCAGGCTGATGATCTCTAGTCTCACCTTCGACTCACCGGCATTCGGCCGGAGGGCGCAGTTCCGAAACGTAGAGGTACCGTATGAACAACAAGCTCACGGCGCTCTTCGCGCCAGCGGCTGCGGCGATGGCAATCGCCGCGACTCCCGCCGCTCACGCCAATCGTGTGGTCGGTCAGCAGGTCGTTGTCTCCTCGACCGGGAGCCCATGCACGCACCGCGCCTGCGCGAAGTCGGCCTGGGTCGAGGCGCTCGTGCCGCCCGGGGCGACCATTCGCGCTATCCGCACCATGACCACCGCCAACTACCCGGATGACCGCGCTCACCCGACGGAGATCCCGGCCGGCGCGGATATCGGCTGGTCGGAGTTCTCCACCCCGGAGACGTGGTACGACGCGAGCGGCGCCGCGCACATCCGCGCCCAGTATTGGAACCGCTCGCACAACCGTTCGCGCGTCGTCCAGATCGTGGTGGACTTCGAGTAAGTCGGCTCGGCCTCACCGCTGGCCGGCTGAATAGACCCGGGGCTGGCCGCGAGGCCGGTCCCGAACAAGGAGAGAAGGAGAGGACCCGTGATGAAACCGGACTACTGCTGGGCGATGGTGGGCGATCTCGTGGCGCAAGCCGCTACGCGGCGTGACGGCGCATTGAGAGCCGGCCGCAGCTCCTCGGGAGCGGCTGCGGTCGATCAGGACCCTACCGCGAAGGCGCTTTCGGAAGGAAGCGCAACCGCTGCGCGGGACGCGCAGGTGAGCACGGAAGCGTTGTCGGCCGTTGGCCAAGCCTCTCCTGGGCGGCCATGCCTTCAGCTTTCGGGAGCGCATCAAGGGCATGGGACGACGGCGCCAGGTTGCGTAGGCGAGCTCGGCTCCAAGCCGAGGGCTTGGCGCGGCAAGCCAGGGACGGCGGTTCCCGACCCAGCAGCCAGCAACGACATACGTCGACCTGATCTCGCTGATGCGAAGCTGCCGGGGTCGAGCGCGAACACAGCTACCCTGAAATGGGCCCACAGCGGAGGGCGCATGTCGGCGGGCACACGGCTTGTGCCAGCGTCCGGCCCGTGCCGCGCTGTCTGGTCACGCCAGAAGGCTGCCCCGCAACGGCAACCTACCGCCCCTACCGATGCTGACCGCCGGGGTGGCCTTCGTCAGACGTCGAGCCAAGTTAGCTTGGTCAGCGGCGTGCCGTCGGCGCCCAGCCCCAACGTGAGGTGCACCGCGTGGCGGTACTTCAGTTCGATCTTGAAGGCGCGCAGCTTGCGCATGTCGTAGTCGGCACTGATCGCCGCGCCCGCCTTCTTGACCTCTATCACAAGCAGGTTGGCGTCGTTGTGCCCCCGGCGATGCACCACGATGTCCGGAAAGACCGTCACAGCCTCCGTGTCGTCGTCCTGAACCGGACGCTCATGCAGTTCCAGACGCTTCACTTCGAAGCCGTCCCGGTTGTACTCGCAGTCAACATCGAAGTCCGGGAACAGCGGTGTCAGATGCATCGCCAGCCGGTGCGTCATGCTCCGCTCGCTGGCGTCAGTTCGCAGCAAGTGCAGTTCCGCCGCGTGAAATGCATCGAGCGCCGCTGCCAGAAGTTGCTGCAGGTCCATCCCTTTCTCCCGCAACGATAAGCCGTCGTCAGTGTTTGCGATCTTGTTGGGATGCCCGGAAGCGGCTTTTCTTCTATGACCGCTGATGGTCGAATCGCAACCATCGCTGCCCGACGCAAAGCATTCGGTGCCCCGTCGGAACGATTGCAGTCAAGCGGACCTAGGATCGAGCGCGCTTCTGCAAACTATCGCCTTAAGAGCGAACCGAATCGCAAGAGATCAACTTCTGCGTGAACCCTGTGGCGCAAGGTGTTGGACAGGCAATCAAAAAACATCAGCAGGGCCCCTTGAGGGTCATTTTCGCATTCATACCACGCGCTTGTACTGACCTCCTCTCCATGTTCATACCTTGCTGGTCTACGACCAACAAATGTTCCTGATTCAATGTTCAGTATCGCATTTACGCTGTCGGCCGCGCGGGCGTTCGGAATGAAGGTTTTATACATCGACTCCAAAGTCGAATAGCCGCGAAAGCCGATAATGAACGTTGGAATAAACAACTCGTCGTACATCACAAACCCACTCTCTCCGGGTGGCTCTGGGGCTCGACGAAGACGCTTAACTTCGGTAACCTTCGTCATAGCCATCGTGGCTTGCGCATACAGGTTAGACTTAATTTCAAAAGCTGCAGCTACGTTATCCGCCAGATACAGGCGGTTCTGCTCGGACGAGACTGGGAAGCTTAGCGAGAACGCCTTCTCGAAAACGGCGTCCACTTGGCCGGTCTGCGCACCGCTGGCATCAACGATCGCTCCCTTACCTAGCCGGTAGGACATGGGAAGAACGAGGCGAAGTAGCTCTCGTATCACGGTCTCTCTTTCGTCACCTTGTACTGGAGAAGTGAAGCCTTGCGTGTTTGTGTACGCTTGCATCAGAACCGTGTGGATGTTCTTTAGCTTGCTGCTGAATAGACTCGTCGGGTTGGTCGCCATACGATAAATGCAAGGGAAAACGGGATCGTACTCTTTGCGCAGGCTGAGCCATCGCCGTGGGTGTTAGGCGTATAGGCCAGAAATGGCCCGCATGACTGTCGCCGCCGAGTCGGAGCGGATTTTCACTTCGGGGCCTAGTGGCTACGACGGTGAATTGCTGGGGTAAACGAACTCGTCGGTAACCTCGATGACGGTGACTAGAATGGTGCTCATGTAAGAGCGAATGACTGCGTTCCCCGCTTAGGTGACGATGGCGCGTCAGAGCGAATTGACGTCATAGTTCCAGCCGTGCTGCTCAAACGCACTCGATGTCGCAAGCCGCGCGAGCAAAGCGCCGGCAAACGCACCTACAAATGGAGTGGCGATGGATCTCCCGGCGACGAGAGTCGTGCCGCACTCATCACCGCTTTCTGCCAACAACGAGCGGTATGCCGGTCTTGAGATGTCTATGCGCTGGCTCGCCTTGATGTCTTCGCCCAGCCAGACGTCGCGAGCCAGGCGAGGTCCCGGAAAGGCGTGCGCTTGTACTCTGGTAAAGCCTTCCGTTCCGTCACCGATACCGGCCTCGAGAACGACTGCGCCGTGCACTTTATCGAGTGATTTGCGAAGCGCAAGGTTGTCCACTGCGATGACGCAGAGCGACTGAGCGGAGGTGATGGCCCCGCTGTCGAGGTCCAATCGCTTCGGGTCACGCGCGACCTTTACGCCGAGGGCCGCCAGGCGCTTTGCCACGGCGTTGACCTTCCTGCGGCCAACATCCGCGGTATCGACAAGCAGGCAGGTGCTCAGGCTTGAGACCGACACTTTGTCGTCGTCCGTCAGCCTGATGATGTTTGGCAGAGTTTCGCGGCCTTTAAGAAGGGTCGTCCAGAGAAAAGCTTGCCCCAAATGCCCGAGACCGATCACCCAGAGATCGCCCCGCGGCGCGCTGTGATCCGACTTCGGCAATTGAAATCTCACCTCTCGCTGCCCTGCCTGTGGCGAACGCCTATAGATGTGCTGGAAGGCTTGATTCAAGGCTGCCCCGGCGCCGGCTACTCCAGCCGCGACCGAGCCCTCCTTCGGAGACGCTGGTGACACGTCCGGCGTCAACACGAAACCATCGTCCTCGACCGTCAAGCCAAGCCAAAAGTCCTCCGTTGTCGAACAGCCAGCGCCGACACAAATGGTGGGCAATTGAGCATCGACGTCTCGCCCGAGGCACACCCCGAAATCCGCCGCCACTTCACCGAGCGACTTGCCAGCAAACCACGCGAGTGTGCATTGCTCGTCAAGGGGACCAACGAGCTCGATGCCTCCAAGAAACGTCTTCGGTCCGGCACGCAAGAGGGTCAGGACTGCAGCTTCCACGCCAGCAATAGCAGAGAAACCCGGCTCAACTTTCAGGCGGATCCGGAAGGAGCGGAATAGCTCGATTGCTTCCTGATAGGACTGGACGCGGCCTTCGTCCATTGCGAGCTTCATGGTTCGGTTCAGCGTTTCGGCAAGATTCATGGGGATTGCTCTCAGGTGAGTCGAATAGCCGCGTGGGCCTCGTCGCCAAACATGGACTGCCACCGACCAGCGCCACCGAATAGATGTACGCCGAGGTCTCGCGGTTGCGGAGAACCTTGCGCGAAGTTCGGGACGATCAGCGCCACGTGACCCGCCACAGAGACAATCGGATGTGCCCTGTCGGACGGGCTCTGTCGCGGTCCGAGCGGGTGCGTGTGCACATCAGCGACGACTTGAAGGCCAGTCGTGTAGCAGTACTCCCACGCAGCGGCCATTTCCTCGGCGGTGAACGCCACATAGTCATGCTGGCTGCTGCTGTTCGGCGCAACGTCCTCGTAGGTTAGATACGCCGTCACGATGCGATGGGTGCCGTCTTGGCGACCAAGAAGGAACGCACCAGACTCCTTCACACCTCGCCCAGACCGGGCCAAGTCCGCGATCAGTGCTTGGAACACGGTGTGGGGAATATCAAGCAGAGGGTGCGACATAGTCTTCCCCGTTGAGCATCGTCCACACGACGTCCAAGTAGCGCGCAATGCCGACAGTGGGTGACCAAACCCATGCGGGATGCAGCTGCAACCACGCCTCGTGCCCAGAGATGCTTGTGCGATCGCACGGGATGTACAAGGCGGTGCCGTTCTGCCAATCCGTCCGCAATGCACCGCCGAACCGCGCGCCGGCGCGCGGCCAGCTATGGGCAGCAAGCCAACTTCCAGTCGCAAGGTTCCAGAAGGCGCCAGTTGGCATGCCCGGGTATCCGTCACACTGGAGGCGAAGCGTGTAGGCGCGACCGTCCCTCGCAGAGACATCGACGAATGCGAAAGGCCATGCAATGTCGCGGAGTCGCCAGCGACCGTTCATCTCTCCCATCAGGAACGGCGCTGCATTCGTGTGCTCAAGCAGCGCGGCGTGGTCTGAGGTCAACGATGAATCGCCGTTGACCGTGTAGGTGCGGACCAAGTCGAAGACGGCAGTGCAGGTGTGTCCCTCAACGTAGCTGCCGACATGCTTGTCGCGGGACGGTTGGATATTCGTCCCGGCGACCTGCAGTACGAGCTCGTTTGCGTCCGCGTGATTGATCCCGAGGTGGCGAACCGCCCAGCGCTTGATCCGACCGATGCGCGTCACCGGCAGGAACCGACGTTCGACAATTCGACCTGCGTATCGAATCTTGGCTTCGACCAACAGGCAACGGCCCACGTGAACCACTCGTCCTCGTTGGAGGTTCTCCTCTTCTGCGAACTCTCGGGTGTCTTCCTCGTCGTCCGCTTCGTCGAAGACCTTCAAGTCTGAAGCGAAAAGCTCCTTGGGCAGACCCTCCAGAATTGCCGTGGTCATCTCCTCAAGTGAGATGCCATCTGCGACCTTGACTACCAGGCCATCAGGTGCAAATGAGGCTTGAACGATGATGCGCTTGTGCATGATTGACCTTTCGTTCGGCCTGCGAATGCAAGCCTCATCAAGTCAATCGGGACTCAGAAAAAACCCCGTAGTCAGATCCGTCCAGTGGGCCGATGCCCTCAGTCGTCCTCCGCGGGTCGCTTGCTGCACGGAAACATGTATGGACAAGCGTGGCACACCCGGCCACTCTCGGGGATGCCCGAGAAGTTGCCTGCGCAAAGATCAAACGCAATTGCCTGGTAGTTCGCGGGCGTGTTTCCTTTGACGGTGCCGACGGATTGCACCTTGCCGTCTGCGAGCGTTGCGACTTCGATCGCCATCGCGGCACCTCCGCCTTTGTGGTGCGCGTCGAGCAACGCAGCCAGCGGCTGCTTGATCGACTCGAAGCTTCGCTTGTTAGGGCGAATGAAACGCAGAGTCCGGATGCCCTTGACCACGATTTCCTGGTGGGCCCGTAGCCCAACCTTCAGTTGGCCAAGCGCTACGGTCGTTGGCGGAGCGTCCGTGCCCCCTTGGGACAGCCACCCGCGAGCGCGCATACCTTGCTCTTCGACTCTTTGCCGGATCTGCTTCGCGGCTTCGTGATCATCGAGGCCAAAGTGGATGATTGCCTTGTCGACGCATTCGCGCCACGCGCCATCCTGGGCTAGCGAAGGATCGGACGCCAGCTCTCGCATGACCCGTCCCACCGCCAGGTCCACGGCGCGATGCAACTGCAATTCGTCTCGCTGCCATTGGCCGCCGCGAGAGGAGGTCTCGGACTGTCGCGGACATCGACGGAACTCGAGAAACTGTTCAAGTGAGACCTCCGCTGTCTCAGGCGAAGCTGTCGACGCCAAGGGGGCCTCCTCCGAGTGTTCCCACGAGCCATCGAGGGGTTCAAGAAGACCGTTCAGCGCCGGCGGTAACTGTTGATCCGCGGTGGTGTAGATATTCAAGAAGAAGCGAGGCCTAGAGACGGCGACGTACAACAAGTTGTGGCGCTCGTTCTGATGAACGGCAAGTGACTTGGTGGCGTCAAGAACCGGGGACGGTATGTGATAGTTCGTGTTCGGTCGGCGTTGCGGCGCATAGGTCGAGTCCTTTACATCGACGAAGTGCACCGCGTCGAACTCGAGGCCCTTGCTTCCGTGGGCCGTGAGTACGCGAACGGCATTCATCCCTTCCGCCTCCGGAGGCACTGAACGCATGCTCCTGTCTTCATTCAGCCGGACTCGATCGCGCACACGCTGAGGCAGGTTCTTCACGGTGGCCCAACGGCCGGTTCCGTCGGGGGTGCGACAGAAGTGCGCGAACTGCCATATCGCCATCAATGAGTTGGCGGCGGCTTGCCCTGGCTGAGCGGCCAATTCACGTAGCCACTGGCCATCTTCGAGCAAGATTGACGAAAGTGCTTCCCAAGGCGAAGTGTTAGCTTCCATGAGAGCGCATAGGCGCTTTAGATTGCTCCAAGCGTGCGTGTCTGACGGATCCAGACCATCGCCTGTGATTTGCCTCCAGCTTGTCTCTTGCGAAGCCACTTGGGCCACTAATAGATCTGCGCCTCGTCGGCTCATCGCTAGGCAGGGCGCATGCCAGGATCGCAGGAGGTTTGTGCCTGCATCATCAGTGGCTAGCATGAACAGGCAGATCAGGTCCTTGATCTCGCCGCGGTCAAAGATGTTGCCGAGGAACAGTACAGGGACGCCTAAGCTTTCCAGGCCAGCCGCAACTTCCGCGGCAATCGCGTTCTGGTAGGTGATGATTGCCTGCTCGGCCAAATGCGTTTGGTGATTGGCTTCGAGATCTCGAATACGCCAGGCGAGGGCCCGGGTCTGCTCGGCATCGCTGGACGTCTTGACGTGGCGAGGGCCATGGCCGATATGGCCTCGTTTTGCTACCAGTTTGGTCGTCTTACGTCCGGCTGGATTGCGACTCGCTACGGTGCCAAACGCGTCTGTGATCTCCTGTGAGCTCCGGTGGTTGTGGGCCAGCGGGATTGCCACGGCTCCAGGAAAGTCTCTCTGGAAGTTGTCGAGGTTGCTCGACGAGGCACCCATAAATGAATAAATGGCCTGGTTGGCGTCGCCGACAACCCATACTGACTTGCACCTCTGGGCCAAGCCACGCACGAGCAGCGCGCTTGCGCGATTGACATCTTGGTACTCGTCAACCATGAGGTGGCCGATACCTTTGAGAAACCTCTCCACTGCCGGGTCGCCCGATTGAATCAAACGAACTGATACGCAGAGCAGGTCAGTGAGATCGACCGCCTTCCGCTTCGCTAAGAGTGACTCATATCTCTCGAAGATGGTTGCGGCATCCCGCAGCTTGCCATCGGCATCCTGATCTCCAGAGAGCGAGGAATTGACCGCATTGGCGAACGCTTTCGCGTCGAACACCTCGTCTTTGGAGCGTCGGATTGCGTCGACGATGTTTTCAAGCCAAGTTGGCTTTGATAGGCAATCGTGAAATCGCAGGTCAGCGTAAGGAACGTCCCGCTCCAACATCGCGAGCGACGCCAACTTGTCCAGGACAGGAAACCTCGACTCGAGTCCGTGCAGGTGACCGAACTTGCGGAGGAATTCGAGGCCAAACGCGTGGAAGGTTCCGATCCATACCCTGTCAGAGCCGGGAATGTTCCCAGCGCGAGCTCTCTCGACCAACTCCCGTGCCGCCTTGTTCGAGAACGTCAAGATGACAATCTCGTCCGGCGAGACACCGGCGGCGATGAGGCGTCTGAGGCGAAGCAAAAGGGCTGTTGTCTTGCCGGTACCCGGGCCCGCTTCTATCAGGCTCACGGGAGCGTCGCTGTCTACAGCCGGCTTCTGAGCCTCGGTTGGTTCATCAGGCAGCCGAAAGACCTTTGTCGGCTTGTCCACGTGCGGCAGCAGGACTCCGTCATATAACTGTAGGCGAACCAGCTCCAGTGGAAGTTGAAGCAAGCGGGCCAGGTCGGTAGCACTCTGGTTTTTTTGCAGGAAGGCTTCCCGTGCGTTCCACCGAGGAAGCAGGAACTCACGAGCGAAGACGTTTGCCTGCAGCTCCTGGCGTTCGCGAGCGCCGTAGCTTTCGACAACGCTGACTCCATTGCTCTCTGTCTCGGATGTCAGAGCGCTTTGATTTACCTCGACGGATCCCTTGGTTGCTGGGTGCAGGCGAAGGTGACCTATTTCGTGTGCGACAAGAAATGCCTTGATGTCGTCGGGCACATCCTTTCGGACAAGAGCCCATTTGCGTTCAATGAGGATGGTGGCGTCCGCGGACTTCAGGAGCGGCATTTCAGGCTTGACCTGCTTGAGCGCAACGTCCATCGCCTGACAGGCAGCGGTGACGAGAGCGAAGCCACCTTGATTGAGATCAACTCCCTTGCTTACCAGCTCGTTACGCAGCTTGGCAGCTTCCAATCGAGCAGACTCAAACGGGTTCATCGACCGTCTCCGATGGAGAAAGGCTAAGAGCGCTCAGTGCGCTCCAAGATGTTTCTCTTAACGTTCTCGTCTGTGATGCAGTCTTCCACAAGCTGTTCCCACGTAGGGGGAGGCCCCTCCGCAAGTTTGTCCTGGGCACTGAATCGCTGAAGGCCCAAATGTCGCTGCCTCTTTATCGCCATGGCCTGAACAACAGCGGCGGGAGGACAGTCGAGATACTTGCCGAGCTCAGCGTTAAACCAGTGTGGCAAGTGGTTGACTTCCGACGTTGAATCGACAATCGACAGAAACAACAAATCTTCGCCATGTTCTGTGGACAAGAAGATGGCTTGAGCTGCGCTGTTCACTCCGCTTGCGCCAGAAATCTTAGCCAGCTTGTCACCTGCAGAGGTGACATCGGTGGATGAAGGTTCGTCGCGCCCTTGCTGCATGCGCTGAAGGAGCTTGCTACGCCGCGGCAGCATCTCTTCGTCGGTCAGTTTCTCTTGCTCGACTTCGTCTCGCGAAGGCTGCTTGAAAGTAAGCTGGACTTGAGCGAAGCGTTGCAGCGGCTTGGCGTGCTCCGGGTACTTTGCGATGAAGTCGCGAAGAACCTCAGCATCGAAGGACTCGGACGCGCGTGAATAAAGGTCAAGGACCTGGTCTAGGTCAACGGTAGGCTTGGTGTTAGTCATTTTCCAACCTCTTGCGGATGATTTCGATGGCTTCGTTGATGTACTTCGTCGCCGTCTTCTCGGTGACGCCCATCAAGGCAGAGACGGTGGCCGCGGTATTCTTGGACTCGATCTTCAAGTCTCCGAAGTAGCGGAACGTGAAGGCGATCTGGGGGCGCTCAGGAAGGTGCTCTTGCACGATTAGCCGGATTTTTTCCAGCGTCTTGTCCTGCTTCAGCTGCTCCTCGAGCTCGATCAGAAATTCCTCGGGTGACTTCGAACCCGCGGACAGTTCGGCAGGGGCACCGTCCTGCATTTGCGCTTCAACGTCTTCGTCATCGACATCGAGTGAACTGCCCGCGCTATGTTTTTTTGCGTATAGCTTCCCAGCGGCATCGAGACAACGGCGGTGCACATACTGTCCGAACCGTTCCTCGGCATGGCATGGCACGTCCTGTTCCCGGAGGATTGCCAGCACGGTGTCCTGGCAGAAGTCATCCTCTGCACTGTCGGCACCACCACCTAGGAGCGCCCAACCTGGGTTTTTGCGGACGTGAGACCGAACGTGCTTGGTGACGCGATCTAGCAATTCGGCTGCGTAAGTGTTTTCGTCTTGCAGCTTTCCCGCTGCCCGAGCAGACAGCATCAGTGTCACCACGACCTCATCGTCAATGTGTCCCGGCTTTCCGAACGCGATGGAAAGTCGCTGCAAGCGGGCCGCCACGTCAAGAGACAGCACATCTGAGACCATCTTGTCGCGCGGCGGACCCGGTGTCCAACTTCCCCTGCCTGGAGTGCCGTTTTTCATATTGCGATACCTCTTTGCCCGCTGGCAGCTGGCCCTTATCAAGTCAATCGGGAGCTGAGAAAAAACCCGTAAGCCTGCGGACGGCTGAAGGAGACGGAACGATTGGCACACCCGCGAGGCAGGATAGCCTCGAATGCCTTCAAACCTGATCCGGGAACGCCCGCTGATTAGCGGAGTTCGCTGCAGCCGTCGGACGCGCGCTGCCTGTTGTTCGCGAGCAGTAAGTGTGCGCTCCTACTCGGCACACTGTACTTCCGGGTGGCTCGGTCGGGTTAGCTCCAAGATGGCGAATAGCTCAGAGAAGAAGCGCGTCCGGTGGTGCTACTTTGCGGCGGCGGCAAATCGTACGATTGAGCTGTCGGAAGGGCAGTCGCCGGCCAACTACCGGAACTGGCCGCCAGTGTGAGTACGCCGGCAATGCCAGGAAGCTGACATCGATCCTCAGGGGCGCTTCAACCGCATCATCAAGTCGTGTGCTCCTCCCGGGCGTCGATTGGTGCTTGGCCGTCCGAAGGGCACTTTGTTGGCCACTGACCGGACGGCCCGCGCAAGGGATCAGATTTCAGTCTGTTCCGAGATTTCCAAGGCGTCATCCACCTCGATGCCAAGGTAGCGCACGGTGGACTCAAGTTTGGAATGGCCCAGAAGCAACTGCACGGCGCGGAGGTTCTTTGTGCGCCGATAGATTAGCGTCGCCTTGGTTCGCCGCATCGAGTGCGTGCCGTACTCTGCCGGGTCAAGGCCAAGCTCCTCGACCCAGCCCTCAAGGATTCGGGCGTACTGCCGCGTTCCCAGGTGCGGTGAGTCGTGAATTCGGCTCGGGAACAGGAAGTCGTCAGACCTCAACCCGGCGAGCTTGATCCACTTCTGCACGGCATCACGCGTCGCTGCCGTGATCTCGAACTGGACGGGCCGCTGAGTCTTGTGCTGCATGACGACAGCGCGAGAGGCCAGCTGGTCGCCGTGGCAAATGTCCCGGACCTTGAGGGCAACGAGGTCACAGCCGCGAAGTTTGCTGTCGATTCCCAGGTTGAAGAGCGCGAGTTCGCGCACCCGGTTTTCCATCTGCAGACGAACTCGGAGTGCCCAGATGTCCTTGAGCTTGAACGGTGCCTTCTGGCCGACGATCTTGCCCTTGTTCCATGGCTCGCGATGAGTGGCATTGACGGTGGATCCCATGATGGTCTCCCATCGAGTTGAGGGCCGACCAAGATGCGCCGCTCCGCTGCAGTGGCCCTTGCCTTGGGTCAACCGGCTGCAGGCTGGCAGCGCAAGGACGCCGTAGGTCAGCTTCCAGGCGCGCCGGCGGATTCACAGTCCCGGCCACTTGCAGTCATCGCATCAGCCAGAAAATCGCCACGCCAGCGGCCGGTTTCAAAGTACAGCCGCCATAGGCCGACGGCCGCTCGAAGGTGCTCATTCTCCAAAGCGGTCGCAGATGATCTTGCGGC
>Ga0307510_10005481_pt1 | contig 15126 bp, 22 predicted proteins | sample 12_EM_MG_FD_207224 | JGI IMG/M metagenome (GOLD analysis project Ga0307510, IMG submission 207224) | Populus trichocarpa ectomycorrhiza microbial communities from riparian zone in the Pacific Northwest, United States - 12_EM | ecosystem: Host-associated > Plants > Roots > Unclassified | place...
CTACAGAGGCTAGACCGGCTGACCAACGTCGCCGAGGCCTCAGTTTCTCCAATGACGCTTCTTTACCAACTTCGTTCCGTCGCCTGGGGGTTTGGTATCCAACATCCGAGGTTCTGCTCACGTCGTCGTCTCTGCTTTGGGCGTCCAATCATGGGGACGGTGGTGAGAGGCAATCCCATCATCGTTTTTGACAAAAAATCACTCTCATGTATGTCGCAGGGGAAGATTTAGTATTACGGATCGAGGCAGTTTAGGGCGTGTTCTCCGGACCCGAGTATGTCGGACGGCACACCATAGTCCGCATTAACATCTTCAATCACTACCTGACACACTTGAACGTCAGTTGAACACATAGGTACTCACCCACATTATAATTAGACGGATGAATGGCAATGTGAGAAATCTGAGGAAACGACAGGTGATTGTGACGTGGCAGGAAGTCGGGGTGGACGGGACAGATAAAACCTAAGTTAGGGTTATCAGACTTCTGCAGGCCAGGCCGCGCAGAGCCACGGCAGTGGACGTGGAGCACTGGCGCACAAGCGCGACGAGTCTCTGACCTCCCGTACGGAACTGTTCAGTAGCAGTGTATCGTGTCGCAGCAAAAGGGGTGAAAGAGTGCGCAGCCGGTGCGAGAGTGAATGAGCAAGACCGGAAGTGAGCGGTGTGAAACTGTATGATACAACGAACTCAGTTTGGGCACAGGGATTGCACACAACTGAGTATATTCACCTGTATGATACAACGAACTATGTATCATAAGTACAGGTGATGACGGATGTGGATGTAAGATACTCACCTCAGTTTGGGCACAGGGATTGCACACAACTGAGGGAGCGCGAGTGAAAACTATGGAGTATTAAAGGAAAGTAGTATGCGATACTAATGGGGTACGAAACGGAAGCAAAAAGGGGGGTGACAGGTATTGTATTGAGTCCATGTGTGCTGTCTACGGTGAATGATGCGCTTGCGCACGCTGTACTATGTTCTGTATGGTATGGTATCAGTCCTATGCACTCTGAGATATCGGGGCCGATCGCCATATTTGCGATATATCGGGATCAGTATTCCGCGGACTTTGGTGCGTAGAATTTCTTTGTCCTCAGATAATCATGTTCAACTGACAGAACGCACAGACGAACGGCGGCAGTGCCGCGCTCAAGATTCGAAGCTTTGTCTATCCGTCCTGAGATGTCCCGTAGGATATTATGGGCGCCTCACATCTCATCTTCATTCTCTGTCACCCCGCTGCGCCAGTGCAGCCCATTCGCCTGCAGATCACCCACACCCTTGATGACATCCTCGTAACCGCCCCACGCCCCATTACTAGCAATTACTACTCCCCCTAGCCATCTCCAAGGAGCACTGCAGCATCAGGTACTTGGCATCCTCGCAAGACCCGACAAACGTCTTGCTACACTCTACTTGTCAGACAGGAACCATCTCAAGGTGCTCGGCAGGGTCTGCCCGCACATTCCAACCCACGTCATGTTCATTCTGCCTGTGTCTTGCGCGTCGCGTGGGCGTACCCCGCTGTTTTGGCCTAACCAAACGCACGGGATATAGATCTGACATCGATCACCTGTCGCCTGTAGCCTGTACCGGAGGGAGGAAACTAAGACCCCACTTTCAGGCCTACGTTGTAGACACTGCCAACGGAATTGAGCTAACCAAAGTAGGCGCCCCTCCCTATATCCTCAAAGACCTGTCCGAACATACCAAACTCGCATTTATCACGTCCTTCGACGTCTCACACCCACACAAGCAAAGGGTGGAGCCTCTTTGACCGCTGAAACACCGGTCCATCGATGACGTGGCCACAGCGGAGTAAATAACGTACATCGCCCTCACAAATATGTACAATTCCGAGGTTGGCCGAGCTGTTCTTGCGGTTCGAGGGGAGGGGGGGAGGGAATGCTTGAAGGAGGTTGGGCGTGAGAGTGGCGTACCGCGATAACCCACCGTGAAGGAATGTCTCCTTTGGCTGTTGGAGATCATCGACAGGGACGTCATTTCATTTGCGAGGCCCAGCAACATGGCAGATCTCGCTGTGCGATACTATTGAGGTGAGCTGTCTGGGATTTTGGAGTAAGACACGTGCAGTACAAACTGTAACGCATGGGGGATTGAGCACATTCAATTGGTGACAGATCCCCATTCCTCGCCTTTTTATCATCCTCCAGCCCCTATCTCTGAGGGAAGGATTCCCACCAGCGACGCGCCAATATCTAACTCATTCCACATATAGAGTAGCCGCGGCGGCAGATTGCCTTGACTGGAGGCCTCACAACGCAGACCATGGTGGAGTGGTAGTGAACATCTCTAAGGGGCGTCAGACAGCGACGACCGGGGAAAGATGTCTCCAAGGGAATTTTGGGACGAGAGGACCATGCTGTCCTCATTAGTGCGCCACCATGGCGACGGCAACTGAGTCGGGAGGTTTTTGCAGTGAAAATACCCAAAGACCAGAGATCCAAATGATGTCATTCCCAAAGCCGACTATGAAGACGTTCTCAGGAAAGATCGAAGTATGTAGCTCAAAGACACACGTTCCCATGAATCCATATTAGTGCGTTTGGGACAAAAAATGGTTTTTATTTCATGGATCCGGGGAAGTAAGCTCTTCTAAGCGCCTCTCCCGTTCCTGATCTACGAGGCATCTGCGGGGGTAGTATCAGTCTCTGTGGTTGGCGATATACAGTAGTAGCTAATATGAAATGGCCCACATTGTGATCTGGTCATCTTGCTTGCGATCTCTTGCAAAACTTCTGCAATCGAGACAGGTCATATTGATACCTGATTCTCGTCAACCAAATGTCCGTTAGACCGGTTTCATTGGATCAGAGAGGGCAGCATGCCGGTCAGCGGGTAAGCAACAAGCTTGTTACAGTTGCCTCACCATCCAAATAAAACAACTCGTGGATTCTGGAATAAGAACGCAGACGACCATAAGGGCCGGCGCCGTGGATCATGCAGACCTCGGGCGGGGTCAATCAGTCGATCCAGTCCTTGTAGTTCAGTCCTACAGAGGCTAGACCGACTGACCAACGTCGCCTAGGTCTCAGTCTCTCCAATGACGCTTCTTTACCAACTTCATTGCGTCGCCTAGAGTTAATTGTCCAACATCCGAGGTTGTGCTCACCTCGTCTTCTCTGCTTGAGGCGTCCGATCATGGGGGCGGTGGTGAGAGGCAATCCCATCATCGGTCTTGACCAAAAATCTCTCTCATGCATGTCGCAGGGAGGGACTTAGTTCGAGGCAGTTTGGGACGTGTTTCTCCAGACCCGGGCATGTCGGATGGTGCACCATAATCCGCATTGACATCTTCAATCAGAACCTGAGACACTTGAACGTTAGTTGAACACATAGGTACCCACCCACATCATAATTAGAAGGACGAATGGCAATGAGAGGAATCTGAGAAAACGACAGATAATGTGACGTGGCAGGAGTTTGGGTGGACGGGACAGGTAGACAAATAAACCCTAAGTTAGGGTTATTATGCGCATCACGTGTCAAGGTCAGCATTTGAAAAGTAATCGCGTTGTTTCTGCGCTCGCGTGTCAGGCAAGGTCAGGAATGCTATCGAGCAGTGCGCGGTACCGATGAAATCTCTAGCTGTATTCCTGCCAGGAAGCCGCATCAAGAAAGAGGGCCGAATACCTCTTTTTTTTTTTTTTGTTCGCGTTTCAAGCGAACGCGACCGACCGCGAAGAAAAGTGAAGGTGGGAACTGCACACGAGAAAACTCCAGTCGTACAAGTACTGGTAGGTCATCAGTTCGGGGAATTTACAGTTAGCGTAACATTGCATGAAGACGTATTGGATTGTCTGCGATCATAAATACACGAAAGGAGAAAACGAAGGAGAAGGAAAATGCGAGAGGCGAGGTGAGGTTTTCTTTGTGATCAGGCAAAGTAACTGAGAGCGATTGTGGTCCATGTTGAATAAATGAGATTGACCTGGGAGGCAGGAGCGAGTTGAGTGAAGCACAGCGTGAGTAACAAGTCAATATCGTGCGCACGTTACTGTTTGACAGCACATCGAGACAGCTCACGACTTTGATGTCGGCATCGTCTTGTGGTGTCACCAATGTATCGGTCAATACGCATTTGCTTGCGCTGGAATAGTGTGTCCGTTGCAATGTGGCGACAAGAAGCGAGTCAAGCTGGGCGCCCGCGCCCAACGAGACACAGCGTCAGAACGATTCGCCGGTCTTAATACGCTCAATAAAGGCATTTTGTGACACCGTCTCCATAAACGCAAGATGGGTCTGTAACATACTGGCTCGTTACACACGTACAGCGCTGTGTCTATATGTCCGTCCGTCCGTTATAGTGGTGTACCCATGCAACTCGAGGAGGGCGAAAAAATAGTTCATCATACATGACGCGGTGGGACGAATGGCTTAGGAACAGGGTTTCAAGGTCGAGTAGAGAAGCCATCTTGGTTGTGCTCTTTTTCAAACTCAACTCAGCTCTTCTGACCAATTCCCGACCAACGCCACATCAAGGACCCAGGTCACCGCACTATGATTATTCTTGTTTGCGACCACTGTATATTTACATAATGCAAATGACTTCGTATGGTGATACGGTTGTGTGTTGGGCCTGATATCACGAGTAGCGACATGATCAGAGATGATCCAGACATTACAACCCGCAAAGTAGAGCGGAAACTTTCACCATATATATGCGTGATGGGCAACCTCTATGACATCAGGGGATTTAGTAGGACCGTGGATGTAGACCCTTTGCAATGTACCTCACAAAATCCAAAATCCACAAGTCCACATTGTAATGTAGTGCCTATGATCCCTGGGAGCTTCCAGGGCTGCATGCATTATAATTCAGCCTCTCCCTCTCTGAGCAGTGCATTATAATGTGCTCACTCACAGATCCCTGGATTATAACCCGGCAAGATCTCGGAATTCCGGAGCCGGCAAGCATCCACCCTCCCGTGCATGCCCTCCAACAATGCACATTCGTCATTGCTCGTTGTCACCAACAGTGAGCATGCTCTCCCCCACTTCCCCCGATTTACATCGAATATATATATCATATCACTTGTATTAATCAGTACACTATGCATATAACAATGAATAGGTACAGTAATACCAGAAGAAACTTGCCCTCCACCCTGAAGCGGCAGTGGTGGTCCTTGTCCGATCCCTTCCGCATGGCACCGCTTGACATTCTTATGCCTCCGGAACCTCCTGCAGTGCGATGTCGCCATCCCGTGGGCGGCGTCTGTCGCTGCGTGGCGCCTTGGTGGTGGTGGCCACAGTGGCGGTGGTGGTGGCGATGGCGATAACTGTAGCAGCGGCAACAGTGACGCGAGAGGTTGCATTGCCGGTGCAGGGTGATGCGATGACGGTGTGTGAAGCAGCACGATGTCGCCGTCCCGTGGGCTGCGTCCATCACTGCATGGCTGCCTTGGTGGTAGTGGCCACAGTGGTGATGGCGATGGCAATGGCGATAGCGGCACCAGCAGTGAGTGCGATGCGAGAGGTCACATTGCAGAGGCGGGGCGGTGCGATGACGGTGTGTGGTGGTGACGAAGCGAGGGTGTACGCGGCTGACAACGCCAGCACCGATGCAACAGCTGAATAGTTCACCTGCCATTGGGCTGAGCTGCGGGGCAAGTAGTGGCGCGAGCCTTGCTGGGCTCATTAAAAGTCTGGAGGAAGGAGGGGAAGCGCAGTCAGCAGCAACTAACGCACCTGTGTATCTCCTGACCTCCCAAACCCGCTGGCATGGCTGTAAACGCCGATACGATGCGGGGGGAAGTCGAGGCCTCGAGCGTTGACAAGCACAGTCAAGGGAGAGCGCTGCCGGTCGTGGGCACTGCACTTGCCATGGCCAGGGGCACTGCTGGTGCCGGGTCTGCTGGCGGGGCTGAGAAGCCACCGCTGCAACACCCAAGGCGTTGGAGCCCGGGGCGTATGGCGAAGTAGGGGGAGCAGGTGTGAACGGTCACCACATGGCAAGGCCTGGCATGGGGTCGGCATACCCCCGCGGGAGGGTGAGCAAGCGCTGGTTGAGTCGGAAAGAGAGCGACCTTGCAAGGGTCACCCATGAGCTGGGGCCTTCAAAGGGGGGAGGAACCTGTCAGTACACAGAAAGAATGCGACAGAATGAAGGGCACTCACCTTTGGAGACCGCAGAGGAAGAGATACGAAGAAGGCGACCTCGCGAGGGGCACCCACGAGCTGGGGCCCGCAGACAGGGAAAGGATGTGACTGAGGGAAAGGCACTCACCTCTGGAGACTGCAGAGGGATGATACGCCGGGACAAAAGAAGAAAAAGACCTTGCGAGGGGCTAGGGACAGCAGAGCGAGGGTCTTGTTGGGATTGAGGGCGGGTATGCAGACTGTCTGAGAGACTACGAAGCTTTTGAATTGAAGGTCAACGCCACTGAACGAACACGCGACCAACAACCAAACTAAACACTAAACACACTAAACCCCAACCTTAACCACAGCATCCGAACACTGCTCATGAGTTGAGTGCTTTGACAAGGCCCTCACTCTGTGGTTCCACATCTATTCCACTGTTCCCTTACTCTACTACCTACAACCACAATGGAAGGCCCCCTCAAGCACGTTTTTGAGTATCCCAGGAGCTCTGACTTCATTGACGCTACATCCTTTGGTTTCATCTACAACCTCCTGGCTGGCCTCGATTATCTCCAGTGTTCTCACATCTGAGCATTTGGCATGCCCTCCCTCCTTCTGCCATCTCCAGAAGGTGAGTCTCCCTCACTCCATCGCTTTCTTTCCGTGCTATGACAAGTCCCTCCCTCTGCTGTCCCTAGCTTGTGCCCTCATCACGTCGCTTTCGTTCCAGGTCCTTTTCTCTGCAGTCTCCAGAGGGCGAGTGGCTCTTACTCGCTCAATTTCATTCATATCTTGACGTATCCCTTCCTCTGCAGTCTTCAAAGGTGAGTGCCCCTCGCTCGGTCGTTTTTTTTCCTGTGTCCTGACATATCCCTCCCACTCGCCCTCCCACAGCGATGTCTCGACTCCATGGCAGGCCCAGCCTTGCGGTGGCCTTTCGCGCCTGCCTGCCTTGTCATACGCCCTGGGCTCCAATGCCTTGGATTTCGCAGTGATGGCTTTCTCAGCCTTGCCAGCAGATTTGACGCAGGTGGTCCCCTCGGCCATGGCAAGTGCAGCACTCCTCCTTGCTGGTGCATGCCGACGCCCAAGGGTGCAACTTCCCTTGCATCCATGTCAGCATTCACGGCCATGCCAGGCTGCCAGCAAGACTGAGAGGGTCAGGCGACAGGTGTGTTGGCCACTGCTGACCACGCTCCCCCTCCAGGCTTTTTAACAAGCCCAACGACACTCGATTCTCCCCATGTGCAGCCCAAGTGCAGGCGAAATGTTCAGCAGTTGTGCCGGTGCCAGCGTCATCAACCACGCATACCATCGCTTTCTCGCATCACACACCACCGTTACATCACCCTGCCTCGGCAATGTGACGTCCTGCATCGCTGTCGCTGTTGCTGCTGTTATCGCCATCACCATCGTTGCCATTGCCACTGTGGCCACCACTCCCAAGGCGCCATGCAGCGATGGACACAGCCTACAGGATGGCGACATTGCACTGCCAGAGGTCCCGGAGGTGGAGGGAGGCCATGTGATGCTATGTGGAAGGGGTCCCGCGATGTCCGCCATTGGCATTTTGGGATGGAATGGGTGAGCTCCTTCTGGGCAGTATTGTACTCATTTGTTTTGATATACCTATTCTACTGATCAATACAAGTGATATGACACATATTGTTACGATCCTGGGCCCTACCACCAATTTTCCTTTATTTTCTGCCATTTTATTTCACGCTCTCAGTCACTCGTTCCCCACTCGTTCCCTCATGTGCCACTCAGACCGCCACCAAATCACCTGATAAGTCACTTGATGGATCACCTGACCATTCCGCAGTCAACTATCACATGCCATCACTCCGCAGTCCGCAGTACTCCGCAGCATCGTCATCTATCCCTTTATGGATTGCCAGCTCATGATGCCCCACTCCGCAGTCGCCAGCTCATGATAGAGCTATACTTAGAACTGCCATGTCATGATGCACCTTACTAAATATTTCCATATTTCTCTGTGACTCCTGTGACCCGTTACTTCTCATCTTGTATATAAGCGCTCATACTTTTAGCAGTTAGGCCCTAAGCCTAACTTGGTTTTCAATCCAAGACTTGTAGCTTCCACCCAGGACTCTCAGAGTCACCAGTCAGACCACTCAGTCGCTTCAAAACCCCTTTTGAAGCTCTCCTCTCATCATCTATCAGAACACTCAGAAGTCGCCCTTATCATTGGGGACTTACTCATTATACTGTGTAGCCAACTGGTACTGTGCTACTCATGTGATCATTGCCTTAGGAGGACAACCCACTAAGCAATTCCAGTCGTCGCCAAACCAATCCACGCACGTCGCATCTTTAAGGCCCTTGGACCTTAACACAAGTTAGGCTTTCCTACAAACTCTTGAAACACAGAGTTGTTACCACTGTGGCGACCAACCAGACATACACACTCAGCAATGAGTCTACACAAATCTTCAGGAGACAACAGGACGATCTCCCAGAACACGTTAAAATCAACGTATACTTTGACGATCAAGGACCAGGACATCCTAACACCAGATACTACCTTGATACCCAAAGAAAACACCACTTGCCTATCGAATTCATTGAGGCCAACGGAACCTATCATTGGGTTAGACTCCACTACAGAAACAACCAGTGGGAAACCAATCAAGCAGGCATATACAACGGCCCAGAAGTCGGCTGGTGGATCATATCAGACCCCCAGCATCCCAACCACAGCATCTACCAACAAGAGGCCAGCGTCCCTCTCACTATTGCAGCAGTTACCACAGCACTTCAGCAGCTTCCTACTTGCCCCAACACCCCAGATCATCCAACCGCAATGGAAGGACAACAGGAAGAAATTAACATCGCTACTGGTCAAATCCAGCAAGAAGCGCAGAGGATCAATGTCATCACGAACACCTCTAATGGCGCCCTCAAGGGAAATCCTCCATTTATATTCGATGGAGACAGAAACAAGACTACCAAGTTCCTACTCAATTGGGACCTATGGCACGCAGTAAACTGAAACAATAACACCATGAAGAAACCTTTCTCTAGGATTGTCACTATGCTCAGTTATATGGATGGCACTTGCGTAGATGCCTGGAAAGGAGAACAACTCCTAAAACTCCAAGAGGCAGCAGACAACGGAGCCCAGGAAACAGATGAAGATCTCTGGACCGACTACATAGAACGATTCAAAAATGCCTTTACCAACCAGAACCGCCGATCCGAAGCTTATCAAGAGCTATGCAAACTCAAGCAAGGAGACAGTCTTGACGACTTTTTCGCCAAATTCAAGCAACTTGCCTTTGAAGCAGGTGTTCCCCTAGACAACAAGGGAACCATTGAAACTCTCAAACATGCTATGACTCAAGGACTCACTAGCGCCATCATTAATTCCCCTAACTTCAACCCCACCGCTAAAGACCCTTGGACCTTCAAACAATGGGAAGAACAGGCCCGCAAATCCCATCTCAAATGGAAGGTGGCAGCCGAGTTCACCCAGAGACGTCAGGGACTCTTCCAAGCATTCAAACTGACCCCTAGGCAGGTCAATAACCCAGGAAGAGGCGGTTACGGAAGGAACAACAACTGGAGGAACAAGAATGACTGACACACCACCTCTCAAGGAGGATATCATATGGACGTCGACGCCACAGTCACCTCAGACATCAACGCTACCACTGGCAGAGGACAACAGCACTCTGAAGCCAAGAAAGCAGAACTCATGAGAAGCAACTCATGCTTCTACTGCGAAATCAAGGGACACCAAGCCAAGGATTGTCGCAAGAAACAAGCTGACCACGGTAACTTCAGCGGTTGCTCTAACAATACTAGGGAATCCACTAGGGTTCATGCTGCACCTATTATGCCAGACTTTGGAAACCTCGACAGTCTTGCCGACTACATGAAGGAGAACATGGACTCCTTCAACGAAGAGACTAAGCTAGACTTCATAGGGAGACTCATGCCAAAGGATTTTCCCAAGGCCCGAAACTAGCTGCCTTAGTTAGGGCTTTCCAACTCGATAGTGTGTTTGTAAACAAATCAAATTCAATACAACTTAAAGTTCCAATCACACACTATCGAGGGATGGCAGAAGAAACAATCTTGCTTGACACTGGAGCAACAGAAAACTTTATCGACCAGACAACTATTGACAAACTTCACTTAGGAACCAAGAGACTCCCTTACTCACAGGCAGTATACAACGTCGATGGAACTATGAACCAAGCTGGGACTATCACTAGGGCTTGCGACCTACTTGTCACTCAGGGAAACAAGAAGGAACGAACAAGATTCTATGTCACGAATCTAGGTCGCGACAGGATGCTCTTTGGCTACCCCTGGTTCAAAAAATTCAACCCAGACATCAACTGGGAGAAAAGCAAACTCAAAGGACCAAAGGTACAAATCGAAACCCTACTCCATGGCACCCTTCAACGTGCAAAGACATGGCTCAAACAGAAGAACCAAGAAAATGAAGACTTCATCCTGGAGGCACAAACATGCGCTCTATGGTTGGGAGTCACTCCTTCAGAAATGAGGGAAGGCCTGGTAGAGATCAGTTGCACCCACACAGCAGTCGAAATGGCCCATAAGTATGCATCAGAACATGGGAAGGAGGAAGTCACCCTCCCAGAAGAATTTAAACATCACACAGCACTATTTTCAGATGAAGAGGCAAACAAGTTCCCACCGGCTTGAGGAGACGGAGACCACAAAATCATACTCATGGACACCGCCCCTACTTGCTTCAACTGCAAAGTCTACCTGCTCTCAAGAGATGAGCAGGAAGCGGAGAACAAATTCATCGACGAAAATCTGGAAAAAGGCTATATCGCACCATCAGACTCCCCCTATGGCTTTTCCACCTTCATGGTCCCTAAGAAAGACTCAAAGGAGAAAAGATATATCATTGACTATTGCCCCCTCAACGCAGTCACCCGGAAGGACGTTACCCCACTCCCAAACCTCAAACAATGTATCGAAAACTTGCAAGTAATGGAATTATTCAGCAAGTTCGACATCCACTGGGGCTACAACAACATCCGTATACAGGAAGGCGATCAATGGAAGGCCGCATTCAAAACATATCGAGGACTATTTGAACCCAAAGTCATGTTCTTTGGGATGAGTAACTCACCAGCCAGCTTCCAACGATTCATGAACGGTATTCTCAAGGAACTATACAAATACTTCAAGAAGAAAGGCATACATGACATACAGTGTATCCTCCAGAACTACATGGACGACTGTGGTATAGGCACCCTCCTCAAAGACTTCAAATTACATGTCAAAATCATCCACTTCCTATTCAACTTACTTGCATGTCATGGCCTACACCTCAAACTGTCAAAATCTGTTTTCATGCAGCCACAAATGGACTTCTTAGGCATCCGGATCTCAAAGGAAGGAGCAACTGTCGACCCAGCTAAAGTCGCCGGACTTAGGGACTACCCATGCACACTTAAAGACAAACAACAAGTTCGTGGATTCCTAGGAGTCGCCAGATACCACCGCATGTTCTGCCCAAACTTCAGTATCATTGCCGCACCCCTTACAGCACTTACTGGAAAAGACGTACCATTCGAATGGGGACCCAAACAAATCAAGGCCCAAGACAAACTTATCACCCTAATCACCAATGCACCCATCCTAGCCAGACCCAACCCAGACAAACAATTCAAACTCGAAACCGACGCTTCACAAGTCAGTACAGGAGCAATACTCTATCAACGGGACCCCCCTATCACCAAACCAGATGGTACTCAAAAACCAGGACCATAACGACCAGTGGGATTTCACTCCCAAAAATTCACCCAAACTGAGCAGAATTACCCCATCTACAACTGCGAATTCCTCAGAGTCATGAGAGGACTTCGCTGCTGGTCTCACTTGCTCAAAGGAACAACAATCCCTGTCTTGGTGTATACTGACCACGCAAACCTTAGGTATTACAGGGAGCCCCGCAAAATTGGGCCACGCGTTGCTGGTTACTTACCAGAATGCAAGCAATATAACATCCTCTTGGAATACAAACCTGGGGCCACTAACCGAGCAGATGCATTATCTAGGCGACCTGACTATGATGGACCAAATGAAATTAACGAAGACATCACTGTATGGCCGGACCAATATTTTTGTGACCAGCATACTTCAATCTGCGTATTTGACATGGACAGCATAGGAGACAATCTGGACTCAAGAATCAAGCTAGCGCAATATCAACACCAGAAAACACTCAAACAATGGGCACCAACTCACAACCTATCCCTACTGGACGGCACTCACTGGTACCATGGAACGGCACTTGTTGTCGTGGCAGACAATGACCTTAGGAGGGGAGTAACATCCCTTTTTCACGACCATGAAACCGCTGGACACGCCAGAATTACCAAAACCCTCCAACTCATTGCACCTTACTACTGGTGGCCCGGAATGAAAATCTTCATAACTGAGTACATCAAGGGCTGCGCTACTTGCCAAATGACTAAAGTCAACACTCACCCTGCTCATCCCCCTATGTTCCCTATCACCCCAACTGAAAATGCTTGCCCTTTTGAAACTGTCGCTATGGACTTTATCACCAAACTACCCCTATCAGGAGGATACAACACCATCCTCACAATCACCGACACAGATTGCTCAAAAGCATCTGTCTTTATCCCCTGTAACGAAACAATCGACTCTGAAGGAGTCGCTCTACTCTACCTGAACAATGTTATCCCTCACTACGGCATACCTCACAAAATAATCTTGGACCGTGACGTCTGCTTCGTATCCAAGTTCTTGACAGAACTATGCTGCATCCTGAATATTCACCAGAACATCAGCACAGCCTATCACCCTCAAACAGACAGAGCCAGCGAACAAACTAACCAAACCCTCAAACAATATCTATGGGTCTTCTGTGGCACTCAACAGAATAACTGGCATGCTTGGTTACCTCTCGCTCAATATACTAAGAACTCCTGGCCCTCCGCTACAACCAAGAAAATGCCATTCGACCTACTCATCGGCTACACCCCACAAATACATCAACCTACTAGAAAGACAGACATCCCATCCCTTGAACAACAACTCTTAGCTATTGATGAAGCCAGGAAAGCCGCCCAAGAGGCGCAACGTAAAGCGCAAGAATCCTGGATCAAAGAACGTCCACACCATTCACCATTTCCCGTCAAATCAAAAGTCTGGTTAGAAGGAACAAACCTACAACTCCCAAGTAATATCACACCCAAGTTATCACCAAGGAGATACAGACCTTTTGAGGTAGTCTCCCAAATATCCAAAGTCGCTTATAAAATCAAATTACCCCCTACCTGGAAGATCTATGACGTCTTCCACACATCCCTGCTCACGCCATATAAAGAAACCGATCAACACGGACCCAACTTCCTGGAACCGCCACCTGACATCCTAGAAGGCGAACCAGAATGGGAAGTCAAGCAAATACTCAAAGAACGACTATTCGGTCGATGGAAAAAGAAGCAATATCTTGTGCGCTGGAAAGGGTACTCGCCAGCTCATGATTCTTGGGTTAACTCCAAGGATCTCCACGCTTCGGATCTACTAGCAGACTTCAAAAGTCAACCAAGCAGTATAAGAACCCTTGGAATCTCAGACGATACTTTCTATCCCCAACTTCCATGTCTTCCATCCACCATGAACTCCCCAGCTCAGGATTTGCCACTTCTACCATCTTCACCTTGGGCACCGATGATGGAATCATCCTCATCCGCATGCACACCGACAACAATCAACTCCACTTCTTCGGAACCTTCGTCAAACGCAGACACTTCGACATTACCTATCACTGGACCACCTGGCAACCTAGAACAACCCTTGACGCCATTGACATTGACCACGAAGCAATCATGGTCCCAGTTGATAACGAAGATCCTGTCCTCAGGACCGTTGTTAACTATCAAAGAACCCCCTTCGCTCCCCACCCTCCTTGATATCAACCCAGACCCACAGCCCCCTTCAACATCATCCCCGTTAGCGCTACTAGCGAGAGTAGCAGCAACAAAACATCCCTTACCCCCCAGGAAGCGGAAAACATTCCACTTCACGTCACCAACCCCAACCCCTCTACCCCCACCAAAGAAACAGAGGATGATAATCAATCCGAACAGTACACCGATACCAGACTCATCCCCTCAGACCATCTCCTCCACATCGCTCAAGAAGAAGCATGAGGAATGTATCAAAGCCATGGTCTGACTTAGCAACAAGTGGACCTTACTCAACAACCGATTCAAGAACACCTCAGTCACCAGGATGTTCAGAAAGAAAGACAGCAACACCACCCTCTACCTCTATCACTTCCACCGACAACTCTACGATATGGTCACAAAAGAGATCCTCCTAACCATCACAAAAGAAAAGGACCTTCAGAAGAGAACAACCCTCCCCTTCAGCATATTATCCCCCCATTACCACACCTTAAAAAATCAAACATTCCTTGAAGGACTTCGAAATCTCCTCAAAGGTCGTAGAAAAACTATGAGAAGCAAGTCACTGTCGCCTGTGTTCATACCCAGTCCAGGTCCTTCAGGAGGAACAGGAAAACCACCTACCACTGCCATTATCCCAGAACCACCGTCATCAGCCCCAATCACTGCACCACCTCTTGTAGATCCATCTCCATTCGCACCCCCATTTATACCTACCCCACCCAGTCAACCAACAGAGCCACCCCATGTTGCATTGCCACCACTCCCCTTAGTCCCCTGGGGATCGCACTGATGCCAATATTCATCAATGGAACAATACGAACCACCAGTACCTATGAACGAAACACCCAAACCAGCCAACATACTCCTACCCCAGTCACTCACCCCATCACCACCGTTAAGAGCGGCAACACCTATCATTCCAGCACCATGGAACAGGTCACCAACACCGGAAGAAATTCCATTACCACCATCCAGACCATCGGTAAAGCGATACGTAGGACCTTCGTCCCTCGATCTCATTCCCCTCCCATGGGATATTCCCCCTTTTAAA
>Ga0307510_10005482_pt1 | contig 15125 bp, 17 predicted proteins | sample 12_EM_MG_FD_207224 | JGI IMG/M metagenome (GOLD analysis project Ga0307510, IMG submission 207224) | Populus trichocarpa ectomycorrhiza microbial communities from riparian zone in the Pacific Northwest, United States - 12_EM | ecosystem: Host-associated > Plants > Roots > Unclassified | place...
TCGGAAATTCGTACGCATGCCTTGACGCATTGAATAGGTCCCCCGATAACCTGGCACCAGTGACGATGCTATCAAGTGTGCCGAGACAGTCCAGAAGTTGATAGACATTCGTAGAGAGCACGGATCGCGACGCCAGGCGTGTCTCTTTGATGCCTTTAATGAGACTCAAAACTTACGATGTATCGTAGCTGTCTGATGCACTGTCACTATATCTTCCAGAGTCACCGTTCTACTCCACGCTGTCCACTCTTCCAGAGCCTGACCCTACAAACCCAACTTCCACCACAATAGCCTCCGGTCAAGCCGCAGTATACAATTCTCTGCCCATCCTAGAAGAGATCGTCTCTCTCATCGAGGCCGATGAAACAGCAACGCTTGGAAAGGAGGTGGCCAATCGTCGTACGCGACTGTACGCTGGCAGCCCGCAAAGTGTCAAAAATGAAGTCGTACGAGAAGTTTACAAAGGCTCAAAGGTATCTTACTCGAGCTTGCATCTTCAGATTCACCTAATCGCTACAAGTTGCCTCTCCTGTACGATGAAATCCTCAACCATCCCAATACCTCAGACGAGCTTCGCCGTCAGACGGAATCGAAGCAACTTCGTCACAAGCGAGATCTCCTTTTTGCCCTACCTCTCGATGATCCCATGAAGCGACAACTCGCGATAGAGGTCGAAAAGTTGATCAGTGGTGTGGTTTTACTGCGTGTGGAAGATGAGTTGGCGTGGTCAGCCTTCATAGACGGAAGAGACTGCGAAACCATTGGTATTGCATTTTCTCCAGCCGGCTGCATATCCTGATCGACCACTCAGAGGGATATGATTTTGATATTCTGCGACAATATCAACAGCTGTTTTCCGATCAAGCACTTGCAAGACTCATTCAAACCTATCTTGCCTATGTGGGTGTCCCTCTCTCGGATGAAGAAGAGGAAACACCCACTCCCTCGGCTTCATTGGACGATGTGTTCACCATCATCTCGGTTCGCATCACCCCATGCGCCTCGCGTGTGTGTCTCTTAACTTCACAAAACAGGAAACCGAGTCAGCCTTACAATCATCGATCTTCGCCCGGAGAGTAATGGCGGAAGTATATCTTCACGACCAAGACTATCAAACCACCATTACTGTGTCTGAGGCAGGTTTAGAACTGGTCAACAGACATAGGGATGACTCCGGTTCTGACTTGGCTCTGTACGTAATTCCACAGTTCGAGACGACTTAATTGATGGTTCTGTTCAGTGTCCGAAAAGCATTCAATGTCACATTGGCAACATCGCTCGTTCACCTATACCCTCCAAAATATCACACTAGAGCCCTCCGTATATTAGAGGACGTCCTATCTGAAGATCCGAACAACTTAAATTGCCTCATGGGTCGTGGCTATGTTTTACAGCGCGATGGGAAGTGGCTTGAAGCAGCATCCTGTTTTTCTCGAATCTCTGATAGTCACACGGAAGAAACCCGCGACAGCATACGTGCACAGGAGGAACACGCGTGGTGCGAAGTGCACATGGAACGCTTTGATGGGGCAATTGCTGAGCTAAGAACTGTCATTGAATTATTGGAGAACGAGGAGGACAGTGATGAGGATAAGTCGCGGACTTGGTGGCGACTAGGCAAAGCTTACTGGGAGATGGGAGGTGAATGAAATTTTACTGTTCATCTTTCTGTGTATCTAAACGATTCATAGCTGACCATCGGGAGGAGGCATTTAAGCACTTCATCACGTCTCTCAAGCACTCCTCCACCTTCGCGCCCGCTTTTACCTCCCTTGGGGTCTACTATTCAGAAGTTGCAAATCCCCTAGATCCAATTCGAGCATCGAAATGCTTTCAGAAGGCTTTCGAGCTCGATGCCAGGGAGGCCGATGCTGCTAGACGACTGGCAGAAGGCTTCGCAGAGGAGCGAGAATGGGACCTCGTTGAGGTGGTAGCGAATCGGACCATTGAAGGTGAAGGAGGATTCGAAGAGTCCCAGGAAATTATCGCTGGTCGTTATTTGCCAGTTAATGCTTGGGCATGGAAAGCTTCTGGGGTGGTCCATCTAGTAGGTTTCTTGCCCTTCATTACATGCCCGTGCTGGACTAACAGCCAGAGGAGAACCGACGTAACTTCCCTTCTGCAATTCAGGCTTTCCAGGTAGCGCTCCGTGCCGACCCTGATGACCAGTTGTCATGGGTTCGTTTGGGAGAATCGTATTCCAAAGCTGGTCGGCACACCGCTGCGTTCAAGGCTCTTCATTATGCCCAAGAGTTACGGCCAGAGGACTGGATGTGTACTTATTTGATTGGGGATGTTCACCAACAGACGGGACGATTTCAAGACGCGATTACGTCCTTCCGCTCCGTTCTACAGGTTCAACCAAATGAGCCTGGTGCATTGACGTCCCTCGCGCGGACATATGTCGACCTGGGTCTCTCCGAGCTTTCCACAGGATTTATGTCTCGTGCACAAGATTCATTCGTGACAGCCCTGGAGGTCTCGTTTCAGCATTTGGACAACAACACATCATTTCATAGTTTCCTGTGGAAGATCATTGCGGATGCCATCTACTGTCTCTCTCGCGCGTCCTCTTTTACGGATGAAGTCGCCGTCCGAACCATCCTTTCGCAAGCGTGCCCTTACCTGACTTCCGATTCGGAGGAGAGATTGGCAGGCAGCATGACGATGCCAATTCAACTGCCCGATGATCACCTCACGGGAACGGATGCCTTAAAGGTTGCTGTCGCAGCTTACAGCCACCGCATTTCACTTGGTCTTCTTGGGGCTGCCGCCACGGGCAGCGCTTGGTTTGACTTTGGCCTCACACTCTTCGACCTGGCTGGGAAGATTTTCCCGGAGGGCGAGAAACGGGATAAGGTGGTGGAACAAGCACTCGCGTCCATCAAAGAAGCCATCCGCGCGCAGCCAGGTGAAGACAATTACTGGCGTGCGTTAGGCGATATGAATCTCGTGTCCCACCCGAAAGAAGCGCAGCACGCCTACGTTCGGGCACTAGAAATCAACTCCAAGGTGGCTTTTTTCACCTTAACCCGTGATAGGTTTGGCTTAATCCTCGTGTTCAGAACGTTGACGTCTGGACGAGCTTCGGCTTCCTCTGCGTCTACCATAATGATCTTGAGCTGGCCAGCGAAGCGTTCCTCAAGGCACAAACTTTAGATCCGGATCACACCATGGCATGGGTAGGCCAAGCCCTAATCGCCACGCGGAAAGGACATCACACAGACTCTCGCATGCTATTTGAGCATGCGGTCAGTCTGTCAGCTGACGTTGTGAGTCAGCAAAAAAAAAAAACCATGTGCACACTTCAACCATCGCTGATTTGTAACTTTTGCAAGCCCGAAGCCGACATAGAGTTCTCCAGACGCGAATTCGACAAGTACCTCACTGCCGGGCACAGCCACCGCCAATCACCAAACGACCTCTTCGCGGCGTTCTTTGCCCTCGACAGATACCTCAAACAGCGCCCGGATGACGCGTCGGCTCTACACCTGTTCAGCCTCGTCTGCGAGCACATCGGCCACGTCGAGCTCGCCGTCGAGCGCACGGATCGCGCAATAAGCGTGCTCGAGGCAGCGTACGAGGAAACCGAGGACCCGGTCATCGAGCGGCAATTCACCATCGCAAACGCGACCGCGGCACGGCTGCGCCTCGCCATGCGAGACTACGAGGGTGCCCTCAGCTCATTCCAGGCCGCCCTGGCCCTTTTGCCCGAAGAGGGGGAGGATAGGGCGCTGAAAACGCAATGTCTCTTCGGGTCTGGCCTCGCGAGTTTCAAGCTCGGTGCGCTGGAGGAGGCCATCACGAATTTCGAAGCAGCGCTCGGCGCAGCGGGCGATGACCTGCATATGCGAGGGCACGTCACCGTGTTGCTGGCGCAGACGCTGTGGGCCACGGGCACGGCGGAGGGACGAGAGATGGCGCAGTCACAACTCCTAAACTGGTACGCACCGGAGGGCCTTTCTTATTTTCTTTTCATTCGATGCTGGGGTATGTTTGATCAAATTTTTTTTAAAGTATCACGCAGGACCCGGAGAACCTGACCGCGATCAACGCGCTCGCTGGCATGGGCATCCTGACCGACGACGACGGCCTGATCGATGCTGCCTTATCCGAGCTCAAGTCGCTTCCCCTCGACCTCCGCCACAGAAGGGACCCGCAGCGCAACTATTCGTACATCTTGAAGCAGCACCATCTAGGACAGGTAAGTGACCGTTTAATACCATACCGTCCCCCGTCCCCTCCTTCATTTTACCGTAATTCACCATGCCCAAACTGGGAATGACGATGTGTCGCCCCGCAGGGAAACCTCACAGCCGCGCTGAGCGAGGCACAAAAAGCCGCACACGTCGAGCCCGCTCGCGAAGACGCCCGGCGCACGCTGGCCACGCTACTGCTTCAGTGTGGCAAACCGGCGGCCGCGCAAGCCGTCATCTCCCAACGGGGCGACAGCGACATTGCAGAGTTGCGCGGGTCGATCGGTCTGCGCGCAGTCGCCAAGGCGCTTTCTGAGGGTGAGAACGAGGAAAGTCTGAGGGAGGCGTGGAGCATGGCACAGAAAGGTGTTATGTTGGCGCCTTGGGACCGTCGAAGCTGGGAAGTCTTGGCGTACTTGAGGGGCCGACGTTAAGTTTGCGTATGTTCCCGACTCCCGTTGGATCCCGTAATTGTCACCAATGTGCAGGCTGTAGGGTCCCAATCGATCAGAGCAGTTCGGATAATGAGCCGAGTGTAAAAATAGGCGATTGCATTATAAGGTTGCAGATGTAGCTCTATCCCACTTCTACAAAATATGTGATCACAAGTTATAACGCCTTCTCTCACGAGTATATTCACTGGATGACAATGAGCGTGGTTTCCAAGAAGCTATGGGGTAAGGAATACGAACCTGAAACTTGCCCAGAGCGCTCCGGGCAGCGAGGGCAATGCGTCTGCTAACGGCAGTACCTTCGTCGGTCTTATCGGCCATGGTGAGCCACCACCGAAGGTGGGCTTTCAGAGCGGTCGTGTTTAAGCCGTCGGTCACACTGGGAGTAGAAAATCAGCTTGTGCGCATAAAGTGAGCCAGACGTACGTACATCCCCCTCTCACCAAGGGCCTCGAGAAGCTCGGGATGTGTCAACCGATCGCCCAAACCTTCCCTTACCAGAAGCGAGTCATCGACGGCCACAAACTTCATATGTCTTTCGATCCTCCTCCTGCGCCGGAAATCAGGACCCCACGTCGACAGAGACAGGAGACTATAGAGAAAACTATTTAGCATATATCTTGGTTACAGATCAAGAGGCACTTGCCCGCAGAGAGAAATGCCAGAGTGTGTGCTTGGCAACGATGACGCTAGGGCTGTTGGACCTGCCTTGAGCACATCCAAAAAGACATCACGCGATGTCTCAGCATAGGCACGCTGCTTTTCGCGGCGCTTTGCATCGATTCTCTCGCGCTGGGACGCTAAGATACATGTTGACGGGAGCATGCCAGGTGCGTACAGCACGATGAGCGGAATGACTTCCTCGAGAAGGAGAACGATCGCGACGAATGGTACGAGTCTGGGCCATGAACAGTGAGAATAAGAACGATGGAGGGACTGAAGAAGGTGATACCTTGCGAGGTCAGTCTTGTTTGTCTGAATAAATCGCAATTCCCAGCGAGACAGAGGTTCTCCACCTGCCTTCACCCGAGCGTGAAGTGCTTTGGCCTGCCTGCGGTGTGTGATAACCAACTTGAGACCTCGAAAGTAGAATTTCTTAAATGCAAGGGTGAGTATTGACACTGGGCTCAAAAGGTCAACGTACAAAGAGTTCCTTGGCCTTGTGCCAAAGTGTCGCGACTTTCCCCGCACTTGGAGGTGGGCGTGCAAGAACCCCGTGAATGTAAGCTTGCTTCAGGTCTTCCTTCATCGTCTCAGCTATCGCATTTGACGGTATTGTAGTGGATGACGTAGATTGAGGTTGGGGTGGGGGGTTTGTCGCCGGCAGCTTCTTAGTTTTAAGCAAATGTGGGCTGGAGGGTGTTATTGGGGGTTTGATGGGGCCTGGTCTCAATTCAACCTTGGCCTTCACGGGGGAGGGTGCTATCGTGTGCGCGTCAGAAGCATCTTTGGACTTGGAAGTTGTAGTAGGTGGAGTCGAGAAAAAACGGGCAGGGAGGACGAAAATTTGTGAGGAATTTGTTGTTGCTCTATACAAATGAAGCTTGTTGCTCGAAGCTGTGGATGTGCGTGAGATGAAGGAGCTATGAGTGGGCCCGAACATGTGGGCATGACGGCGATGACGGAAGAACTGGTGATGTCTGCAAAATGAAAGAGAATATAGACACGGTTTGAGGGAAATAGATCAATCACTGACCTGTGATGAAAGCCATTTCTTCCCAGTGGGCTCAACATCTTTGCTGAGCTCAACTTTGGGCTCAATGACTTGTCGCGACGACGTGAGCCGAGGGGAAGCACGAAGCACACACGCACACACGAAAACGGCAGATGCTACCCACGTGATACTCGCGTAATGAGCAATGACGACACCCCTCTCCGCGTCTCCTTGCCTGTTCAACCAACCATGACTAGTAGAACGAACCTTTCCTCTGCCTTCGTTTTCGACACAGAAAACACTTATCAAAAAGCAACGCTTGCCCACCTTTACCGCAGCTCCTCCATCATCAAAGTCGCGTCCCTGATCCCCGCGCCTCCACCCGAGGTTCGCGTTTATCTCAGAGACCTCGCGTCTGCTGCAAATAGTACAGCCAATGAAAACACATGCGGGAGCGTGCTTGCGGGTCAAGGAAGCGAAGCAGACGAATTTGGCGACATCTGCGTTTGGCTTGGGATTGGCCCATACAGCGAAGGACACGAAGTTAACATTCTTCGCGCTTTGAACTTGGCTGACTCCACCCGACAAGCGCGTTATCGGCCTCCCACTTCGCCCTCTTTCTTGGCACTCATTTCTTTTGGCAGATAACGTCTAGCCAGCTGCAGTCATCGACATCGCTTCCCGAAACTTTTAAGGTCATCAACTCGAACGAGTTCACCAAGCTATCCGTGCTTCTGGCAAAGTTGCACAACAAGTTTTACTTCCATGTACACACCGGCCCGAGCGCCGGTGGTACGGTTGTCCACTTCCTCGTTGGTCGTCTGGCAGAGGGGATTTTGTCTGGCTGGGTGGGCCTAGTTGGCATTGGCATCGCACCAGAATGATCTGGCGATTGTCCTATGCCGTATTTTGGGGTGTCGAATGTGCGCTTTTCTCGTCAGTGATGCGTGTGGACTCCACGTGACTCGTAGGGCATATTTGTGCAGTTCGTGTTCGTAGCCTTTTGATTTCTAGCAATGAGAGGTTGTTTCTGATGCCACTTTATTGTGCGGCAAAAGCTATATTGTACAACTAATACTCCGGCATGCCATTTCTCAGATTCTCGAACTTGCTTCCTTCGTATCGCAACCAGTTCGGCTTTGCATCCAACTCTCCCATCGCCTCTTTCACCACTCGTACGAGACTTCGTCCAGGTTGTGCGTCCTTCCCGTGACCGCCTTCCATTCCCTCCCTCGGCACGCCGCCCTTGTCAGAACTAAGCTCCCAAAACATGCTGCCTCCCAGGCCCTCTCGTGCGATATACTCGCCCTTCCATCGTCCGACGACCTCGTCGTCGAAACTAATCATCTCCTTGCGCCCATGATCATAGGTCCAGCTCGCTTGCACCCGCTCGTCGCGAAGAATGTGGGATCCTGGAAGAGGGAGCGCACGATAGTCATAGACACCGGGTTCCCAGCTACCTTGGCCAAGACCTGAGAAGGTTGTACCTGGGCCGTCTGTGTTGAGGAAGGAACGACCATAGAGGGGGACGCCAAGTATGATCTTATGGCATGGAACACCTTGCGAAATGTACCAGTGGACGGCTTGCGAGGCGCTGATGGGTCCCCCAAAGAGATTGGCTTGGTGGTTGGCTACCTTCTCCCAAGACCCAGCTATTTCTGTTTTTAGCCATAGGAAACAAGGGCCAGAGGCAATGAAAACTGACAAAAGTCGTAAGCCATGAGGTTCCAGAAGTCGAGCAACGGGATCATTTCCCGGACGTGTAGCTTGTGGTAGTTGTCTGGCCCACACGGAGCTGCAATCTGTCACGCCTCAGAGGGGCAACACGTTCGGTTCATAGCGGGGACGCTCACTGTTAATAAGAAGTGGTAGTCTGCACGCTTATGGCGTGCGTGTTCATCCAATGCCGCCCTCAATTCACGCAGAAGGTGAACGTAGCCCATCGCCTGCGCATCATTCTGGGGATATTCGTAGTCCACGTCCAAACCGTCCAGGCCATAATCCTCCACAAGTTTTACTGCAGATCTGACGAACTCTGCACGGTGTGCAGGTGATACGACTACGGGATGGAAGGACGGTGAGTATGTCCAACCACCGATTGAGAGCAGAAGCTTGAGGTGACGGTGACGCTTCTTCAACAGGTATATTGCCTTGAAGTTGCCATAGAGATTCGTGCCCGAGTCGGACCACGAATCACCTGGATAGTGAATGTCTTGGTCCGCCCATATATCAGAGAGGAATACCTCCCCGCTGTTAGGTCGGACGTTTGCAAAAGCGTATAGGATGTGACTGTGAAGAGATGTGTTTAATTTTCGATGTTGCCAAGGCAATGAGGGTTTGAAGGGTCACGACATACGTGAGATCCTGGACTGGAATCGAAGATGGACCAAATTTGCGCCCATAGATGCCCCTAGGGTAGACAGTTAGCTGAAGCGGGGATTAAACACGATCGCATAATTAACCAGTTCACAAAGCTACAATGAATTGATAACTGTCAGTCTCACAGAAGATGAAGTTGCGAACGCACTATCCGACGCTATACTTCCCATGGGGCATGGCTGCTTGCGTCTCCGTTCCCGTCTTGTTGTTCTGTTCTTCGATGTCACTCTCGGAGGGTGTTGTCAATACAGCGGACGGGTTTGGCCGTGATCCAACCCGACTCGGCACGGTCCAGATTCCCGATTTGTATGACGCAAGACCGACGAGGACGCTGACGAAAAGTACGACCGCAATAACCCGATATTTGCGAGAACGAGTAGGAGATGGCGGAGATGAGTCTTCTGTTGTCGCGACAGGTTCGTAGCCAGCAGAAGACATGTGGTTGGATTTGCTATGCACCTGTCACCAGGCCTTTTAAGCCAAAACGTGGCTCCAGCCAGTACCACCTCCAGCCCCACTCAGGTCAGGTGGGCAGGCATACGATAGTATTTAGGGGCACGTGATTTGACCCAAAAATTTGCTCTTCCTTCCGTTGGAGTGGATCAAACTTGTGCATTAGACCCGACCCGCCGTTTGTTTCTGCAGTGCATCCAGAGGCACACATCATCTGATACCATAGAGACGCCGGCCCCCAACTAGAGCCGAGCGTCAAAGTCTGGGTCAAGGGTACTCTCTCCTTTCTCTACTAGATTCTTCGTCTGCATCTTTCAACCTTCGAAACGAGCCTATTGGATATAGGACCTTGCATTTTTCGCCCAATAGTCCTTTACTCGCCGCATATAGCCCAATTTTCACAAAGGAATGGACGCCTCTTCCTTTCCTCCATTTTTTGATGCCCTCCGATCTGCGCCCACCGCACCCGGTACGCACCCTAGCTTAGTTGCGTTCTCGACATACGGATTCTACCCTGTCACATAGATGCCAAAGCAGCCGCCGATACGCTAGCCAGGGAAATATCTAAACGAGGTTTCTCCTCCTTTCAGTCAGTGGAACACACTATACTTTATTGGCTACTGTACGATGAACATTCCTTTCAGTGAGGGTAAAGTCATAGAGACCATGCACAACTTCGCTACCAACAAAGTGTCCGGTTACGAGCGCGAATCCGCGGCTATGGCTTTCCAGTCCTTTGCTGCCGTCCTCGGCCCTCCTGCTGCACCGATCCTCCTACCCTCTCTTCCGACACTCTTCGATCTATACATGGATAAAGGCGAGGTTGTCCGTCAAGCCGCTGCCGCAGCAACGAAAGCGATCCTGAAATTATTCCCTCCGGAGTCTTTCCGGTTGGTCTACAAGACTCTTGAGGGTGTTTTAGAGAACGGCAAATGGCGAACAAAGACAGGTGCGCTCGATGCGATGAGAATGTTTGTAATTGGCGCCGAAGAGGCGGTCGCCACTGAGCTTGGTATGATCTTGCCTGCTGTCACCGCAGCCATGCATGACACGAAAAATGAGGTGTGCCATGTGTTGATCGTGCAGTTGAATGTCCGCTGAGAATGTGAAAAGGTCAGCTCTGCGGCTGTCAAGTGTGCGACTGCACTGTGCACTACTCTTGCTAATGCGGATTTGGCACCGCACATCCCAATACTCGTCAAGTGCATGTCCGATCCATCTTCGGTCCCCCTCTGCATCAAGTCTCTTTCCAATACGACATTTGTTGCCGAAGTCACCGCACCTGCCCTGGCTGTTCTCGTCCCTCTTCTCACACGCGCATTGAATGATCGAAGTATGGATGCACAGAGACGGGCTGTGGTCGTCATCGATAATTTAGTCAAATTGGTCCGCGATCCGGTCGTCGCTGCGACCTATCTTGGTCCATTGGTAGCTGGCGTGGACAAGATCGCGAAGGGTGCTGCATTTCCCGAAGTCCGTGGTGTCCATGTTGGATTTACTGGCCACTGATCGCGATCTTAGGTCCGCGCTTTCGCAGAAGGCGCGCTGAACACGTTGCAGAAGGCTGGTGCTTCGTCAGAGGGCAATGCCTTACCTCCAAGGGACGTCACAGCTGAAGTCATAGTAGCACGAAAGGCTCTCGGTCAACTCCTTGCGGAGAAGGCGAGTCAAACTGGCTCCGCTGGCCTACATTCAGCCCAGGATCCGCACCTGGCTGTCGTCCTTGATTTCACAGCCTCTCTTGTTGCGGACCTCACGTATACCAAGAGATTTTCAGACAAGAGCGTGTGGCACCGCTGTGTTGGAGTCTACATATCACCTTGGTTGCCAAAACAAAAGGATGACGATGTAGCGTTTGCAGAGTCCGTTTGCAAGCACTTCTATGCGATCGAAAAAGTCCGTTCCCCCACTAGTCATTTACCTCCAATTCGTCATTTACTTTTATAGGCAAAACACGCTCACATTCATGACGGCGGCTCGGAAGAGGGTGCGCTTCTTTGCAATACTGTCTTCTCCCTCGCATATGGTGCCCTTCTCCTCCTATCGCACACAACCTTAAAGCTATACCGTGGACATCGCTATGGTATCCTTGGCGCGAACGGGTCCGGGAAAACAACTCTGATGCGCCAGCTGTGTGACGGAAAAGTAGAGAACTTTCCTCCTCAGGATGAGCTACGTTGTGTAATGGTCGAACACTCACTCCAAGGTGAAGACACGTCGTTGTCCGTAATCGACTTTATCGCGTCAGGTGTGTTTCTTCACCCCGGACAGAAGCCCTGTTAACCGTCTGCGTTGCGCAGACAAGGCCCTGGCGCACGTCGCACGGGATAAGATTCGGGAACAGCTCCTTGAAGTCGGCTTTGACAACTCACGACAAGCAGAGGTAGTTGGGGGCCTATCAGGTGGCTGGAAGATGAAGCTTGAGCTGGCGAGAGCTATGCTGTATAATGCTGATATTTTACTACTTGACGAGGTTTGTCACATGATTGATATGTGTCCATCGACTGGCATTAACGTTGTTTGTTTGTTTCTCCCATAGCCAACCAACCATGTATGTGACTTGCTCGTCTGGCAGTTCTGCCCTATTCTCACCTACCGGAGTTCAGTTAGATAGAAATTCGGTGACATGGCTGGAAGAATACCTTATTTCACATGCCAATGTAACATGTTTAATCGTCAGTCACGACTCTAGGTCAGTCCCCAAACGGTGTTTACGCTTATCACGTCTTACCTGTCTTCTTAGATTTTTAGACAACGTAACAACGGACATCATACACTACGAAGAGAAGAAGGTTTGTGCATAGCTTATCTCTCTACATCGTCACAATTTATGGGACGGTGTAGCTTGTATATTACAGCGGAAACCTTTCAAAATTCGTCGAGATACACCCGGAAGCCAAATCATATTATACATTGGCCGCCACTTCGGTCAAGTTTTCGTTCCCACCCCCAGGCTCTTTGATGGGTGTCCGGAGCAATACTCGTGCCATTCTCAAAATGAAGGATTGCACCTTCACTTATCCAGGAAAGACAACGCCTAGTTTGATAAACGTCAGCTGCGCATTGTCGTTATCAAGGTTCGGTGTTTATCCAACATGTAGTCACGTAGCTAACAAGGCATGATAGTCGTGTGGGAATAATTGGTCCTAATGGGGCAGGAAAGTCGACGCTGATTAAGCTTCTAACTGTCCGTGTCTGCTGTGCATTTGTGTAGACCATCACTAAAATCTGTGCAGGGTGAAACGGAGCCTCAAATAGGAACAGTATATAAACACCCGTCCTTACGAATTGGGTATGTTTCACAACACGCGACGCACCATATTGGTCAGTTCGTTTGCGATCGATCTCCCGTACTTCTCCCAATCACCCCGATTCAGAGCGCCATCTAGAGAAGACGCCAATTCAATACATCCAGTGGCGATTCCAGGACGGCCACGATCGTGAGTCCCCGTGTCTTTCACTTTGATGCGACTTACATTGCCCCTCTTATTAGGCGAGGTCCTGGAAAAGGCTACCCGTGTTTTGACCGACGAAGAGAAAGCACTCCTCGATAAGGATTTCGTTGGAAAGAACGGCCAACGTAGGAAACTCGAAGTGAGTGCAACCCCGTCACTATGTTCTTGTTTGTACTTGCGCATTGACCTGTTGCGTATAGCTTATCATGGGTCGTCAAAAACTGAAGAAATCCTTCCAATATGAGATCAAGTGGAGAGGTCTGGACCACAAGTTCAACACATGGATCCCACGCGAAGCGCTCCTCGAGAAGGGTTTTCAGAAGATCGTGTCACAATTCGACGACTTGGAGGCGTCGAGAGAAGGCGCAGGGCAGCGGGACACCTCCGCTCAGATCATTCGAAAACATCTCGAGGACGTAGGTCTGGATGGGGACATCGCCCAGTACAACGAAATCGCAGGTCTTTCTGGTGGTAAGTAACGGTTGTATAGCCGCTCAACCTTCGCCTTATTCGTTCTAAAGGTCAGAAGATCAAGCTCGTCATCGCTGCGTGTCTTTGGAATAACCCTCAGGTACGTCCCTTTTCAAATACCCCGGCGCCCCAGTCGGTTTAAAGGCGGCAAAAGATATGTGTACTCGACGAGCCGAGTAACTTCCTAGACAGAGAAGCTCTCGGCGGACTGGCTGTTGCTATACGTGATTGGACGGCTGCAGTGGTACGCCTTCACTTCCCTGTCAATAATTCGCTTCAACTGTTCATTTGACGTGATTGAAACAAGGTCATAATATCCCATAATGAAGAATTCGTGAATGCTCTTTGTCAGTGCTAAATATGTCTCCATACAAATAATACATGCGCTAATTACTATGTTAGGCCCAGAAATCTGGAATATTTCCGAGGGTCGGATGACACATAAAGGCAAGGCGGCTGTGATTGAAGATGCCTTCATCGGCGCCAAATCGCCAAAGGGCAGTGATTCCAACACCCCAGTGCGCTCAAGAGTGCAAAGCCCTGCAGCGTCTGCAGCTGCAAAACCTGCAGCCAGCGGTGCAGAGGACAAAGGCGCACCCGCCGTACCTGGTGTGAAAAAGGAAAAGTTGACACGTAATCAATTGAAGGCACAGGAGGAGCGGAGGAGACGGAGCAAGTTGGCTTGGTTACAGTTTGGTGGCCCCAAACCGGAGGACACTGACGAGGATCGAGGATGGATTGACGCACAAGTAAAACCGACCTACCATGGTATTAGATTTGTGGTCACGTGCACGGATCTAGTATTATGATGTTGTGTGCTGAGTGGAGAGTAACCAGGAATATTTGTTGCAGGGACCAATCCGTGTGTTATAAGAATTTGCCTTGCTCGGAAATGAGATCGATAAAGTTTTTCCCATGAACGTGGTAGCGGTGAGGAGTCGACCATCGCTTACGTCTGCATTTCATGCCCCAGGCGTAAAGTGCGTGGATCAGCACACGAATGCTCTATTAATGTATGTCCACCCCAAACGCGCGGCTAGTCCGATATTGTACACGCGTACGCCAAAGGCTGTGCGGATTCTCTGCGTAAGTTTTAATTTTATTATTTGTAAAAAGATAAATGAAAACTCGAGCGCCGACTCTTTTTGACCAGCGGTGCCGGAGGACTCGAAGCGATGAGACTTGCCCAATCACAGACATGACAAATCTATCTATCATCTCGAGAACCCTTCTACAGTTTCCTTTTCGAGCGGCGACTGTTCCTGCTCACCACTCTCGCTTAGTATCATACCGTGCGGCCAACTGTTCAGTCTTTCAAAGTTCCAAAAACTCCTCCCTCGGTGGTTTTTGATGGTGCCGCACTAGTCATAGGAAATCACAATTCTCGAGTGGACGGGATCCTGTTCATGCTCCAATTAATGCTCCAAATATATTTCTCATCCAGAATAGGCATATCCGCCTCATTCCGTTTTATAGGGCCGTAATATTCCATGATCTCTCACCGTGACACATGCGCTTTGCTTCTAAGAGAGTTTTTGACGAACCTGTGTCCTCTCCATGTGCCAGAGTACACTGCGGTTTAACCGAGGCCAGTACTCAATATAAAGTTCAGTAACAGCACGTTCCACATAAATCAATTCGCAACATAGCACTGTAGTACGGACGAGGCACGGATCAGAAGACAGACACAAGGCGAAGAACCGATCAAACGCTCAGAAACGAAACTGGTTTACACAATTATTGACAGTCGACGATGGAAAAAGGGGGCAGAGAAAAGATGATATCAGAGAGCATCGGACGCTTCAAGAACAATTACAATTTCGAATCGACCTGCCGCACCTGGTTCCATCCAGGCCATCTTAACCCGCGAATCGGGATGGTACAAGAGACGACTAATGAGTCGTCGGAGGTTGTCTTCCCTGAGTTGGCCGGGAGTGGGGGGCCGATGAACAAACGGAGGGTGGAAGGCAGCCTGAGCAGGGCCCGGTACGACATGCTGAGGGACATAGTCAAGAAAGCCATATCCCAGATTCTCCTGCACCGAGGTGTCTGGTTAAGCATGTAG
>Ga0307510_10005483_pt1 | contig 15123 bp, 11 predicted proteins | sample 12_EM_MG_FD_207224 | JGI IMG/M metagenome (GOLD analysis project Ga0307510, IMG submission 207224) | Populus trichocarpa ectomycorrhiza microbial communities from riparian zone in the Pacific Northwest, United States - 12_EM | ecosystem: Host-associated > Plants > Roots > Unclassified | place...
TTGCAGCTGTACAGCCATCTAGTAGCTACTGTGGATTCTGAGAATTTCTTGACTAAACTTAAATCCCTCCAGCAGGCTTCAGTTAACGAAACTGGCATTCAGTTCCCTTTTAAAGAGGCCACAGGTTTGTTAATTTCTTACATGGTTGTCGATTTTCGCTTTATAGTATGGTAGTTTCTTTGGTGTTCATTTGGGTTTGATTTTTTTATTAGGGGATGATATGCAATTAGTTGAGGTTCTAATCAGTGTTGATAACAAAGAACCTAGTCGGTGGGTTTGGGTAACAGAAGACATGGTTCCTAGCAATACTGAAGAGCGGAGTGGTATTGATGATGAGAACTATGTGGTTGTTACTGAGGAGAATGTGGTGGACGGGGTTGCTTACTTCATGGCTAAATGCCTTGTAGCAAACCCGAAGGCACAGGTGATTTTTAACTGTGTTTGTTAAGATGGATTGATAATGGTTGATGCTTGATATAATTTATGTAACATGATTTCCTATGTTGTAACTGCAGAAATTGACGCCAGAGGAGCTGCAGAAAAGTAAGTTGTAATGGAACTTGAATGTTTTTGTGCTTCTGATTTTTAAGCCAAAACCCTGATTTTGTGCGTATAGCTATTTTGAGACAACTACTAATCCAGTGTTGCGAAAACTTGACTTTTACTTTGATTTCTCAACAATTCATTCTTTTCCTCGCCTATTGAATAGCTATTTGTGCAAGGACTTCAGTAGAGCCACCTACTTTCTTAATTTATGCTTCAATGAAGTATACTAGTGCTGTGAATCTATGTTGTTACGTGTTTTGTTCTTTGTTATGGTGAAATTCAAATGTGTTTGAAATAGCAAACCATGTTCTGAATCTGATGACTAGCATATCAAATTTTCTTGGATATGTTCCCTTTTCTGCGTAATATATAGTGAAGGAATGTGAGTTTCTTATGAATGAAGTGTTACTCAATTTCACGAGGTTGGCAACTTGCAGTTCTGGCAAAAGCTTTGGGTGGTGTGAGCAAATTGGAAAAGGTGTTTGATATCTGGCATGCTGGGACCATGTTTTATACCCTGGGAACCTGGGGGCTTGCTTTGGCAGGGTGAGTATTTCACAATCTAGTAGTATCTTAGTTTGCAATTCTAGGAATACAGATTCCAGGTTGAAGAGAAAAATGTGCTACGTTGTTTGATAGAAGTAGGTCTCAACTTCATTTTTACTTCTAAATAATGATTTTTCAATCTTTTTTTCCTGCTATTATTTCTGGGTTAAGTAAAATATATTCCTTATTTGATTGGTTGAGAAAAATTAGTTTGGGAATTGAAGTGGATGAACCTTTATTATGCCCCTTGGATAGGCTTGAAATGCCTCAGACTGACTGGGGTCTGCATTATAGATGCTAATCCACCTAAATACACGCTGTTGTAACCTAATTAGGAAGAGATTAAAATACTAAGATCTACCAGAAGCTTTGTGGATGGCCTCCCAAATCACATTTGTTTAGAATTAGCAGAGGGGATTCGAGCTGCTTCTTGTCAAATTTTGTTTTGCTTCTGACACATGTTCTGGATGCAGGTTGTATCGTAGTCGATCTGTATTGAGGCTTGCTGCAAAGGGCATTCACGCCACCAGCAAAGTTGTTCTAAAGGCTCTCTAAAGATGGCCGTTCCAATCTGAATGAACAAAGTGAATTGTAATTGATGTGGATTTTTTGGGACCTTCGAGTGTCTCAGCTGTGTGCAAATTGAAAAACACCATGATTCTTTACTTTTTATCTTCCTTGCTTCTATAACTGTAAATATTTGTAAATAACATTGGCTTTCTGTTCAGTTACAGTGATTGAAGGATCAATTTCTTTTCCTTGCACATACGAGTTCCAATTGTGTGTGTGTAGGCAATTTGCGGGAAAATAGAACTTTAATTTAGTAGGGGAATAGGATTGTATTGCGGTTTTCATGTGATTTAACTTCGCAGAATTTGCTAGTTGAATTGAATTCATTCAAAAGACTTAGGTTTTGTGATGAGTGGTTTATTCTTTTAACTTTTTATATGGAATTGATGGTTCTAACTATGATATTATATAAAATTTAATAGTTGAGTTTATATTTTATTTAAATTTTTTTAATTTGTAATGAGTGGTTTATTCTTAATTTTACACGCATATATAAACCATTCTTTCATTTTTTATTCATTTCATGGAAGATTGTTGGTATAAAACCCCGCTAAATTTTTTATTTATTGAGATGGTTTTGGTGGCTGTAATAAAATCTTGGCCAAAATCTTATATGGCGAGAGTAGATTATGTGAGGGGTGAAATTGAATAGGATTAAAAGTTGGAAAAATTTAAGTTAAATGAAGAAAAAAGGTAAGTGGGGGTTTCTAGAGAGAGAAGTTAGAGACAAGCTAGAGAAAAATCGAAAAGGAGCGTTTTAACATGTAATTATGATAGCATTAACATGTAATTTTAGAAAGGAATATAATTGTAAATTTTATTTCATTCTTTTTGTTATGCGGTATTTTATTTGAATTGTTAAATTCATGAAATGAAAGAATTAGGATGGATTTAATTTAGTCATTAACATGTTGAATTTAATCTAGTTACATGTATTTTATTTGAGATAATATTAAATTTCTATTATGTCATTTTAATTATTTGGACTAGAAATGAGTTCTGGCTGCGTTTTAAAAAAAATTAACTAAATTTTAACATGTATAATTATGGAAAATTCCATGATCTTATAGTTAGTTCTGGAGTTAAGATTTAGATAGTGTTTGGTATTATAATAATGATTATTTTTTAAAGTAATTTTTACTCGAAAATATATTAAAATAATATTTTATTATTTTTTTAAATTTATTTTTAATATTAACATGTCAAAACGATTAAAAAAAATATAAAATGAATTAATTTAAAAAAAAACTTAGAATTTTTTAAAACACACAGTAAACCACGGAAATAAACACATCATTAATAGGTGATGCCATTTCTCAACCAACGTCAATTTAACCAAAAAGAAGAAGAAGAAGTAGACAATATTTTAAATCAATGTATTCTCATTTAACTAGATGGAAACTGAACTGTTTACTCACATATATATATATATATATATAGTCTAGAATCCAAAATATGCATCAGCTGAAATCCGAAAATTATAGAGGTAGTAGCGAGCAAAACTGGACCTGTGTATGATGCTCAGACTACAGCATGTTAACCGTCTCTTTTTTTGGTGGAATAGGTCTCCTCTATTCTCTAGGCCCCCTTTTTGTACGGTTGGAATTATTTATTTTTACATGATTGAAAAATATTTAGGTGTTTTTAATATTTTTTTTAGTAAAAGAAATTAAATTATGTCAGAATTAATTTGATATAATTTATTTGACTTGATAAGGTCAAAAATAATTTGGATTACCAATAAAAAGATAGCTTGATTTAATATAAATATTCAAGATGTTATTTTTTATATATAAATATCAAGACAAAAATATATTGGATTAATTTGGATTAAACTGTCAATCTGCATGTAAGTTAATAACATCATAATAACACATAGAAAGTAAATCAAAATAGATTGTAAATTTTAATTTTCAATAACTTCAATGTTGAATGATGAAATAAAAAACAAATATCATGGGTCAACCTGTCAAACCCGCAACTTGATTATAAGACTGAGATAACCTTATAGAAAACAAATTAAAACAAATAATGAAGTTTAATTCTCAATCATCCATGTACTGAAAGGTGAAATTAAAAAAAAATTCAATTAAAAAAAAGATATAAAAAACAATTTGAGTTAATCTGGGTTAACCAGCCAAACTCGTAACTCAATTCATGGGATGAGGATAACCTCATAGAAAAAAACCGAAATAAATCACAAAGCCTAATTTTCAATAAACTCAATATTGAATGATGAATTTGAGGAAAAAAAATTAGTAAAAAAAAGAAAAAAATTGATTCAACTCGTCAAACCAACGGTCCAGATCATGAGACTAGGATAGCCTCGTAAAAAGTGAACTGAAAAAAATTATAAAACTTAATCCCTAGTAAATATAATATTGAAGGATGTAATTGAAAAAAAAATATAAATTAAAAAAAATACAATTATGGTGAATAATATTTTTGTTAATAGAGGCACATTAAAATCCCTTTTTATTTTAGTTTTTCTACTAACTAGTTTACAAGCCCGGGCTACCTTGTTCCATCATTTTTTTAATTGGTTTCTATGATTTTTCTTAGTATTGAGGGTGGTAAATCAATATATTCAACAATATTTTGATGCATGAAACAAAGTTGACAATGTCTTCTCTGGAAGTCATTCTGGATTTTTAACTGGTTTCCCTGCCAGCTAGATTTTTAAGTTCTGAAGAGTTTTCAGCAATGTTTTATAATAGATTTATTTATGAATAATGCTAATCATCAATAAAATATAATAATTTTTTTTAAAAAAATACACAAATTATTAGACCATTATCTTAAAATAGAATCAATCGGCTTTTTAGATCCTGCTAATCCAAAAACTCATGTGCACTCTTATAGTTTTTTTTTTTTTTTTATCATATTTTCTTAATGTTTAACATTATTTTAAATTTGTCTATATGCTATATGTTTTTTTATGAAAAATAAACGTGAACTTTTAGGAGGCTAAAAATACTAAACTTGCTAAGCATAAATTTTACAGCAACCAAGCTTGAGAACTCTAAATAAATTTTAAGGGTTTTCATTAACAAGATCGAACAGAACTGTGATGTAAAGTGAATAACGAGGGAAATACCATAGAGCTCTGGATAATTTAAGCAAAGAATGAGTCGCAAAAGAACTGCCCATGCCTCGACTTGCAGTACATAATACAGCGAATGAGTAGAAGAAAAATACCAGCCAGGCACAGAGACAGCCCACATTTTCCCGCATCCATAAATCAGTTCATGTGGTAGAAATAAAAATTAACAAGGTTACATACAACATAGAATTGCGATCCTAGACAGGCGAACCACACCAACCGAAGCCATCTAGAAAGGCAGTTCATGGCAAAACTACAATGGAATGGAGGTCATGGCAAACAAGAGTAGCACAGCTGCGATCATGAGAGTGGCTGATGGATTGACTGAGAAAGAAAGAGAAATACTTCCAACTGGGCCACTTGCTGGAGGTAATCCAGGAAGCGATCCAGTTGCTGGCACAACTTCGGTCTTGGGTGTGGGTGTTGGTGTACTAGAACCATCTGACTGAGGTGCAGGTGCTGGAGCAAAAGTTGAATCCCTGATCACTGTGGTGGGTGGTACTACCAGGGGAGGAAATTGTTGTGATCCTACAATATTTTTTAACATAAAGCCAAACCAGGTTAAGAGTACCAAAAATGAATAGCAGAATAAAACTTAGTGGATTGATTCAATTGACAACACAACACAATACAATAGCAAATTTGTTGAATTCCGACTTTTTACATTTCAAGTTCCAAAGTTGTGCTCATCATGTTGATGGATTAGCGCATCTGGCCAGTAAGCGGAACTGTGCTAAGAGAATTCATCTAGAATTGCTAAGATGTTTTTCCAGGCAAAAAACTAATGATACCTGTATGAAGATCTACTTTTTGACTCGTTAAGATGTATGCTCAATATCAAATCATCAAACACACAGCAATCCCATTTGGATGAAAGGAAAAATAGAGCAGCCAGTTACTTAACACCCAACCACCAGTCACTTAAAAGAAAAATAACATTTTACCAAAAATATTGAACTTTCCATATCCCAAAAGAATCTCATGCCCCCAAGAGTGAACAATTTCAATTTCCCATAAATGAATATCATTTATCAAACTTTTACCTGGACATCGAGGTTGGAGATATGTTGACAGCCTGCATGGAGATAAAATAGACAACCAAGGGTTCAGCCATCAGGAAGCAATGACACTACGCAAGGAATATGCTTAAGAAACTACTAAAGAATTAGCACGAGTAAGAAGAGTAGCATACGTGGTCATAATAGTGCCATTGACATATCCACCATAGCTGCAAGAAGTTACATTACACCCAGCACTACTCTGCTGCACCGTAACATTCCCAAGCATGAGATTGCTATTCCTACATTGCATGCTCGAACAAGAAACTGCCAAGGAAGCAGGCATGCAGTACAAACTACACCGACACCCACCACAAAGCAAATTAGCACCATACCGTATAAGGTGAAAAGGCCAGTTGCAGTTCAAGAATATCAACAGTAAAGTCAATGAAACGGAAGGCAGTAAGCAAAGTGTTCAATTACTTGAGGTTTCCAGGTCCACAACTGCATTGGACACAGTGACTTGCAGAGATAGCGTAGCTCCCATTTGGCACAATCAAACCAAAATCAGAAGCATATCTTGGAAACTTGGAAGCACAAGCTGCAATGCAAGAAATAAAGTAACACTCCTTATCCATGTCATTGACATGAACAATACTATCACTTATAAAAGAAACTATTATTGAAAACAAATGCAGCTGTGAATTTGGACACAAATTGAAGAGAAAAAAAAAAAGCAGTGTCATTATGACATCGCGCATTTTCTTTTACCACAGTAACCAAATGGATTCAAAATATGCTGATGTAACTACATTTTAGAAAATTGAATGAAATCCAACAGAAATATCTACAAGATCACTAGATTAATCACCTCCGAATAAAACCCACAAAGGAAAGTGACATTAACACGTAACTCTATTTACTACGCCCCGGTATATGTTACCTGGCAATGGCACAGCAAGAATATCACCAGCCTTAATTGCAGCACTCCCCATAGCATTAACATTCATCAAATCAGTAAGTGTAGTTTCATACCGCGCAGCAATGGCAGCCAGAGTATCCACCTCCTTGACAACATAAGACAAATAAATAGCAGGCAACGAATTGTCCGTCCCATTAAAACAAGTACAAGGCAAAGGAACAACAAGGCTCTGCCCAACATCAAGCACTGAAGGATCATCAATGGAATTCGCCTCCTTTATCTGGTCCGCAGAAACCAAACCTGCATAGATTGAGTCTGCAATGGAAGATAATGTATCTGAAGGCCTTGTTTTGTAGTGGGTCGAGACGGATTTGCGGATTCCATCAACACATGAGCAAGTGATGGGGATTTTGAGGAAGAGTTGTGAAGGGAGGATGTGGTTTTCGACATCTGGGTAAGAGATGTCGATGGCGTTGGTTGTGAGGAGAGCTATTGGGTCAATTTGGAAGAGGGAGGCCACTTCCGAGACTTTGAGGTCTGTGTACAGTGTGTAGGCAAGAAGAGCATTGCAGGAATCTGAGTTGGTGCAAGGCTCAATGGTGGATTTGGAGGTCACTAAAGCTACTGCATTGATGAAAATCAAGATAAAGGTTACGGATTTTGAGCTTGGCATCTTGGGGTTCTAGGTGTTTGCTCTGTTTTTCAAAATTTTCACCAAAAGAAGAGGATTGTAGAGCGGAAATGATGAAACGGGCAACAGCAAAGTTTTCTTTTTTAAAGAGAAAAAATCGTATGGTTTATGAAAAAAAGGTTCAGGTGACAAGTTTTTCAGGGTTTTGGGGTTAGAGGTGAAGGGGAGTCTCGAATCACAAAAGGAAGAAGTTTTCTAGCTCTGGATTGGTACCGGAAGAGAATGTGATTTGGTTTGAGGTGACTGGATTGCTCTGCTTACGCTGCTACTCTCTAAAATCTAAGCCCAAAAGGAATTTATGTACATTGAGAGTTGGAGTTAGGATTTGATGCAAAAGACTGAATTTTGGCTCCGTACTGGGAGAATTAGTCGTTGGTTGCAGGGTTTTAGGGTTTGTGTTTCTACTCTACTTTTCTCTAATATCCAAGAACAGAAAATATGCGTGAGAGAGAGAGAGAGAGTAGAAAAGGAGTGTTTTCTTTTTGAAACAGCAGAGAGAGAGCAAAGAGAGGAAGGCATGTGTGTTGGATAGAGGAGCATACAGAAGCAAGATTTCTCGATCCTCGAGTCGCATACGAAGCTCTCATTGGACTAATTTGTCCTTCTCATGACGCTCCATTTCATAATTATAAGACCTTTGTCTGATTCGAATTGTGGTTTGATCAGGTAAGGTGAACTTATATATATTAGAAAATCAATCTATTTTTTTTATTTAAAATAAAATTCGAGTTAGATCAAGTTTTTATAGGTTATAAATTGACTTACGATGTCTAGATTTTATAAGTATGTTCCATTCTTCTTTGATTATTCTTTTTTTACTGGGTCTGATTGAGAAGGGTTTTTTCATTTTGATAAAAAATTATTATCAATGTTCTTGTATGATTTAAAATTATTCCCACGTCAAATATTTATTTAATTAATATTTGTTATCAGTTTTTCCCATTTTCCCAATTTCACTCGATTAATAATTTTAATTAGATTTTTTTATATCAAATTATCTATTTGTTTTTAATCCATGTCGTTATTATGGGGAGATAACTGTTGAATGGAAAACTAATTAACTCAAACAGATGGGTAATTTTTTTTCTTTTGTAGCCTGTACTTTTAGCTCCTTTTGGACTGGAGTTGAATGGGGGCTAATCGGTAATTCTGCAGTTTGCTTTTTAGATTTGGAGGCATCCGAGTGAACCCCACTTAAGAAACTATAATTCGGTTTCTTTTCAGACATGTAGGTAAGGAATTTCTGTTAATTTTCTTGCTGGTTTGTACAAGGTATTTTCTTTATGGTTCGCACGCGACCCACCTGCGCGTGTGATTATTATTTCTGGTTGGTTTGGTAAGTAGAAAGGGGGTCAAGGCCCGTTGAACCAACCCGCAGTTTAACGCCATCTATCAAACCAATTCTCAAGTCCTCAGCGATGGATTTAATTAAGCCCGTTTAGATGAAAGTCAGCAAAATTTGAATTTTTTAAAAATTATTATTATTATTATTATTATTTTATTTTGATAGCTGATATAAAAAATAATTTTTAAAAAATAAAAAATAATTGTTAAACATTGTTTAACTAGTTAGGTTTTAATAAGTGATTCACTTATTTGCATTTACAAGTATTATTAGCTACATTTCTAAAATAAAATAAAAAATATTAGCTAAGTTTGGTTCACGATCAAGAGAGTGAAGGGACCTTGGAACTATAATATAATAATACTGTGTAAACTAAGAATATTGAGAAGTAGAAAACGTTGTTTCCTATGTTATAATATTTGGAAACTTGGCACGCAAAATAATGAATAATTATTTAAATTAAAAATCCCAGTTATGTCAAATGCTAAGTATTGCATTTCATGTTTTTTCAAACACTGTCTTTGGACAGTCGTTAACCAAACCTTTTTGGATACATAAACATCCTTGGTTTTTTCTAAGAATTATTTTTAAGTTTATCTCTTAGATTTAGTCAAAAAGGAAAATCATCCATATCAGGCTCGAGGATTTTGTGAGATTTTTGTTTTTAGCTAAGTTTGTTCCACTTAAAATATACTTTAATAAAATATTTTTCCTCATTGGTTTACTTAGGAAGACTTGACACTTATAAAATATTTTGCAATAAAAAAAATATAAGATCGAAATATGAAAAAACAACTTAGGATTCCCAAAAGATGAAAAAGTTTTATAATATTAATCTTATTAATCAATATTGTGATAATGATTATTTTTTAAAATATTTTTTTGTCTATAAATATATTAAAAAAATATTTTAAAAAAAAATATTTTAAAATTAATACATCAAAACAATCAAAAAATATATAAAAAAACATAAAAAATCATTTTTTTCCAAACAACATTTGGAACTCATTTCTAAACACTACCTTAATGGATTATATACTACACTATTAATGACATTTTTTTTTTCAACATTTATTTTTAACAAGTATACCGAAAATTAATTCCCAAGTGATTTTCATCCAGATAACTAGAAAATAAAAAAATAAAATATATATTTTATTAAATCTTTCTTATGCAAACTATTTTTTTCAAAACAAGTTATTTTATATAAAACAAACGACCTCATGATGATTTTAATATATTCTCTCCGGTGGTAGTTGGACGAGCCCAAATGCCCAGAGCAGAAGAGAAACTAAAGATTTACATAAAAGAGTCCCAGCCTATACTACCAAGCCCAGGTCGCTTGAAGGATCCCACAACCCCAGGAGATGTACACGTGTATGTTTAACTGTGATTGTGATTTAAAAAAAAAGATTTAGAAATAATATTTAACTGTGGTTTAAAAAAGTACGTATTTAATTAAAACTCCTGCGAGATTAATTTCTTAATGTAAAATTAAATAAAATTTATTTTATTTTAATTTTTATAAAATTAATATTTAAAATACAATTATAATAATGCACAATATAAAATATAAAAACTATTGGTACAAAGCGAAGCTATTAGAGTTAAAAATTTACCAGTGATAATTAGGATTTCGCTGGCCATAAAAATCTTTTTCCCCACGCAACGAAGGAATATAGGAACGCCTCTCTCTTGGATTGTGGTTTAGTGGACAGTTGGGCCCCACGAACACGAGAAAGTTCCTCTCCAAACACGCACGCGCACACACGCTCCAAACAATTTCCAAGTTCCTCCTGCTGCCATACACAGTATGTATACAAGTACCTAAAATCTCACGCCAAATACGATCGACAAATACTACTCGTATCCAAGGTCACTAATGGACTGACGTAAACACACCCTGAGTTAAATGGACATGGGTTCAGCGGGGTACATGTAAAAGAAAAATGAAATTTTTAGAATTGTTCGTTTAGTTTCTGAATTTTTTGAAAAAATTATTTTAATATCTAAATTTCATTCTCTTTACAAATTATTCTTTATTGTAAAAAGTTTTGATTTTCACATATTTATTAATTATAATCTAATCTCTTATTAAAAATATTTTTCAATTATATTTCTTATTTTAAATTATAAAAATGAATAAAATTAATTAAATAATCTAAATGTGTTTGAGGAGAAGGGAAGTTTTAAACGAGTTTAAGTGGATATCTATTTAAAAATAAATAAATAAATAAATAATAGATAAAATAAGATTTATTATGTCTCTTGTGAAAGTAACTGTTTGGTATTGTAATTTTACTTGTATTTAAGAGTATTTTAAAAGAATATTTAAAAAATATATATATTAAATTGATATTTTTTAAGTATTTTTTAATGATTTTAATGTATTTATATAAAAAATAATAATTTCATATATATATATATATATATATATTTTAAAATGAAAAAAACTTTTATAAATCACCTTCCATCACAATAACAAATACCATGTGAATTCATACCCACCTATTGGCCACAGGTTTATTTGATTTAAGAACGGCTATTTTCATATAATTTTAGGCGGGAGAGTTTAAATTCCTGAACCTGGAAAAGAAAAGAGAAAGAAAAAACTAATGTAACAGTCTCCAATTGCAGATGGAATCGCTAAATAAGGCAGTAAACAAAGACTCCATACTGGTGGCATACTTGGGCGGCGGCGTCGGATCTCTAATGAAATCACCAGGTGGCGACAGATTCTCTCGCAATTACCAGCGCAGAAGCAGCGGGAGTTCCAGATCGCCGTTATCGCCGCTTGAGAATATGAAGACACCGATGGTGGAGGAAGACGAAGTTTTACTGATGGATGGAGTTCTGGTTTCGCCGCTAGTCGGAAGTGGATCATCATCCAATTCTTCCTCTTCTTCTTCGGGAAAGAGCGTGTATAAGAAGGAACTTCGCAGAGCTTGGGAGGATCTTGGACACTGCAGCTATGCCTCCAACCGTCAGGTCTCTTTCTCACGCACTCTCTTTATCTGTTTAGGAAGGACCGCTTGATTTTCAGCGATGGAAGTTCGGAATGAAATAGTCAAGTTTATATAAAACTCATCTAGCTTCTTATAGCATTCTAAATCTGGCTCATGGAAACTTGTACCTGAAAATACACCTCTTCTTTTGGTAAGGAGACGAATTTGTTCATGAACAACGGTACGAAAACAAGAGAAACTAGAGGTTTAAATTATTTTCGGTTGGATCCTGAGAGAGTTTTGCGGAAAAGCTGCTGATTCTAGGCAACTAGGAGATGATTTTTCTTGAGCTTGCATTGTTTCAAGCCCCTGATGGTACTGGTTCTGTTGGAATTCCATTTTGGACTATGTATGCCTCTAGACTTATTTTCATTGCGCCACCACTACAGAAGTTCATTTTATTTTCATGCACTACAGAAGAGCTTTTTTATATGATGATTTTCAACTGAGTGAGGTGCATGCAAGCACTCATGATTTGTTTAACACAGTGGCTCTTCATTTATGTTTGCCTTAACTTTACAATTATTCAACCCTAGTTGGCTAGATTAGTAGAGATTTTACGACTCAAACTGACAAAGAGAGAAACAAACAATTTGGTGTTGAATGAATCAGTTACATTGACCTTGTGCCTATAAACATGTGTTTTAAGCCACTGTGGTCACTTGTGTCCCCCTCTTAATCGTTTCTCAAACATTCGATAATTCTTCTGATGTATTGCATTTTCTTATATCAAACTTTTTTTTTTTTTGACTTCCATGTCCAGTCGGAGTGAAAATTCTATATAGCAGTTCAGTCAGTGTTATGTTTTCTTTTGTACAATGAGCTTGTTAATTATCTAAAAATATGCGGCCTTTGTGTTTGTTCATTCATCTTCTATGTAAATCTCCAGTATATGCATGCCATCAACAGAAGAGATTCCTCTTCTTTATGCTACTTGGATGAAACTAATGCATGACTTCTAATGTTTATACTCACTTGCAAATGATACCATTTCTGCAGATCATTCTCTGCCATGATAACTTTAAAGAATCAAATTTATTATGTGTGGGTTCCAAAATGTTTAGGTCTTGAGTTGCCAGCTGCTGCTCAGTACCCTTTCAATTGCTAGCTGCTGCTTAGGGAGTCTTAAAATGCCTTCACCTTAAACTGGAATTGCCCGGCTATGACCGGAAAGATTTTTTATTCGGTTTGCCTGCGAACCCTGCCCATGGTTGGCTGGTCATGACATACCAGTGACTATTTTTTGGCCAAGCACTATAAGTCATACTGGAACCCTACACTAGCACTCCCGCGAGATTCTAGATTATTGCTGCTCTCTGTTTTAAATCTAATATGTTGATTGTGTACAATTGTCATTCGCTGTGATGCAAGCACTGCTCTTCTAGTTCTCTGGTCAATTGATAAGAATATTTGTTAAATGCAGTTCGCACATGGAAAAGATGAGTTTCATCCATCTGGTTTCTCCATCAAGAACAAAGAATTGGTAATTATAATGCCTTGAATTTCAGTTATAGATTACCTTCGTACTGAATTTGGAAGGAATCAACGGCTAATACAGCCACTGTGCTTGTTTATTTGGTATTGCACAGGTACAAACTTGCAAGTCACATGCTACTAGTCCTAGATCAAGCCCTTGTGTCCCAAAGTGCCGCATTCTTCCTCCTGCTATGACAAATGCAGCAGTTGCAGCAAAACAAACAGCCTTCTCTACCATACCAGAATATACCAGCATCGGCCCCACCATCATCACATCTGAAAAATCCAGCAAGAATAGTACCACCCCAATCTCCACACCTGATGAATTTGGCAGAACCTATATCTCTATCAGGCCAGACCATAGCAACAAAATCCCAACTGCGAGCATTAAATCTGAAGACTCTAGAATGGATATCAATACCACCGTCTGCTCTGACTACTGGTCACCACAGGATGATGGCATTGATATTGCTTTGCCACATCAGACTAACAAACGCATATCAAGGGAAGAAGTAAATGCCTGTGGTCCAGCTACAAAGAAGAGGTTGCCTGTGTTCAGTGAATTTTGCCCTGGATAGTAGATCTCATTTGCAGAATTGCAGTACAAACGGCTTCCCTTTTCTCATGACACGTCTACGTGTAGACAAAGAAAATTGCTATCCATACTCTGCAGGTAGTCCAGGATACACTTCTATCTTTTGTGGTTTGGCTCTAATTCTTTACTCTTTACTTGATCATGGCTGGTTATTTGGATTAGATTGATACCATCAACTTGCATTGATATTATATTAACTACGTAGGTACAAATACAATACCGTATATATAGATTGTCTGTGCAGCTGGAATTATCATAGATGCTTTATATCACTATATGTCTGCGATGAAAAAAATTCCTGGACTTGTATTTTTTCTTGCGATTTCTCTCTTTTTGTGGTTATTTGTGTGACATCTGTGGTTAATTGGTTATTTTGAAGTGACAATCCAGCAGGTTGCAGTTTCATGTTTATAGTGGAAAATTGAGATATAAATTACAATTTATGGAGAAATATATTGGAAGATGATACCCGTGCTGCAACTGTCCTGATATTCTGACTAGAATGGCCATGGCCAGTGCTGCAGTACATCAAGAGTAATGTTGGCGGATTGATTTGAAGATAAACACAAGAGGCATTTAGAACACACTTCTCCTGGTTTATTTGTTGTGTCCATTGTCTTAATGAATGGCCCTGGGTCCATGGTCGTGGAAGAGTAGAGTTCGATTTATCTTAGAAGCAGCAATACCACCCCTGCTTGTGCACTCTTTTTCTTGTTCTGTTCATCAAGACCATTAACATAGATTTAGACGTCCATGACTCCTATTGTGAAGTATTTTCCACCGTGAATCAAAACTTCAACAATTTTTCTTACCGCAGTCAAGGTTTGTGAAGGTGGCATGGGAGGATCAATCCGGGATGAAGAGGATCCATGGCTTCATGATTTCATCGGTCGGAAAACTATTATGGAAGCTGAGCTACAAGCCATTCGTCTTGGTTTGGAATTGACTTGGTCCTTGGATCGCGATCAAGTGACAGTGACGACTGACTCTTTTGAAGCACTTATCTGATTATGGATGTTGACAGTTCTTCTCATTTTTATCATGCTCTTGTCGAGAATTTCATAGTTGCTATTAACTGCAGCTGGAGCTGCAGCCTGACGCGTATGTCAAGAGAAGGAAATCAATGCATCGACTTCCTTGCTGAATGAAAAGCAAATGATTAGCTTCCTTCTCGAGTTTGGTCTAATCTGCCTGATGGTTTAAGTTCTACCACGTTAAGTTAGGTTCCTTCTAGAGTTGCCAGGTCCTAGTGTTTTCTTTTCTTTTCTTTTTCAATCCGTTGCACCAGTTAAAAAAAAAAATCCGCGAGGAAAATTTATCTTGAAC